>Ga0190303_1000401_pt1 | contig 18123 bp, 20 predicted proteins | sample 48700701_MG_FD_161672 | JGI IMG/M metagenome (GOLD analysis project Ga0190303, IMG submission 161672) | Hydrothermal vent sediment bacterial communities from Southern Trench, Guaymas Basin, Mexico - 4870-07-0-1_MG | ecosystem: Environmental > Aquatic > Marine > Hydrothermal vents > Sediment ...
GTCAGCACTGTATCTTCCTTGCAAGGTAATTACTCTTTCTTAATAGAGATATAAAAGCTTTGTCTTCGATTGAGTACTCAATTGAGTACTCAGGTGCTTAGAGAATCCCATACATACTTATCTAATATTTTTCTATACATCTCACTGAGTACCATGATAATATCTCAAGAGCTCTTTTCCATTCTTCTCCTGTTATTCTTCTTGAGAGTTCTGGGTATATTCCTGCTTTCCATTCAGGTCTGTACTGCGGCATGAGATTCACTTTTGCCTCCGGGAGATTTTTCTCTATAAAATTGAGGATCTCCGGGAGATCTTCTTCTATCCATTTTCCGGGAAGAACAAGAATCCTTATTATCATCTCGCATTGTTTATATGCTATTTTATGGTTTCTTGTTACAATCTCCCAGTAATTCGGTAGATTTGAATATTTTAAGGCCTTCTCATTATCCGCATATTTGAAATCAGAGAGATATATATCCACAACGCCATTCAGAATACTCATTGTTTCTTCTGACATGTAGAAGTTTGAGTTCCAGATTACCGGGATATCGATATTCAGTTTCTTCAGGACTTCAAGGATATACAGAAGATTGGGTGTTGGCTCCCCTCCCACAAAGTTCACATTTTTTATGATATGTCTCATCTCTGTTATCCAGTTTACCAGCCTTTCAGCACTCCATTCTTCTCCGTTCAGATACTGGCTTATATCCCAGTTCTGGCAGAAAACGCAGTTGGCATTGCACCCAGAGAAAAATATCGTACCAGAAGGTACAAGCATCCTCTCTTCTCCATAATGTGGAAATGCACAGGATATCAGAGGAGATTTTACCCTGCAGAATCCAGATTCTCGGTATCTATCCACCTCACATCTTCTTTCACAGAAGATGCATTTTTTAAAGATCTCTTTTGCTATCTCTATCTTCAGATCCAGAAGATTGGGTTCTTTTTCCATATCGCCATAAGGCTTTTTTATGAGTTCGTCGTTAAGATGAAGTTTTTCTTCAAGTGTTTCAGGTATTTCAGCTTCTATTTTCTTTATTAAGAGGAATTTTGCCATTCACGGCTTCACCTCTATCTTAAATATGACAGTTCCTCCTCCTGTGAATTCCAGAGGGTCTAAACACTGGACATATCCATCTCCGAGCCCCATATCCTTCGGTGATACTCCTCTGTAGATCGCATTGTAATATGGAAGAATAGAGGCAAGAGAGTGGATACATAAAGCATCTGTTTCTTTAAGGTTCAGTCTGTATCCATCATCAAAAACTATTTTATCCCCCTTCTTATAAACGGGGCATCTGCCCTTTATCTCTATAACTTCTATCACAAGCCTCATAAACTCTTTAACCTCACTTCCCCTGTTTTCAGATCAACTGTAGCATAGTTTCCATTTTTCAATGCTCCGGGGTTCACAACTATTGTTTCCTCTATTTTCTCCTTTCCCTGCTGATGAGAATGTCCACAGAATAAGAACTTCGGTTTATACCTCTTTATGATCTCATTCACAACCGTTGATCCTCTTCCATCATCAAAGGTACATACAGGAGGCGTATGTGTCAGCAGAACAAAATCCTTTTTCAGATATGCAAGTTTTCTCAGAGCAAAGAATGTTTCGTCTCTTGTGTATTTAAGAACAAAGAAATCCTCTCTCTCATCCTCATTGATCTCCCCACCAAAACCACAGAGTGCAAAATCCTCCATAAAGTATATCAGCTCATGAGCTAAATTGATATTTTTTTTCTTCAGACGCCACAGAGTCTCAAAGTAGAGCGATTCAGGCGCATCCATATTCCCCGGAATTGTAAAAACTTTTATATTTGTTCTGTCAAGAAAATCATAAAATTTTTTATAGTACATGATATCCTCATCTTTCTCTGTTATTATTCCGAGTTTTTCTCTGTTTGGTGTTCTGTTTTCTGCTTTTGCTGCAAGCCACTCATTACCTCTCTTATGTCCCTTTACAATATCACCACAGAAGAATATGACATCCAGATCACTCTCATTTATCATTTTTTCCAAGGGATCAAGCATCTCAACGCTCCCATGAAAATCAGAGATCACTAAGCTCAACATAATAGGAATTGGTCATCTATTTATTTAAAGATTTTGGATTTTTCCACTTCGTTTAATATATATTTTGATAATCTACACTTCTGTGAATAATTTTTCTGGATATTCCCTACACATAATCTACGAAAAAAATCTGACAACAGGAACAGAAACAAAATACCTCTATGCCAACGGCTTCAGAATCGCAAAAATAGTAAACAACAATGGAAACGAAACAGTAACATACTACCACCATGATCATCTGCTCTCCACAAGATTCCTCACAGATCAAAACGGAAACAAGATCGAAGAAGAAAACTATACAGCCTTCGGCTCTGCTATTAACGGTATCACTGAAAAATATAAATACACAGGAAAAGAAAAAGATATAACAGGACTGTACTACTATGGAGCGAGGTATTACGATCCTGCAATCGGGAGATTCACAACGAGAGATCCAAAAAGAGGTAATTTAATGAATCCACAGAGTATGAATCCATACGTATACTGTATGAACAATCCGATGAAGTACATAGATCCAAACGGAGAAACACCATGGGATTATGAGTGGCTTCCTGATGGTGCCGTAGCTCCAGATGAAAAAAGATTGGAAGAATACATGAACGAAATTGAAAGCGGTAATCACAACTTTGATCCAGAGACAGAAAGGAGAATAAGAGAATGGAGGTATAGAATTTATGAGGAAAGAACGAGGTTTTATTCGAAAAAATTAGAGCCAGATTATTGTGTATATGAATTTCAAGCTAGTTTTATAGGGTATTATGTAAGTGTAGACATTGTGTTAAAAACAGAAACAGGTGAAAGTGAATTGTATATTGGAGTAGGAAAATCTTTTGGTCCGCCGACAGTTCAGTTTACAGCAGGTAGGACATACATACAAGATTTTGGAGATTATGAAGGACCTGTTGTTCAGGGAGGAGCAGCATATGGTTTAGCGGGAGAAGTGAGTATAAACCCAATTACAGGTAAATTGTGGATGTAAAAGGTGGACTTGGTGGATGGGGAGTATCAGGAGGAGTAGGTGTAACTATATCTGTGAATAGAATCTCCTCTATTCTCCAAAAACTTAAATTCTGGTGATTGAATGAACAAAAAAAAGCTCTCTCCACAGGTGAAAAGACATTTGATCTGGATAGTTTCCACAGTTTGTTTTTTACTTGTATATGCTGTTTTTGGATATACTGGTATTGTTTTATTTATCTTTATTTTTATACCTATCTGGGGTATTTTTTCGATTATTAGCGGTATACGGTTCCTCAGATATGAAAAATGGTATTTGGTTCCATTTTCTATCACATATAAATCTTATTTTGGGAATGAAAAAGCTATTGCTTGGATGTACATTCTCTGTGGCATAACAGTTATAGTTATGTGGGTATGGATCATTATCTTTGTACTGCAGAGTGAGTAATCATATGAACCCCACAATCTCTTAATCTGTATTCACTCTCCCCCACAATTAGAGATAATTATAAAAATCAGGAGGTATAAAAGAGATCATGCTTTCACAAGAAGAAATAGATCTCATAACAGAGACACGGAATCTACTTGAAGAATTACTCGAAACACTGGAGATCATGGAAGATAAAGAGATCATGAAAGAGATACAAGAAGCTCAGGAAGATGTGAAAAAGGGGAGAGTGCGGGATTTTGATGAGTTTGTAAAGGAACTGGATTGAATGTACAGTATCAAAACGACCAATCAATTTGAAAGGAAGATCAAAAAGATTGATAAATCTATAAGAGGAAATATTATTGAAAAAATCTCAGAACTAAAACAAGATCCATATAAAAATGTAAAAAAGTTACATGGGAAGTTAAGAGGAATGTATAGCCTGCGGATCGGAGAGTATAGAGTGATCTTTTCCATAGATGAAGAGAAAAACTTTATCGTATTACTGACTGTGGGGCATAGAAAAAGGATTTATAAGGAGTAAAAATTTATCATATTTATATTAACAGATCAATCGGAAACAAGATCGAAGAAGAAAACTACACAGCCTTCGGCTCTGATATCAACAATATTACTGAAAAATATAAATACACAGGAAAAGAAATTGAGATGAGATCTCTGATTTCCATTACCAAAATCTTTTTAAATGCCTCTCACATATGCGAAGTTATCACATATGAGGGCATGATATCATGAACAGAGCTATAGAGGTCAGGGATCTCATAAAGGATTTTGGGAAGATAAGGGCGGTCGATGGAGTATCATTCGATGTGTCAGAAGGAGAGATATTTGGATTGATAGGACCAAATGGAGCTGGAAAAACAACTATTTTGAGGATAATCTCGACATTATTACAGGTTACTTCAGGTGAAGTAAAGGTTTTCAATTATGATGTCAGAAAAGATGCCTCTGAGATCAGAAAAATGATAAGCTATCTTCCTGAGGATGCAGGAGCGTACAAAAATCTTACAGGCAGAGGCTACCTGAGATTTATCGCAAATTTTTTTGGAAATGGAAAAAAAGTTGATGAGATTGTTGATAAAGGTATAAAGATAGCGGATCTTGGAGAGAGGATCGACGACAAGGTCAGTACATACAGTAAAGGAATGATGAGGAGGCTTTTAGTTGGAAGAGCACTTATGATAGATCCCAAACTTGCCATTCTCGATGAGCCCACATCAGGCCTTGATGTGATAAATGCTCAGGAGATAAGGAACATAATAAAAAGTACTGTGAAAAGAGGGACTACCGTTCTTCTATCCTCTCATAACATGCTGGAAGTGGAGTTTCTATGCAGTAATATAGCTCTGATAAATGAGGGGAAGATAGTGGAGGAGGGAAGACCCTCTGAACTAAAGGAAAAATACGATGCAGATAACATTGAAGATGTTTTCACAGAGGTGATAAAATGAGCGGTCTTACGAATATAATAATCAAAGAGATAAGAGAACTGCTCACCCCCTCCACAATAATTCCCATAATTGTAATGGCATTTATATTCGGCTCTATGGGTAATATGATGGGAGGAATTCAGGAAGAAGTAAAAGAAAAGCCTGTCATAGGAATTATAAATGAAGATACAGGAGATATTTCAAAAATAGTTACAGAAATCATGAATAAAAATGCAAAAGTTGTGTATCAGGGAAAAGACATAAATGAGGGATTGGAAAAGATAAAAAGTGAAAAAAAAGGCACGGCCCTTCTGATAATACCAGAGAACTTCACCAACAATATATACAGCGATAAGCCAGGAGAGATAGAGGTGTACTGGATAATGAGAGGAGCAGGAATAATGGATTCTATCTCCTCCAGCGTTGTTGATGCTCTCATTCAATCCGTTAACATGGAGATATCAAAAACTCTGATAGAGAATAACAAGTATTCAGACGTCATTTTAACTCCGACTGTAAAGAAGGAAACAACAATCTTCAAAGACAAAGAGATGAAAGGAGTATCTCCAGGAATGATAAGCGGGATTTTATCATCACAATCGACGATGATACCGATTATAATGATGATGATCATAATGATGGCAGGAGGTACTGTGATCTCCTCAATGGGAATGGAAAAGGAAAACAAAACTTTGGAAACATTACTTACACTTCCTGTAAAGAGGAGCTCAATAGTACTCGGAAAGATAGCTGGAAGTGCCATCGTTGGATTACTTATGGCTATTATATATATGATGGGTCTTGGATACTACATGAACTCTCTAAGTATGTCTTCAGAGATGAATCTTGCAGATCTTGGACTGAGTCTCGGAGTGAAAGATTATTTTTTAGTGGGTCTCTCTGTCTTCATAACACTTTTAGCAGCATTATCCCTCTGCATGATCCTGGGAACATTTGCTGAAAATTACAAGAGTGCTCAGACGCTCAACCTTCCAATAGTCCTTCTTGCTGTTTTTCCCATGTTCCTGACGATGTTCAAAGACTTTGATACATTACCGTTAATGTTGAAGATAGTTGTCTTTGTAATACCTTTTTCCCATCCAATGATGGCAATGAGAAACCTCATGTTCGGTAATTATGTTCTAGTTCTGAGTGGAATTGTTTATGTGGTGATCTTTTCAGTGATAATGATGTGGATAATTGTGAGAATATTCAGCACAGAAAGAGTACTGACAGCAAAAATATCCCTATCCAAGTTCAGAAGAAGATAGCATGATCATTATTAAAGCATATGGAGATCCGAATATAAGAGCTACACACAAAACTACCATAGAAATAACAAAGGACGATCATTTAACAGAAAGGGGAGATTGTATCCTGGGGATCAGAGCGGATAGAGGATTGAAGGATATAAAAAATTTTTTAGACTCACACAAAGGTAAAAAACTTATAGTGGAGTTTACAGTTGATGATCTCTCTGATAGAGTAACAGGGTATCTTGATCCAAGGTTAAGTTTCTTAGATGAAAGAGACATTGTTATACGGAAAAGCTCCTACATCTGTAAAAGAACTTTGATGATAAATGCAGATAAATCTGCAGCTGAGATAGACAGGAGTATCGTGAGAAAACTCAGAGAGGAGAAAGAACTGATTGTAAGAATAAATTCTGTTTGACTATTTTTCTCGCCAGACCCTTATATTGGAAGGAGTCACTAAGATCCTTGAGTCTCCTATTCCTACTATGTCCCCTCCAATGCCCTTACATATACCCTTCAGCTGTTCCACGAGTCTTCTGAGTTCTCCTGGATCTCTTTCAGCTAAGGGAGTTACATTTCCGAGAACAATATTTCCATCATTCAGCTCCTTCGTGATCTTCTGCACATCGGACTCACTTCTTATCATCATTGGTTTCACATATGTGATACCGAACTCCAGGAAATCCTTTCCTGTGAGAATATCTTCCTCATATTCTATTCCTTCCACTCCTCTTATCTCCTCTGCTTTCCTTTCTTCTTTTTTCTCTATTTTTCTCAGTTTTCTATCACCAAAAATTTCACTTAATCTTGGCATAATATTACCTCCTCTGGTATATTATTATCAAAACCAGAAATACAATCACTACATAGAATATAATATTTGTTTTTGAGAATATACCTCCTGTACCTCCAGTAAAAATAGGTTTCCCCGGTGATTCCTGAGGTGTTTTTCCCTGTTTTATATTACTGAGAGCTTCTTCACAGATATCAGACATTATGCAGTAGCTGGCTTTATCATAGTACTCCTTTGCTTTGGTATAATACTCCTTTGCCTTCTCTCCATCTCCGGAAAAATAATAGTGCTGAGCCAGTTCAAAATTTTCGTTTCCCTGAATTTCAAATATCTTCTTTTCAATTTTTAAAGCCATATTGGAATTTCCAGCTTCTTCGTACATTTTTTTTGCATTTATATAAAACTCCTTTGCTTTTGAGTAATTGCAGCTTTCAAAATTCTCTTCACCTTTCGCATAAAGAGAATATGCCTCATTTCTGACCTCAATGGTAACATTTTCTTCAACAAAAAACTCCTTGTTGTATCTGTCATGATATTTTGCCTGAATGGTAATCTTGTATATTCCCACTCCTATATCGTTGAGATACACTTTATATTTTCCTGAGATCTCCTGTCCTCCTGAAATTTCATTTATTTTCTCTGGGGTTTCACTTTCGTAGTCAAAATACAGATTGTCTGAAAATATTGAAAATGAAACATTATATACAGATATCGTACCCGAGTTTTTCAGTTTGAATGGCACATCAAGAACTGTCGTAATCACACCACAGTCCTCAGCCTGTATTAAAAACGATTTTATATCAAGGGTGAGGAGAACAGATGGAGTTGTTCTGAATATGTCTATATACGCATATTTTGGAGGGTCTGTGACAAATGGAACACATCCCTCCTCACATCTACCTTCTTCAACATTCAGTACTATTGGGATCTCAAGCTTCATTGCAGGTATAGACTCACTTATTTTTATCTTAAGTGTCACCGTTTCCTCATCATTTACCTCCATGAGATGGGGAAGTTTCTGTTTCTCTACAATGATCTCTAAATACTTGAGTACATCTTCGGGGATAAGAAGCGTATCTATATAAACCTCGCCATCATACATCCTAGTTCCTATGGTGTTTTTAACTGTAACTTTGATCGTGACAACCTGGCCAGGGAGAGCTGTGGGAGGGGCATCTATCATCATCATTGGAGGCTTGGGAAGCCCCTGCTGTGCTTCATATCTCTGTGTTGAGCTCAATAATATGAAAATCAGGAAAATTATCATATATTTTTTCTTCATAAAAAGTAAAGTGTTCTGGAAAGTATATAAATTTTTTGGCTATTAGGGATCTTTTACGTCCCAGAATTGAAAAGGTATAAAAAAGATAATACCATAAACTTTATAGTAGACCATGATCTACAGGAGGAACAAGCATGGAAAATATTCTTGTAACAGGAGCCACTGGTCAAATAGGCTCAGAATTGACAGTTGAACTACGAAAAAAATACGATAGTGAAAAGGTTATCGCCGCTGGACATAAAAGGAAACCCAGCGAAAAATTGCTCAGTACAGGACCCTTTGAGTATGTGGATGTCACTCAAAAAGACAGCATAGAGAAAGTTGTTCGGGAGTACAATATAGATACGATCTATCATTTAGCTGCTATTCTATCTGCTGTGGGAGAACAGAATCCCCAGCTTGCATTCAATGTTAATATCCTTGGGGACTACAATATCCTTGAAGTTGGAAGAAAATATAAACTTGAACGCATTATCATACCAAGCTCTATAGCTGTCTTCGGTCCAGAAACGCCAAAAGATAATACGCCAAACGAAACAGTTCTTCGACCAACAACGATGTATGGAATCACAAAGGTTACAGGTGAATTACTTGGAAATTACTACTTTTACAAATATGGACTTGATGTTAGGGGAGTAAGATTTCCAGGGATCATCAGCAGTGAGACATTGCCCGGTGGAGGTACAACAGATTATGCTGTGGAAATATATTATGAGGCAATAAAACATAAGAGGTATACATGCTTCGTACGTGAGGATACGGTGCTTCCAATGATGTACATGCCAGATGCCATCAAGGCTCTTATCACCTTAGCGGAGGCAGATATCTCAAGACTGAAGCATCACTGCGATTTTAATGTTGGTGCAATGAGTTTCTCTGCTGGAGAGCTTGCGGAATCGATCAGAAAGCACATACCTGAGTTTGTCTGTGAATACAAGCCGGATTACAGACAAAAAATTGCGGATTCATGGCCAAGATCCATAGATGACTCAGCAGCAAGAGAGGAGTGGGGATGGAAACCAGATTATGATCTTGAGGCAATGACAGAGGACATGCTGAATAAGTTATCAAAGAAGCTTAAATGAGTAATGAAAATCTGTATAGAATATAATGCAGAGGCGAGCTGTGATCTGCTCAATAAAGAAAAAAGAGAGATTGAGATAAAGCTTTGAGTATATCTATTCTCCCCAGCAGACTTCATAAAGATTACAGAACTCACATTCTTTCTTTTTTTCTTTCTGAGGCACATAACCCTCTAAGATCTTTTCCACTTCATGTTTTATTTCCATGAAATTATCTTTCAGATCTTCCCTGATCTCTATCTCATGCTTTTTACTCAGAAGAACATAATCGATAAATCCTTTATCCACGGAAGCGCCAAACTTTTCCTCTAAGAGAATCGCATATCCTGAGAGCTGAAGAATGTCCTTTTCCATATATCTCTCTGTTGTTCCTGTTTTTATCTCTACAGGATAGTATCTACCACCTATTTCTTCCAGTCTGTCTATCCTGCCACATAAATTCAGTCTCCTGCTTGATATAGAAAATTCTGTAACGGCTTTCGGGAATACTATCTCATAAACATCCTTTTTTCTGTAAGTTTCCATTGCTTTTTTCAGCAGTAATGCTTTTTCTTTGGATTTTATTAAAAACAGTCTGTTAAGTTTCTTTACAGTATCCAGAAGATCTCCTTCTATTCTTCTTTTATTTCTCAGAACAGTATTTTTGATAACTTTCTTGGCATCCCTGTAAAATTCATCAGTTATCTCCTCGATATCCATCTCTTCCTTTATATAATAATCAAAAACGATCCTCTCTCTTTCTCTTATGCGCTCCTCTATTCTGTGATACACATCTCCAAAGATCATCTGAGGAGTAACAACTCTTACTCTGCGGATCTTTCTCAGATACACACTGTAGGGACAGAATGCATACTGGGATACATCTGTGACATATATCATCAACAGACACCTTTGTACTCACAGGTTTTGCATCGATTGATTTTGGAGGGTATATACCCTTCATTTATCTTTGATATCTCATTTGTCATTCTCAGAACATCTTTTTTTAGATCTTCATCTATAAAGACAGGTCTCATTTCATTCAACTGTGTATACTCTACGAAAGAAAGCCTTACAGGGATCTTAAATCTGTTTTCAACAAGTATGGTCGAAAAACATGCTTGGATCTTGTGAGAATAGTACACACCCTCCACAGGAGGCTTTCCTGTTTTTATCTCTACAGGATAAAACTCATTTTTTGCCCTGATAATCCTGTCTATCTCTCCAGCAAATCCTGTTTTTTTATCGATTATCCTGTATCCCACATAGTTCCATTCAGGAGCTAAATAAAATGCAAGATCATCCCTCTCTATCCTCAGAGCTTCCATTGTTCTTTTTGTCCTGATGGCTCTACTTATGAAGTAAAGTTCTAAATCTTTTTCCATTGCTTCATTGATCTCCTCCATATCCACATCAAGAATCTCAAGATCCCGTGCATTCTCTGTTATAGCATAGTTCAGAGAATCGTCATAAAATTTTCTGTATTCTGAGATTATATCTTCGAGTTCATAGCCCATCCTGACATTTCTGAGGATTTTATTTTCATTTTTCGATATATACTCTCTTGTCTTATGAAATAAATTCCCGAAGACCATCTCTCTTGTTGGATTGACCTTTATCTTTTTCACAAAAGCCAGATAATATTTTCTGGGGCACACAGCATAGTAAAAAATATGACTCTTCCATATCATACAATCTCCAGGGAGATATCGATCGATCTTACAGAGTGAGTCAGAAAACCCATGGAGATTATATCTCCAAAATCATACTTTTCAATGTTATCGGGAGTTACTCCTCCTGAAACTTCGATCAGTACTTTATCCCGAAGATCTTCTCTTTTCAGAGTCTCCACAACATCTTTTATTTCTTCTGGTGACATGTTGTCAAGCATTATTATATCAGCTCCCAGTTCAGCAGCTTTAATTGCATCTTCCTTTCTCGTTACCTCCACCTCTATTTTCTTCGAAAAAGAAAGTTTTTTGGCTTTTTTTATACACTCCTCCATTCCCAGAACAGCAATATGATTATCCTTTATGAGGATCATGTCATCGAGTCTGTAGCGATGGGTATCTCCTCCTCCAATCTCCACAGCCTTTTTATCAAGATATCTCATTAAAGTTTTTCTGGTGGCTGCAACCCTTGCTTTTACTCTTTGAGAACATTTTTTTGTTACTGTTGTTATTCCAAAGGCTCTACTTAAAATATTCAAAACTGTTCTCTCCGTACTCAGAATATTTTTTATATTCCCTGATACCTCCAGAATTTTTTCTCCTTTTTTAGCAAATTCACCATCTTTTTTCAACAATTTTACTTTACATCCCTGATACTCAAAAAGAAACTTCCCATACTCTAAACATGAGACATAGCAATCTTCCTTTGCAATAACAACTCCCTTAGCTTCTACATCTGGAAGGATCTTTGAGGTGATATCCTCAAATCCAATGTCTTCCTCTAAGAGGCTTATCAGCTTTTTTTTGATGTAATCCATAATTGCACCATTAAGAAAATAAAATCTCTCTGTGATATTTTATTGGTAAACTGCCCGCATAGAGCATTTTATCATGGAACTCTTTTTCACTGAACTTATCTCCTTTGAATCTTCTGTATTCTTCTTTCAGTTCCTTGATCATATGTTTACCTAGAAGATATGAGAGAGCATATGAAGGGTTCTGAGTATACCTTTTTACCTCTGCAATCGCAGCCTTTTTTTTCATCCCCGTATTTTTGACAAGAAAATCAACGGCTTCATCAAAGCTCATTTCACCAATAGAAAGCTTTATATCCACTATTATTCTGCATGCTCTCCAGATTATGTCCAGTGTTCTTATCAGATCAACTTTCTCATCTTTTGAAAATCCCTTTTCACTCATAAGTTCTTCGCAGTAATGTGCCCATCCCTCCACAAACTCTGTCCCCTGAGACAGTATACGAACGTAGGAGGGGTTGTATGTGGCACATGTCAGCTGTAAATGATGACCTGGATATGCTTCATGGACTGTTGTATTTATTATAGAGGGATAGCTGTGTTCCTTGAGCATATCCTCTTCTTCATATGGTGTGACTATATAAACACTTTTTTTAATTTTATCAAACTTTGCAGGTGAAAAAAGTGCAGCAAATGGAATCACATGTCTGAGATACGAAGGTGTTTCTATTATCTCCAGTGTCTCATCTTCAGGCATCGTTGCTATGTCATGCTCAATAACAAACTCCTTTGCTTTCTGAGTCCATTCTCTGTATTTCTCTATAACCTCTTTGAAATTTTTCGGTTTTTCAGATTTTACTTTCTCCACAACATCTCTCCACTCTGCATCGGGATCGATCTTTTTGCATATCTCAATAAGCTTTTTTTTCTCTTCCCTAAGATATTTTTCCCCAAGAGCCAGAATTTCATCACTTTTCCACAGACCTCTCAGTTCAAGTAACTTTTCAAATTTCTCCTTTCCTATAGCATATTCATCCACAGTTTCTAAATTTTTAACCCATTCCACATATTTTTCAATTGCTGCAGATGCTTTTTCAGCTGTTTCAACAAATTTTTTCTTTAACTCCTGATCTTCTATTGCATTTGCGATGATCATGAAGAACATTGGTGTTTGCTGAGATGCCTCTATGGCCATCTCCTTCCAGAGTTTTACAGGGTTTTTAATGCATGTCTTTACTTCTTCAAGGATCTCCGGTACCTTTTCAAGCCTCTTAATCATGTTCTGTACTCTCTCCTCAAATGGTGCAAAATCCCTTGTGAACAGTGGAAATAAAGCTCCGCCTACGACCTCTGAAACATCTGGATTTTTTTCCCATTCTCTGATCTCCTCAAGTCTGAATATATAGAGCTTCAGCATATCTATTGCAAGTTTTCTATCGATCTTCCTTTCAAAATCAAGCTCAGAATCATCCATATCCTCAAATACTTTCAGATATCTCTTCATCAACTCTATTTGCTCTAAAATAGTCTCTCTTTTCAGAGAAGGCATCTTATCATCATACTCATGGAGCCCCACAAATGTGCCATACAGGGGATTATATTCCATTACTTTATAGAACATCTCTTTTGATATCCTATCAAACTCCTCATTACTTACCATTTTAACACCTGAAAAAATTATGTGCTTCTCTTTAAATTTCTTTGGTTCAGTATCTCTTTTATCTCTTCCACCAGTCTATCTCTATTCTCTTCTTTCACATGTAAAACCTTAACATCTTTTCTTTTTTTAATTTTTTCAGTAAAATAATTATTTTTTTCCATTATAGTCCCCAGAACTTTTCCTGAATTCAATGCTTTTTCCACAGCATTTCTAAATTTTTCTGAAAAAAGTTCCATTTTCCCTATCTCATCTATAATGACAATTTCCTTAGTTTTGATACTTTCTTCTATACTTTTCACAGCTATTTTCTCCAGATCCTCTATATTGACTCCATATTTTCCAACTCTATACCCTGTTCTGATACTCACATGAGCCAGAACACCCTCTTTTCCGCTTAAAGTTACAATTTTGAATCCTTTTCTATACCTGTCTCTGATCTCTTCTGTGTAGAACCCTCCAGCATTTTTCAGATCTCTTGTGAGTTTTTTTATTATTGTAGTTTTTCCAGATCGAGGCTTTCCTGTAAGCAGGATATTCATAATTTTATATCAAAATTGTTGTTTAAATACTTGACCATTATAAATTTAAATCCCTGATCTCCATGAGAACCATATTCTTTCAGAGAACAAAAAACCTTAAATATATAAAAGTGGAAAGGATAGAAAGGAGAGAGAGTTATGGAACTGCCAAGGGGTACATCTATATATTACAGTGAAAGGGAAAAGTTTGTAGTGAGTGAAGACCTTCTGGAGAATATAAACCCTGATTTTAAAGGATATGTAAGAATATTCGGAAAAAATAATACTGTGGAGGATATCTATCTTCTGATAAAGAACAAAAAGATAATAGCTGCAGACGTTACAAATCTGGCTACAAATCAGGTTTTCAAAGGAGACGAAGCAATGGCATTTCTGGATGGAAGAAGATACGAAACAGCTGTCGTTGAGTTCATGAGATTCGATGACTTCATGTTTGATGTAGCTCTTGAGGTAAATGAGGACTGTACCCTGAAGGGAAAGAAGATCTCAAAAGAAGAAATAACAAAAAAAAAGATTGTTTCTCCCAAAAAACTTGATAGAGAAGCATTGTTGAAAAAATACAGAATAAAAGTTCCAACAGATGAGACAATAATAAAACTTTTTGGAGAAAAAAATGAAAAGATTATTGCTCTGGAAGAAGAATGCAAATCAGAACTTCTTAATAATATAAAAAGAGGATTTTTCAAAGAATCAATGTTTGACAGACTACATCTTGAAGGGTTTGAAGCGTTTCTGAGAGAAAACAGTGTTTTCTGTAATGTAAAGATTAACTACCAATGTTTTGTTCTGCATTTAAAGGATGGGATGGAAAATACGTTCAGAGAAAGAATAGAAAAAATAACAGAGGACACAATAAAAGAAAAGATGAAAAAACTGGGACTGGATTATAAATTATCCCTCAATCTGGTAATGAACTTAAAGTTATGTAAAACTTAGAGTGCTTTTATATCTGCCACTATATGCCACACACCTGGAGAAAATTTCTTGACCTTTCTTATTCCGATAACCTCATAATCTCTATTAACAGAATCTATCTCAGAGTATATTGCCTCTGGATAAAGTTTTTCCACAACAGTCTGATGATAATGTATTATCCCTCCTCTCTTTACAATCTCAAAGGCCTTCTCTAAGAATTCATTGGTCTTCTGGATATATCCCATTATCACTCTATCCCCTTTTCCTGTAAACTCTCTGCAATCCATATTGAGGGGATTTACAAGATCTCCAACTCTATTCAACTTTATGTTTTCTTTCAGATAATGAAAAGCCTGAGGGTTTTTTTCGATTGCTGTAACGTATGCTCGAGAGTGATATGCTACAGGAATGGAAAAATATCCTATCCCTGCAAACATATCGATCACTTTTTCGTTTTTATTGACAATCCTGCTCATTCTCTGTCTTTCCTCAATATTCCCAGAGGAAAACATCACTTTGTTGAGGTCAAGTTTGAATTTTATTTTATTTTCTGTATGTACAGTCTCTGTACCATCTCCTGCAAGATATTCAAACTCTGGTTTTCTATATTCCCCGGATATCCTTCCTTTTTTGAGAACTGTCTTCGCTCTTGGAAAATTTTTAAGATAGATCTTCCCTATCTCCTTTTTCCATTCAGAGAGATCTTCAGGAATATGTATGATCAGGATATTTCCTATCAGCTCATAAGTTTTTGGGAGTTTATTTATATTTTTTTCCCCGATAATACCCTTCAGTTCGTTACATATATTATCAAAAACGATTTTTTCCATAAAAATAAAAAAAATTAGATTATATCAAGTTCTTTTCCGCATTTTTCATAAGCTCTCAGGGCTTCATCAAGATCCTCTCTTGTCATACCGGCATTCATCTGATTGCGTATTCTTGCCTTCCCTCTGGGAACCATCGGGTAAACTATTGCAAGGCAGAATATTCCCTCGGCATAAAGCCTTTTTGCAAGTTCCTGTGCTTTCTTGCTGTCTCCTATCATGGCAGGTATGATCGGTGTCTGGGTGTTACCAGTATCAAATCCAAGGCTTTCTATCTCCTTTTTGAAGTATTTTGTATTATCCCATAGCTTTTTCACTCTTTCAGGCTCTTTTTCCACGATCTCCAGAGCGGCTATGGATGCGGCTGCAATATGTGGTGGGAAAGCAGCACTCAGAAGCCATGTTCTTGATGTATTATAAGCATATTTCACAAGAGGTTCACTTCCCGCAAGCATTCCTCCAAAACTTCCAAAAGCCTTTGAGAATGTTCCTATCTGAAAATCGATCTTTTTTTCCAGACCAAACTCTGTAGCTATTCCGTGCCCTTCACCGAGTACACCCTCTCCATGAGCATCATCCACATACGTCATCGCTCCATACTCATCTGCCAGTTTCTGAATCTCATCCATCTTTGCAATATCCCCATCCATTGAGAATACTCCATCTGTCAGGATTATGGCTCTCCTATACCCCTTTCTGTCAGCATCTTTCAGTATTGTCTCCAGCTCACCCATATCCGAATGTGCATAGATCGCTCTATCCGCTTTTGAGAGTCTGACACCGTCTATGATACTTCCATGATTCAGTTCATCTGAGATCAGGATATCTCCCTTACCAGCTAACTGGGGTATAAGACCTGAGTTCACAGCATATCCTGTCTGATATATAAGACCTGCCTCAGTTCTCTTAAACTCAGCTATCTTTCTGTTCAGTTCCTGATGTATATCCATATTTCCGGCTATCGACCAGTCAGATCCTGCTCCAGCACCGTATTTTTCTATTGCTTTTTTTGCAGCCTCTTTAAGTTTTGGATCATTTGCAAGATTCAGATAGTTGTTGGATGCCAGCATTATACATTTTTTACCGTCCACAACTACATGAGGCTGTGAAGGTCCGTTAAGATTTCTTATTGTCCATGTTTCCCCTCTCTCTACCATGTTTCTGTACTCTCTTTCAAGGAACTCTGTTTTTTCTTTCATTCTATCACCATCTCTATATTGTATTTTCTGTATTTAAAGATTGGGTACACTATAAGATCATGACATGTACTCTTTTTTTATTGTTTTTTTCATATTTCTGATCTCTGTTAAATATTCTTCCTTTGGTTTTTTCTTCTCTTTCAATACTTCCTTTGCAAGTGTTGCATTATTGTAGAGAAGATCTATCACAGTCATAGCCATTATCTTTGCTGGAATTATATATGCCATCTCTTTATCCACAATTTTAAATTCTTTGGAGTGCAGTCCACCTTCAAATCCTCCTACAAAAGGATGGATACCGGGAATTATCTGTGTAACATCTCCCATATCGCTTGATCCAGTACTATGAATACTACTTTCCATTACATTTTCATTACCTAATATCTCCGAAGCATTCTTTGAAAATGCTTTTCCCATGATATCATTTGGTATCAAAGGCATGTATCCCGGAAGGTCATTTATTTCAATATTGGCTCCTATAGCCATTGCTCCCGCTTCAAGCGCTTTGTTAACCTTTTTATTAGTCTCTACAAGAACATCAATTTTTTTTGCTCTTACATAAGATTCTATTCTTACATCACTTGGAACTATATTCACTCCTTCTCCTCCCTTGGTTATTATTGGATGTACTCTTATACAGTCTTCATCTTTAAAAGTCTCCCTCAGTGAATTTATGCCCTGCAGCCCTATTATAGCAGCATTTAATGCATTTATCCCCTCTTCTGGCGCAGCTCCTGCATGTGATCCTCTCCCAACATACCTGATCATCTTTCCAATAAAACCATTCATGCTCAGGTTCGTGTTAACAATTCTAGCAGGTAAGTTAGGGGCGGGATGAAACATCATCGCCATGTCTATATCATCAAACTCACCTAACCTTATCAGCTCTTGTTTTCCTCCAAGAAACTCTATCTTGCCTTCTTTCATAAGCTTCTTCCTAAATTCGATCTCTATATACTCCTCAGCAGGAACTGCAAAAAATGTTACAGATCCATCCAAATTTTTTATTACTTTAGAATCAATCAATCCAAAACAAACGCCAAGGAGATTCGTTATCATAGTATTGTGACCACATGCGTGAGCAGCACCTGTCTTTTTATTTGCATAAGGATGATCTGGAGATATGACTGCATCTAATTCTCCAAGAATAGCGATATTGGGTGATTTTATCCCAATTTTTCCCTTAACACCAGTCAAAGCTAGTTTATCTCTATATTCGATCCCTACTTTTTCAAAGTTCTTTTTTACAAGT
>Ga0190303_1000402_pt1 | contig 18116 bp, 16 predicted proteins | sample 48700701_MG_FD_161672 | JGI IMG/M metagenome (GOLD analysis project Ga0190303, IMG submission 161672) | Hydrothermal vent sediment bacterial communities from Southern Trench, Guaymas Basin, Mexico - 4870-07-0-1_MG | ecosystem: Environmental > Aquatic > Marine > Hydrothermal vents > Sediment ...
TCTTCCTCTTCACTCATGCAAACTGCCTGCAGGTAATCACCCAAAACCATCTCGACAGCCTTTTCCCAGCCTTTTTCTACCGAGAGTTCCTGCCCCAACCTCGGCATGTTGTGTAATCTGTTTTTTTTAAGCCACTGGACAATGGCTGTGTCCATCTGCCCAAGAGCCATCTGTTGAAGTGTCTCAAGAGAGGCGAGCCGCCCCTGTTTCTCTTGCATATTACGCCGTAGCTGGTCCAGCATACCGCCGGCTTTATGATTAGACTCACGCTGCCAACGAACAGCCTCGACCAACCCAGCCACATGCTCTTTTTGCTGCTCTGCTATTTTGTCCAGTGCATTTATTTTGGATTCTAACTCTTTTACTGCAGCTTGTTCGGAGCGATGATCAAGGCCACCATGCTCCTTCTCAGACCTTAAAATTCTCTCTTTGAGCTGGGCAATACTCTGCTCCAGGTGTTGAATATGAGACTGTTCTACCTCTACCTTTTGCCGAACCTCTGAAAAATTCTGATTAAATTCATCCCATTGCTGCTGGCACTGTAATGTTGCAGCAACCGCCGTTTCCTGCTCCTTGCTCAAGGTTTCCAGTTGTTGGCGTAGCGTTTTAAGCTCTGGTGCTAATTGTGTTAAATCCGCTGCCAGTTGACGGAGTTTTATTTCATCCTCCCCCATCTCTTTTTTTTCATTTTGTAGCGTTGCATCAGTATTGGTCAAATCTACACCCATCTGCGCTGCACGTTCTTGCTGATTTTGGATGTTCTGTTCATAGCGGGCGATCTGGGTTCCCACCTTGTAGAACTCCTCCTGCACAGCCTGTAAAACTTCGGTGGTATCGAGATGTTGCTGTCGTAATTTTTCAATCTCGGTATCTACTGCACACAGCTCTGCATGCACTGATTCAAGGTGGACTTCGGTTGCCCTAACCTTTTTTTCCTGTGATTGATGATCGTCATTCAGTGCTTTCCAGCGTATAACCTGCAGCTCGGCCCGGCGGCCCCGCTCCTCCCTCTTGAATTCAGAATAGCGCTCTGCAGCCCTGGATTGACGCTGCAGATGGTGCAGCTGTCTGCCTAGCTCCTCACGAATATCCGCCAGCCGCTCCAGGTTCTCCCTGGTGTGGCGCATTCTGTTTTCAGTTTCCCTGCGACGCTCCTTATACTTTGAAATACCCGCCGCTTCCTCGATATAGATACGAAGCTCTTCCGGCTTTGCATCAACAAAGCGAGATATCGTCCCCTGCTCGATAATCGAATAACTTCTTGGCCCCAGCCCTGTACCCAGAAACAGGTCCTGAATATCTCGGCGGCGGCAACGACGACTGTTCAAATAATAGATGGATTGCACATCACGGTTAACCGTTCTGCGCACAGAAATCTCATTATAGGCGCTGTATTCACCCTTAAGGCTTCCGTCACTATTATCAAATAATAATTCTACTGAGGCCTGCCCCACCGGCATACGCGCACTGGAACCACTAAAGATAACATCGGTCATTGATTCACCCCGCAGGGTCTTGGCCGAATTCTCTCCCATGACCCAACGCACTGCATCAATGATATTGGACTTACCACACCCATTAGGTCCAACAACGGCACACAGGTTACCTGGGAAATGAACCGTAGTCGGATCAACAAAGGATTTAAATCCCGCTAACTTAATGCTGCTTAACCGCATGAACTGAAGAGACCCCCAGGCGCAATAGGTGGCAAATATATAACCAAGTGTTGTTATTCTACTATGGGATCACTGGAGTGCACACTCTGTTCACGATCCCGATTTTGCAATAAGTTTGCAATTTGGCGGCACCGACCACAAGTCTCACTTGAACGGGCAGATTTTTCAAGCACATCAATATATTGTGCAAACTTTTGCGCCCCAGCTTCATTTCCTGTGATTATATAGAAAACACCCCCTGTGATATAGTCAAGGCATGGACTTAAAAAACCCCTCTTCCGTCAATTCTAAGCCTTCTGGCTCACCCATTCAGGGAGCTGCAGAACTGCAAAAAAGCGCCCTGTCTGGAACCGTCCTGACGCTCAAGATAATCGCGAGCCAGCCTATTCCGACCAGCGACTTATCTGTTAAAACTCTTTTCGAAATAATCTTATCCCGAGAGGGGCAGGAATACCAGGTCACCAGTAATCGCTCATTCACCCCCGGGGATCTGGTCAGAGTAAAAATCGGCGAAAATGCTACCCTGCAGCTGCAGCAAATCATAAAGGCCCCGCCAATTATCACCCCTCATACGACGTTACAACAGGGATTAAGAGAAGCGTTACCATTACAACAAAGCCCCTCACTGCTACTCAATAACCTCACAACTCTGATGGCAACGGTTGGCCCAACATCGATCCCGCTACACTTGAAGCCCTTTTATCAACAGATTGATGCGCTGCTCATGAAACAACCCAGTCCGCAGCAACTCACCAATCCTCATGCTCTCAAGCTGGCATTTGAGGCCAATAGCAGCCGGCTAGAAGCCAAGCTTGCGGCAGTGCTTAATAATATTCAGCGCAGCCATCCACAGGTAAAAACCACAGAACAGTTGATTCAGCTTATTCGCCAGCAGCCACAGCTGCAGATGCAGCTTCAAACTCTGACAGCCCAGGATCTTAAGGCACAGCTACTCAATCTGGTAAAAACGCTAGCGCCCCATACCCTCAGAGTGGAAACCCACACCCCCAGCACAGCAACACGGCTCACAGAAACCGGAGAAAAAGCAGCAGCCACAAAGGCTGACCCCTCCCCCACTAAACAGGCCTCGACTCATCAGCTTGCGCAGAGTAGTCGATATCTCTCCAAAATAACGGCGCTATACCAAAACCAGGCTCGCGCTAGCCAAAATATTTTTCTGAACCAACCACAAACTCCCACACACCCTCCAGCTGCGACGGGAGCAGCTACTCAGGCGCCCTCAACAGGCTCTTCCACAACCACGCCGATAGGAGAAGAGAGCAAAACTGTCAACCGTAATACCTGGAAAACCGGCCATGGGGCTACTCCTGACATAAAACTTACCCGGCCAGGCACAGGCAAAGAAACACTCGGGTTATCGGTCACCCAGAAATCAGCGGGGATCACCACACCCAGCAACAGTGAAAACAGAACGGAGATAAATACGCCACAAAAATCAACAGCGCTATCGGGAATAACTTCTCGGGTGCTATCGCCTACCAGGTTGACCAGCGAGACAAGTAAACCGTTAACGGTGCAGACTCAAACAGCTTCAGGTAATGTACAAAAAAACCCAATATCCTCCATCCAATCTCAAATAACAGGTCCAATTTCCCGAACCAGCGATGCGGCCATCCCCACAATTACCAGTGATTCAAAACCGGAAATAACCTCTCAAGTGCTATCGCCTACCAGGTCGCTCGGTGTGACAAGTAAGCCACCCACTGTGCAGACTCAGACATTTTCAGATAACGTACAAAAAAAATCACCATCCTCAACCCAATCTCAAACAACAGGTCCAATTTCCAGAGCCACCAATGCGGCCACCCCCACAATTACCAGTGAATCAAATATGCTGGCACGTATTATCACGGCCGCCCTAAGCATGACCTCAAAGCCAGTTGGCAGCACACCGTCAGAAGCTGAAACCACCCTAAAACAGCCGCTACTACTCCATAATCTACCTATTAATACAAACATCAGAAATCTGCTTCAGGCCAGCACCACCAACCCCGCGAGGCAGAGCACCCCGACCGCAGAAACCTTTGACCTGGCCATCAGCGTTATTTTACGGCAAATTGCAGCCAGTCTATCAAGGGTCCAGGCCCAGCAGCTAAACAGCCTTGGCGGCAGGCAGGCCGGAGCAGAAGGCTCTGTCAGCCAAAGTTGGAATCTGGAAATCCCTGTTTATGCTGAAGGGCAATTTCGTCCAATCCAGCTGCAAATTGAAGAGGAACGCAGTACACAGTCGCAAAACCCTTCAAAAAAAGAGCGCAAATGGACGATCACACTGGGGTTTGATATAGAAAAATTAGGGAAATTTTATGCGACTCTCAGAGTGGTTAACGCTAGTATTTCAACCACATTCTGGAGCGAGAGGGCTGAAACCCTGAAGAAAATCCAGGGCGAGCTAAACTATTTAAAGAAAACCTTGTCCAGCAAAGGACTTAAGGTGGAGCAGCTGGAATGCAGACACGGGGCACCCCCGCTGAGAAAAACCCGCCTGGATCAGCAACTTCTGGATATTAAGACCTGATGGATAAAAAAATACAGCAGGCTGTCGCGCTCTTTTATGACGGCGATAATGCACCCACAATCACCGCCTCTGGCGAGAACGACCTGGCCGAACAGATCATAGCTATCGCCCGCGAATCAGGTGTACCGCTTTATGAGAATCCCGAGCTGGTAAAAGTGCTAGGCACACTTGAACTAGGCGAATCGATCCCCGAAGAGCTGTATCTGGCCATCGCGGAAATTATCGCCTTTGCCTGGTATATTCAGGGAAAACACCCCCACTGAGATCGATTTTCTGACTATCAGGCAGACTGGGAGTTGAATACTCCCGGAAGGCTACCGAACTTGTGCGAATGCGTTCAAATAAAAACCTGTTAGTGAAGATTCTTGTATTTTTCCTGTAATTGTTCTGGCGTTTCAGCCCATGCTGGATCAGCGATGATGCAATCTGCTGGACACTCAAGTCCACACTGCGGCTCATCTTCAGCACCCACACACTCAGTACAACGCGCCGGATCAATCACATAGATATCTCCTTCGCTAATTGCATCGTTGGGGCATGCATCAAGGCATGCATCACAGCCCGTGCAGTCGTCAGTTATCATTAATGCCATACAAACTCTCCATCGAAAATTATTTAAAAAAACTTTAGGAAGCTTTAGCAAAACCCTCTTGGTTCAGTAGCTTCTCATGGCGGTTGGCACCCATAGCAACGCAGAAACGCCTGCGCATTAGCGCCTGCGTGGACACAACCGCAACTTTATCTATTATGCCTTGATTGACTCTCTGGCAAGCTGTTTAAACACTAATCCTGTACTGCTGGCGGATCCAGGTCATCATCCCAGCCTTCTTCAGGCTCAGGGTATTTCTCAATCCAGTCTTTAACCCATTGCACATGTTCACACTCCTCTTCAGCCATCTCCTGGGCCATAACTCTAACCTGTTCATTGCTACTATTTTCCGCAATTTCTGAAAAATAATCAGCGGCCCGCTGCTCATTGTGCAGTGCAAGAACCAGGGCATGGTAGGGTGCCATCATATAATGTAACTGATCCATTGGCGTGGTTTCTGGGCCCTCAGGCATCTCCCACAGATATTCCATCGGTGGCATGTCATAGCCACGCTCAATCAGCATGTCTTTAATTTTCTGCGCATGTTTACCCTCAATATCAGCAAGCTTGCGAAACAGCCCAGCCACATCATCAACATTATGGGTATCCATAGTATCAGCCAGTTCGGAATAGCGCTCACCTGCTTCGCGTTCCAATGCATAGGCATAGGAGAGCAACTCGTGCGTATCATTAAAATCAATCTTTTTTTCATTTGCCATAGCTACACCTCAAACTGTTGACCAAGCTCACTGGCTTCAACCAGCGCATCGGGATTATGTCTCAGATTGTACGGTTCACGCGTGCCTTGATAGAGCACACCCAGGTTAAAGCCATCATCGGTCATCAGCCGACGTGCGGCACGTCCTTCATCATCAGTGCTGACCAACTCGGCCTTGCGAACATATTTTTTCCACTCTTTCTGTTCTGGCCTATAGGTTACACACGGACTCAGTATCTGAATAAATGAAAAACCGGGGTGTTTCACAGCTTCGACAATAATATCAGCCGTTTCATTAACATCACCTGAATAGCAGCGTGCCACAAAATTTGCTCCAGACGCAAGTGCAATTACCAGCGGGTGAAAGGGGCTCATGCCAGAGCCACCCGGGGTCAAGGTACTATCCCAGTCCGGCGCTGTTGTCGGCGAAGCCTGGCCCTTGGTCATACCGTAAACCTCATTATCCATGACGATATAGGTCAGGTCGAGATTGCGGCGACAGGCATGCAAAAAGTGGTTACCACCGATGGAAAACCCATCGCCGTCACCCCCGGCAACCAGAACTGTCAGGTCAGGCCGGGCTGCCTTCACACCACTAGCAATGGCCAGCGAACGCCCGTGAAGACCATGAAAACCATAACAGTTAGTGTAAGCAGGAATCCGCGACGAACAGCCGATCCCTGATATAACTGCCATATTTTCAGGTTGAAGATTCAAGGTTGCCATCGCTTTCGTCATTGACTTAAGTACTGCATAGTCTCCACAACCAGGACACCAGATCGGCTTATAACTGGATTTATAATCTGCGGGCTCATGGCTAATAATATTGTCTGCTGTAGTACTCATTTTATGCCCCACTCTTTGATCTTGTCAGCAATTTCACCCGGCCTAATGATGAGCGGACCCGGTCTATTATAGGATTCCACTTTCTGAGGCAGATCATAATTTGCTCTGAAAAAACCACAGAATTGTGCAGAGTGATTCTGCTCCACCACCAGTATTCGAGAAACCCCTTCGAGCGCCTCTGCCATTTTTTCCGGCTGTGCCGGTGAGATCAATCTGACCGCTATTACTTTGACGTTAATCCCTTCGTGGCGCAAACGCTTGGCAGCCTCTCGAACCGCGCCAGCTGTCGAACCCCAGGTGATAATAGCCACCTTGCCCTCTCCGCTCACTTCAGCCCAGTAATCACCATAATTCTCCTGCGTTAACTTGCGCAGCCGCTTGTCCATCTGTTCGCCATGGTGCTCCGCCTGGGTGGAGGGAAGGCCCTTTTGATTGGTTTCCAGGCCATCCGCAGTATATTGCCCCCCTGGGATTCCAGGTATTGTCATGGGTGATACACCACTTGGGGTCACGGCGTAACGCAGATAGTCTTCAGCGGGTTCTGATTCAATCAGCCTCTCAGCCTTGAAGGGGTGATCTTCAGGCACATCAATTGCTGCCTTTGCCTGACCGATATACTGATCCGACAAAACGATAGCCGCTGTCTGCAACTTCTCAGCCAGATAAACAGACCACTGTGTTGTAAAGAGGCAGTCAGAGACATCCAGTGCTGCCAACACTAGATGAGGAGCATCTCCGTGTAATCCATAGAGAGCAATATTGAGATCACTTTGCTCTGTTTTGGTGGGGATACCCGTCGAGGGGCCTCCACGCTGCACGTTAACAATCACAACCGGCACTTCGGCAGCCACCGCAAGTCCAATACCCTCGGTCATCAATGCCAACCCCGGGCCAGAGGTTGCGGTGAGAGAGGGAACGCCCGCATAGGAACCCCCAATGACCATATTGATCGATGCCAGTTCATCCTCTGCCTGCACTAACGCCCCACCCACTTTGCGCAGGCTTGTCGCCATCCACTCCAGCACTTCTGTACCGGGTGTAATCGGGTAGGCAGCCACAAATCGTATACCCGCTTTAATAGCACCAAATCCTGCTGCCTCATTGCCTGACAGCACCCAGCGCGTGCCAACCACCTCAGCAGGGATCTCTATTTTACAATCTGTTTCTGGCAGGCTTTCCGCAATATTTCTTCCTTCCTGAACGGCTACAAGGCTAGACTGAATTGCATCTTCACCCTTGCGATCCAGCGTTTCTCTCAATACCGTTTCAAGAGCCTGTGCAGGTAATCCAATGATTGTGGATACAACTCCAAGCACCACCATATTGACTCGGCCCTTGACACTTCTCGCTGTCGCTGCCAGAGGCAGTTCATAGATTTGCGCTCCAGACTTTGCGATCACCTCGGGAACTTCACCTCCCTTGGGGTCGGAGATAATAATACTTTTATTGGTCAGTGGAAGTTCCGCAGCAAAGCGCTCTATATTTTTCCAGTCAATCGCCACAAGAAGGTCGTAATTATCGTCAATCCCTGCTGCTGGCTCAGTGGTTAACCTGAGTAACGCCGCTGCCTCACCACCACGAATCTGAGGCCCCAATGAACGTGTAAACATACCGTATAAGCCAGTTTTTGCCGCCGCCTGAAAAAGCATTTGGCCGGTAGTCATGGCTCCAACACCACCACTGCCCACCACTGCTAATGAGATTGACCTGAACTGGTCTAATTGTTGATCCATATATAAATTACCCTCTTAACAACCCTTGCTGTTCTTATCTGTATAATTCAACCAGCATGCATGCAAAAATTATTCAACACACACTGCTCACCAAAATTTTGCAAACATGCAGCCCCTTTTATGGCCGCACATTCATGGCACATGAATACTACTCCCTACCGTCACGCTGTAAGTTTCAGGCCATCAAAAAAATCTCTTAATACTGTCTCTCCGCCAAGTTCCCAGGCTTTAAGGGCCGCCGTACCGATGATCGCAATATCAGCATGCTCTCCGATAAAGGAAACATCCTCCGGGGCGCTGACGCCAAACCCGACCCCCAAAGGCAGATCTGTGTAGCGCCGACAGCGCGTTAAAAACTCTGCCACATCATCCGACATAGTTGTTCGCCCACCGGTAACTCCCTTGCGAGCCACAGCGTAAACAAAACCTTGCGCGTGCGCAGCCAATTGTTTCAGTCGCTCGTCAGTATTGGTAGGCGCCATTAAAATAATGGGGGACAAACCCTTTGCCTTTGCCATCAAGGTTAACTCGGCAGATTCCTCAATCGGCAGGTCGGGTACGATATAGCCACAGGCCCCGGCTTGCGACAGCCGATCAATAAATCTCTGATGCCCCATCTTAAAAACAGTATTGTAATATCCCATCATCAGGACCTTGAACTTAAAACGGGCCGTCACCTTTTGCATAAATGCAAAACAACGATCAACGCTCGTTCCGTTCTGGATCGACATCTGATTGGCCTTAACAAACAGCGGCCCATCGGCAGAGGGCTCACTGAAAGGAAACTGCAGCTCAACAAAATCGACACCAAAATCGTTCATGATCTCCAGCTCTTTGAGATTATCCTCAAAAGAGGGATAACCACACACCACATGGGTCATTATCAATGGTGATTTGCTCTTTTTGCGCTCAATAATGTATTGATCAAGCTCCATATTCAACCGCCTTTTCCCGGATAAAGCTTTTCCAGTGCACATCATCAAGCGCATCGGCAACGGTAAAAATATCCTTGTCGCCTCGACCTGACTGGTTTATTAAAATAATTTCATCCTTTGACATTTTTTGAGCTTCGGCAATGGCCGTGGCGAAAGCATGAGCACTTTCCAGTGCTGGAATTAAACCTTCTGTTCCCATGACCAGGCTCAGAGCTTCGGTCACTTCATCGTTGGTGGCCGCCTCAAAACGCACTCGCTGCTGCTCCCATAGGTAAGCTAATATCGGATTGATCCCGATGTAATCAAGACCCGCAGCTACCGACTGGGTTTCGAGCATATTGCCATCGTCATTCTGTAAAAAATAGGTTTTGTAGCCCTGCGCCACACCCACTGACGCGTCGGGATAGGCCAGTCGAGAAGCATGATTGCCCACGCCCTGACCCAATCCTCCGGCTTCACAACCGATCAACTCGACCTGCTCTTCATCAAGAAAGCCCTGAAATATGCCCATGGCATTGGAACCACCACCAACACAGGCGAACACCCGGTCAGGCAAACGTCCGGCCAATTCACGAATCTGCCGGTTGGCCTCAATGCCGATTATTGATTGGAAATAGCTGACCATTTCTGGATAAGGGTGTGGCCCGCAGGCTGTACCCAGCACATAGTGGGTATCATGCATATTGGTTACCCAGTCCCTCAGACATTCATTGATAGCATCCTTGAGTGTCCGTTGCCCGTCGGTCACTGCGATCACTTCAGCACCCAGGTTTTCCATCCAGAACACATTGGGTCGCTGCCGCTTAACGTCCACCTCACCCATATAAATTTTGCAGTCAAAACCAAAACGGGCCGCCATGGTCGCTGTGGCAAAACCATGTTGGCCAGCACCGGTTTCAGCAATCACCCGCGTTTTGCCGAGGCGCTTGGTCAGCAAGCCCTGCCCCATCACATTATTAATTTTGTGCGAGCCGGTATGATTCAGGTCCTCTCTTTTGACATAAATTTGTGCGCCGCCAAGCTTTCCCGAAAGATTTTTAAGGTGGGTAACCGGGGTTGGTCTGCCGGAATAATCGTGCAGGAGACGCTCATATTCTTCCCAGAATGAGCTGTCCTGTTTGCACTTCCGGAAGCATACTTTGAGTTCTTCAATGGTTGAGTGGAGTATTTCAGGAAGAAATGTTCCACCATATTGGCCGTAATAACCTTCCCGGCAATCTGCAAATTCAAACAAGTCCATATCACGCTCTTGAAAGTGATCGGGTTACTGGAAAAGCACCACTCGGCAATGACAAGCATCACGGCTACAGGCTTGACATTCCGCCCGAAAAGGGCAGGTATCTTAACGGATAACAGCTAAAAATCATAGCCCCGGCGACTATCTTAGGCGGAGCAAAAAGCAAACTAAAGTGCATCTCTTAGGCAATAAACAGCTGTGAAAACACCATCAGAATTGCCAGGGGACAGATGTAGCGAATATAAAAGGGCCAGACCTTCCAGAACAGACTGTGCTCAACCTGAACATAGCCCTTGCGAAGTTCATCAAGCACCCTGTTGCGATGCCATATCCAGCCAACAAAAAGACAGAGCATAAACCCGAGCAAAGGTTGGCCATAGCGGGTCGTGAGCATAACAATAAAACCAAAAAGAAGCTCAAAATTCACAACGATTATCATTGCCATAAAAGAGATTACGGTGCCTATCAGCCAGGATGCACGCCGACGATCTACCTTATGATTTTCCACGACATAGGCAACTGGAACCTCCAGCATAGAGATAGAGGAGGTCAGAGCTGCAATGGTCATTAGTAGAAAAAATGCCATAGAAACCCATTGCCCCACCAGATCCATGGTGTCGAAAAGTGCCGGCAACACAGTGAATATAAGAGTATTCTCAGCGATTAGTAGACCCGATTCATTGTAGATAACCACACCGTTATATTGGGCCACATACATGGCTGGTAAAATCAATAAACCTGCCATCACTGAGATCAATATATCCAGGAAAGTCACGGCATACCCCAATGAAACCAGATTTTCACCTTTACCAACGTAGGAGCCATAGATAAGCATGGTGCCTACGCCTAAAGAAAGCGAAAAAAACGCCTGTCCAAGGGCGCTAACCATCAGTTTTGGTTCAACTGCCTTGCTAAAATCGGGTAGAAGATAAGCCTTGAGCCCAACCATCGCCCCATCCAGGGTCAAGACGTAGATGATCAGCAGCAGCAAAATTGCCAGCAGCCCTGGCATCAAGCGGATCGACCATTTCTCAATTCCACCCTTGATTCCACCGCTGACGATGAAAATAGTTAGCACCAAAAATATCAGTGCAAACAGAGCATTACCGATTAAATTGAGACTGGTCAGCCAAGCGGAAAAATCGGATAAGTTGACTATATCGGAAAGGGATGCCAGAAAATGGGAGATCATCCAGCCAGCCACTACAGAGTAAAAACATAGAATCAGACAGGATGCCGCAATACCCGTATAGCCGACGCCCATTCCCAACTTTTTGCTAACCGGACCTCTGGCTATCACTGCCATAGCGGTAACAGCATTGGCCTTGGCATGGCGACCAATAATCAGTTCAGCCATCAATACAGGGTAGGCAAGCCCAAACGCCATCAGCAGATAGATGACTAGAAATGCAGCCCCACCGTTATTGGCTGCCTGGGTCGGAAACCCCCAAATATTACCGAGGCCTACAGCTGACCCGGATGCTGCCAGAATAAACCCAAACCGGGAGCTAAACTCTCCGCGTGGTGCGCTCATTATCCTAGAATCCTCAGTTGGACAGGATAGAGTGACTCACCCAGCGGATGAAGTGATAGGTCTGAACTAATTGAATTCATATCAACAAGTTACTATTAGAATGGAGCGGTCAACTGGAGAATCTAGGATTATTATTATCCTGAGGAGACCTTCGGGTTTAGCTGATCGCAATGAAAATAAATTGGATTTCCGAGCAGATTATTTTTTTCTGCAGCAGACCAGAGTCATAAAGGGCAGATTTACTGCACCCGACAGAGCTCTAAAGACCCAGCACCTTCGCCAATTGATCTGCCGGTACGAACCCTGGAATCAACTCACCAGACTCCAGCACCAGTGCAGGCGTACCTGAAACACCGATCTCCTGACCTAACCGATATTGTTCTGCCACTGTATGGCTGCAGCTTTTTTCTTCGATGCTCTGGCCCGCCTTGAGCCGAGTTAATGCTTCCTGCTTGTCATCCGCACACCAGGCGGAAACAATTTTATTGTAGGAGTTCGACCCTACACCTGCCCTGGGAAAGGCAAGATATTTGATCTCAATACCACGATCAAGGTAGTCCTGAATACTGGCATGCAATCGCTGACAATAGACACAGTCCACATCAGTAAAAACGCTAACGGACACCTTTTTCACCTGTGGTGTAAAAAGGATCTTCTGATCATCCGTTATTGAAGCCATCTTTGCTGCCCGCTCAACATTGCGGTCGGCCTCTGTCAGATTCACCAACCCCTTCGTTGTTACCTGAAAAAGATCTCCGACAATAAAATGACTGGCATCAGCATCGGAGAAGATGCGTTCTCCACTGGCCAAATCCACTTCATAAAGCCCTTTAAGCCTGCTTTCGTGCACGCTGGTAATCGGCACCTGTGGAATTGCCAGCTGCAATTTTTTTACCAGCAGCTCTTCAGCACGAGACTGATCATTCTGTACACCAGCCTGAACTGGAAGAATCAAAAATGAGAAGAGCAGGGGCACCAGCAGCCTGGCCAATGATCGTTGCATAATGGGCCTCAAATTGTTGTTAAATTCCTTTCTTTAGAAACACATTTCCCTGCTTGGTTCCATCAACATCAGCTGAGGGGGTCAATGAACAGGCCATGTGCAGATGCTTTATCTTATCCAGATCATCTAACGACACCAACAGAAATGCTGAAGCAGAATCAAAAACGGACGGATAAACCGCCCGTCCTGCTATCAGCGTTACTGTATCTTCTCTTTGATACGTGCAGCCTTTCCGGATAGATCACGCAGATAATAGAGCTTAGCTTGGCGCACATCGCCACGACGCTTAACCTGGATGCTATCTATCTGTTTGCTGTAGGACTGAAAGGTACGCTCCACGCCCACACCATGGGAGATTTTGCGTACGGTGAAGGCTGAATTAAGCCCCCGATTACGCTTACCGATAACAACCCCTTCAAAGGCCTGCAATCGCTGCCGCTCTCCCTCTGTCACCCGTACCTGAACAATCACTGTATCACCCGGTCCGAACTCTGGAATTTCGCGTTCCATCTGCTCAGATTCCAGCGCCTGAATCACCTTATTTTTTCCGCTCATTGTCCGCTCCTAAACCAACAATTAATCAATTTTTACCAGCACCAGTTTTACGCCTGATGCTCTAATTTAAACTCCTGCAGCAACTGTCGCTGCTCTTCACTCAACTCCAGCTCTAACTCTTCTAACATGTCTGGACGGCGCAACCAGGTTCTACCCAATGCTTCTTTAACCCTCCAGCGACGAATCTTTTCATGATGACCACTCATCAGCACTTCCGGCACCGACTGCCCACATAACACTTCTGGCCTTGTGTAATGGGGACAATCCAGCAAGCCCTGAGTAAAGGAATCCTGCTGTGCAGAATCTTTATGGCCCAAAGCTCCTGGCAACCACCGGGTGATGGTATCTATCATCACCATGGCGGCTAATTCTCCGCCACTGAGCACATAATCACCGATAGACCACTCTTCATCGATATCGGATTCAATCACTCGCTCATCAATACCTTCATATCGACCAGCCACCAGAATCAGATGGCTTCGTCCGGCAAGTTCCCGCACTGCAGCCTGGTCTAACCGTTTCCCTGTGGGCGAAAGATAGGCCACACGAGCCTTTCCCTGTGCCGCATCACGGGCCGCTTTTATAGCTTCTCGTAACGGGGCCACCTTCATCAGCATACCCGGACCACCGCCGTAGGGGCGATCATCAACGGTTTGATGCTTATCGGTCGTATAACTTCTCGGATTCCAGTGCTGCAGCTGCAGCAGATCCTGCTTAACTGCTCGCCCGGTAATCCCGTAATCGGTTACCGCCCGGAACATCTCCGGAAAAAGGCTTACCAGACCAATCCACACGACTAAAAGTCCGGATCCCAGTCAACCCAAATCTCACCTGCATCCAGATCAACCTTTTTAACAACCTGACTCCAGAGGTAGGGCAGCAGCCGCTCTTTGTCATCCAGGCTGCCATCACAGCCTTTCACAACCAACACATCATTTGAACCTGTGGCCATCACCTGAGACACGCACCCTAACATAACCGGGTCAGCGCCTTCGTTGACGGCGAATACCCTGAGCCCTTCAAGCTCGCGCCAGTAGTATTCATCCTCATCGAGATTCGGTAGCTGCTCGGGTTTAATCGCTATTTCCGCACCACGCAGTCTCTCAGCAGCAGTTCGATCTTCGCATCCTGAGATACGGGCAACAATACCTTTGCCATGAACCTTGCTCGCTTCCAGGTTTAGCTTTTCCCAGGAACCGCCCTTCATCCTGATATACCATGGATTGTAATCAATAATGCCCTGCCGAGGATCAGTATGGGACAATATTTTCACCCAACCTTTAAGCCCGTATGCTGAAGCAATATGTCCCAGCTTGATCAGATCATCCGTTGACGACACCACCATGGGAAGATTACTGAGCTTTCTCAGAGTCCCTTAACTTCGCAGAGTCCCTTAACAATGCACTAACACGATCCGAAGGCTGAGCGCCTTTCGCTAGCCAATAATCAACCCGCTCTTGATCAACCCGTAGCGTCTCTTCCTGACCACGAGCAACCGGATTAAAGAACCCAACACGCTCAATATAACGACTGTCTCGCGCACGGCGCTTGTCCGCTACAGTAATATGGTAAAACGGGCGCTTCTTGGCGCCACCTCTTGAAAGTCTGATAACAACCATTTATACATCCTTTAATCCAAGTGGGCTTTAAAATCACCCAAAATTAAGCCTTATCGGCTAGAAACACGCTTCCTTTTGCCCCATAGGGAGCCAAAAAGGCGAGCATTTTACGTCAAATCAATACCTATGTGAACAAAAAAAGCGGTTTTTACCCGCTACATCCGAGGAAAATTCCCTCCCGGTGGCATCATTCCAGACAATCCTCGCATCATATTGGCCATTCCGCCTTTTTTAGAAAACTTTTTCATCATTTTCTGCATCTGCTTATGCTGCTTGAGCAAGCGGTTCAGATCCTGAATTTGGGTGCCCGATCCCAGCGCAATTCTCCGCTTACGTGAATTATTGATCACATCCGGATAGCGCCGCTCCTTCGAAGTCATGGAGCTGATAATAGCCTCCATCTGCCCCATGGATTTATCATTGACCTGCTCCTCAACCATTGATGACATCTGCCCCATGCCAGGCAGTTTAGTCATCAAATTAGAGACTCCGCCCATATTGCGCATCTGTTCCAGCTGGTCTCGAAAATCGTTCATATCAAATTTGCGCCCCTTTTTGATCTTACGAACGAATCGATCGGCTTTCTTTTTATCAACCTTACGCTCAGCCTCCTCAATCAAGCTCAGCACATCACCCATGCCCAGAATACGTGAGGCAAGGCGGTCAGGGTGGAATGGCTCCAACGCATCGGTTTTTTCACCAACACCAATAAATTTAATGGGCTTGCCCGTTATATGGCGCACAGAAAGTGCCGCACCACCGCGCGAATCACCATCTGTCTTAGTCAGTATGACCCCCGTCAGCGGCAAGACTTTATTGAACGCCCTGGCTGTATTGGCTGCATCCTGCCCAGTCATGGCATCAACCACAAACAGGGTTTCTACCGGATTAATACTCTGATGCAGCGCTTTAATCTCCTGCATCATAGCTTCATCGATATGCAGCCGACCGGCAGTATCAAGTATCAGCACCTCGGAATATTTTCTGCGCGCATGCAAAAGCGCACCATTGGCGATCTCAATCGGGTCCTCACCAGCATGACTAGGGAAAAAATCTACCTTGACCTCCTTCGCCAGGGTTTCAAGCTGCTTAATCGCTGCAGGACGATAAACATCCGCACTAGCCACTGTAACCCGCTTGTTTTTTCTCTCTTTAAGCCACCGGGCAAGCTTGGCAACAGAGGTAGTTTTACCCGCACCCTGCAGGCCTGCGACCAAAATAACCGCTGGAGGTTGTGCTGCAAGGTTTAACTCCTCACAGTATTCACCCATAACCTTCTCAAGCTCACTTTGTACTATCCGGACAAACTCCTGCCCAGGACTCAAGCTTTGCGCAACCTCCCTGCCGATACACTCAGCCTTGACCTGCTCAATAAAATCTTTGACCACGGGCAGGGCAACATCAGCCTCTAGAAGCGCCATCCGCACTTCACGCAACGTATCCTTAATATTATCGTCAGAGATTCTGGCCTTGCCTCGAATCTGCTGTAATGCACCGGTCATCCGGCTGGTCAAATTATCAAACATTAAAAGCCACCTACTTCCGAATTAATCGTCAATCGAATCTAGTAATTTTCAGGGAAATACAATACATTCCTCACTGCAGGGTATACTCTGCAATATTAAGCAACCTCACGAGACCAACGACACAAATTACGCCCTATGAACACAGAGATTCTTGGAATAATTGCTATCGTTGGTTACGCTGCTGCCGCCATTTTACAATATTTTAATTTATTGCGCGGCAATAAATCCGGACAAAATAAGGTATTACTGCTCGGCACTGTAGCTCTGGCCTGTCACTTTGCCAGTTTTCAGGAAACACTTCTCTCCGCTAACGGTATTAATCTTGGCCTATTTCAGGTCAGCTCACTGACCGGCTGGCTGATTGCCGCACTGGTCACACTCAGCAGCATCACCAAACCACTGGGGAACCTGCTGATCGGCATCTACCCACTGGCCCTGTTAGGGCTGATTCTCGGGTTAATCAATATCAACACCGCTGAGCCCTTGCAAAACCTGAGCCTGGGGGTTTGCAGCCATATTATCCTGTCGATACTTGCCTATAGCACTTTCAGTATTGCCGTCCTGCAGGCATTACTGCTCGCCTTTCAAGACCAGCACCTGCACCATCGAAAAGCCAATGGTTTTATTATGCGCCTCCCTCCCCTGCAGATGATGGAACAGCTGCTTTTTGACCTGATCTGGGTGGGCCTGGCACTACTTTCTGCCGCTATTGTTTCAGGCATACTGTTTCTGGAAGATATTTTTGCCCAGCATCTGGTTCATAAAACCGCTTTAACTCTGGTAGCCTGGGTTATATTTTCAACACTGCTTTTTGGTCGGTACTGGCTGGGCTGGCGAGGCACTAAAGCGATTCACTGGACTCTGGGTGGCTACCTGCTGCTACTGCTTGCTTTTTTTGGCTCCAAACTGGTGTTTGAAATTATTCTGCAACGCAGTATTTAAACGCAATTCTGCGCACCGCCAAAGGCCCACTAAAAACCGCTCCTCACTCTGCACCATCTCGTATTGGAAGAGGCTCGTGCTTGATTCAACCGAAAATGGCGTTTATTCTTCCTATCATACACACCCTAAAAGCAAAGATCCGGTAACCCATTTATACAATTTTGGATTACGCTACTGGAGCAGAGATCAGAGCACGAGACACTTTGCAACCTGGGGCATACAAGGTAGCGGTGGCCAGGTTCCAACTGGGAGCTGCAATCCACATACCCCCTTTTTAACCTGATAGACTAGCAACATCTGGAGAACGGCGATGCCAGGACCACTGGACAACGTGCGCGTAATCGATCTGACCACAATGGTTTCCGGGCCGTTGGGAGCAATGATCCTCGCCGACCAGGGTGCCGATGTGATCAAGGTAGAAGCACCCGGTATCGGCGATCACAGTCGCCACGTTGCAACCCGTCGAGGCGGTTTATCCGCATCCTTTCTCAATAACAACCGCAACAAACGCTCAATCGCCCTCGATTTAAAACACGCTGATGGCGTTGCTGCACTAAAGCAACTGATTGCCGGAGCCGATGTGATCATGCAGAATTTCCGCCCTGGCGTGGTCGAACGGCTGGGCATCGGCTATGAGGATGTCCGAGCGATCAAGCCCAGCATCATC
>Ga0190303_1000406_pt1 | contig 18058 bp, 19 predicted proteins | sample 48700701_MG_FD_161672 | JGI IMG/M metagenome (GOLD analysis project Ga0190303, IMG submission 161672) | Hydrothermal vent sediment bacterial communities from Southern Trench, Guaymas Basin, Mexico - 4870-07-0-1_MG | ecosystem: Environmental > Aquatic > Marine > Hydrothermal vents > Sediment ...
CTCACTGAAATCGCTCTCATCATCAAACAGATAATTCTTTAGCCATAGGTCAAACTGCTCCTTCAAGAACTTTTCGGCATTCTTGTTAATGAAATAATCAACCTCATTCTGTTTCTCATAAGTCCTGAAGAGCTTTAAGAGTCTCTCCTCATCCAAATGGATATTCTCCTTTCTGAATGCCCTCAAAATCTCATCAATCTTTGTTTTTCTACCCCTCTCGGAGTATAAAACATTGAATGTTATCTCCTTATCCTTTATTTCTTTTAATTCGTAGATTATTTCTCTTTTCTCATTGGCTTTTTTGTGCTGGAGTTTAGAGACATCAAAGTTTATCTTATATCTAACACCATTTTCATCAAAATCAATGATTAAACTATTCCAGAGCCTGTCTGTCTTTACATAATAAAGCATGTGAGTTTTCCAAAACAATATAACATCTTTATTTGGTGAATAGACCCTTTCATAAACTTTTGATTTTAAAGGAGTATAATTAAAGTATATGCTCCCAGACTTGGAGAAGTATGTTTTAAAGAAGGTGTATAACTTATCAAACATTTCCTCCTTGAAATCTGGAAAATCTTTTGTCTCTTCTTCAATTTCTTTATTTAATTCTTTAAAAATGACATTAAAATAAGCAGACTTAATCCTCATTAAATTTATGAACCCTGATTCTCCTTCTATCTTCGCACCTATGAATATGTCTTTTAGTTGATCGAAAAACAGTTTTTCTTTTTGGTTCATTTTATCCATCCCTTCTTTTTTAATTCCTCTTTCATGAATGTTTCCACTTTTCGGGATAATATTAGTGAGTTCTCTTCACAATACTTTTTATACGCTTCGTAAATTTCTTCATCAATACTAAGGGAAACAGTTTTTCTTGTCATGTCAATCGCCATTTGAGTTTATATGGACATATAGGAATTCATTTAAATATTTTTCGAATGTCATGACCTCAAAATCAATTTGTTTCTTGGAGGAGGGTTTCGAATTTCACTTAACAAGCATTTCACACAATTATTATTCGTATAATCTTCAAAATAGAAGTTACAATGAAGTTTTATAAAGTTTCTTCTCATACTATTTTTTATGAGTTTGGATATTAAAAAGTTTATGCCATAGGAAAGATACAAATTGATAGGCAAACTCATGGAAGAAATAAAACTCAGAAAGTATTCTTATCAAACAGGCAAATCTTATATTGCAGTTGTGAAAAGATTTCTAAAATCTGGTAAAACTCCAAGAGAATTTTTGCTTTGAAATTTTTCCACAGAAATGTTTTAATGCTGGCCAAGAAAAGTTTGAAATTACCTGTGGTATTAAGTGGAGAAGGGGAATTAAGGTGTTTAAACAAACAAAGGAAAGATCTGCTGAGAAATCAAAAAATTGTGGTAGACCGCTTATAGGATCATGAAAAAGGTTTCAAGAAGGTTTTACAGCAGATATTTGTCGAGAAGTTGTATGGAACTTTAAAGGATAGGTTAAAAAACTCTCTTATGGCTGATTTGTTTATTATAACTTCCTAAAACGTCATTTGAGTTTAAAAGATATAACACCAGCAGATTGGAGACGTTGAAAACGGAGAACGATTGGGAAGATCTAATAAGAGAAGCAATATATTACCAAATCAAGTTGAGAAAGCTTGTTTCTAATGGAACAGAGACAGAAACTCAATGTTTTTTTATTTTTTGTTTCACCAACAAAACTTAACAGAACACTTTTCAGAAAACCTTTTAAATCATTCCACTCTTTTATATATATGGACAGGTATCTGAGGGGAATAAGTATAAATGTTCTTTTACTGGGCATTGTGAGTTTTTTAAATGATACGAGCAGTGAGATGATAATGCCGATCCTCCCCATGTTTATCACGGCTTTGGGAGGAGGAGGATTCGTGGTTGGCTTGATTGGGGGATTAAGAGACAGTATTTCCAGCATTTTGAAGGTATTTTGTGGTTACTGGTCAGACAAGACAGGGAAAAGGAAAATATTTGTGTATTCTGGATATTCTCTTTCCTTTATTCTGAAATTGTTTTTAGCATTTTCAAAAACATGGGAACATGTTTTAGTTTTTACCAGCGCTGAAAGAGTGGGGAAAGGCGTGAGAACAGCACCAAGAGATGCAATAATCTCAGAATCTATGCCTGAAAAAAGAGGTAAGGGATTCGGAATCCATAGAGCATTGGATACATCAGGTGCAATACTCGGCTCCATAATTGTTTTTATTCTTTTCTGGTTCTGGGGTCTTGAATTCAGATCCATCATTTTAATAGCTGCAGTTTTTTCAGCTATTTCGCTCATACCTCTCTATTTTGTAAAAGAGAGGAAAAAAGAATCTCAGGACATATCTTTTAAATTGGGATTAAAGGAGCTTCCAAAATCCCTAAAACTCTTCATAGTTGTCTCAGGAATCTTTGGACTTGCAAATTTCAGTTACATGTTCTTCATTCTCAGGGCTCAGGAATTTTTTGAAGGAAAGCTCTCCATAGGGGTACCCATACTCCTGTATATTTTATTCAATATATTTTATGCAGTATTTGCCATTCCCTTCGGGTCTTTATCAGACAGAATAGGAAGAAAGAAAGTGATCATCTCAGGATATTTTTTATTTTCTTTGACTTCTCTTGGATTTGCATTTTCTAATTCTTTAATGGCATTTATTATTTTATTTGCTCTCTATGGTATAGTTCACGCCGCTCTCGACGGAAACCAGAGGGCTTATGTCTCAGATCTCTCTTCAAGGGAGCTAAGGGCAACTGCTTTGGGAGCGTTTCATACAGTGATGGGGTTAGTTGCTCTCCCTGCAAGTTTGATAGCAGGTTATTTATGGAGCAATCCAGAGATGACGTTTCTCTATGGGAGCATACTCAGCATGATATCCGTTATATTATTCTTATTTTTAAAAGATCATTTTAAATCGTAACGAAAGAAGAAGCGGGAATAAACCCCATGCACTCACTCCAGTATATAACTTAAAGTATTTTTCTCTGTTTTAAGATGATTCTATCTCTCTCTTTGAATAATACCATCCCCACAATTATCAGACCAACTACTGCGATACACATACTCATACGAATACAGTCTTTAATATTCTCATTATCTGTTGTGAGAGAATACTCAAAATGTGAATCTTTTTCAGATGTATTTTTGATTACAAAGGTATAGAATCCTGTATTATCATTAAAAAATTTCACCATACCTTCATCTTTCAGTTCAAACTTCTTTGTGTAGCTGATCTCGTTTGTTTTTAGAAAATGTTCAGCCTGTTCTCTGTCCAGTACAAAAAGTTCACCATGAAACTCATTGCAGGCACTGTAGTAAAATTTCACCTCTCCGTACAGGAGATGGTGTGTATCGGCATGAACAGAATTCACTTTAATCTCAAAGTTCAGATTACTGCTTTTAGTGGGCATGTATTTCACATTAAAATTCACGAATATTGTCAGTCCAATGAGAAAAATAATGAATCCGATTCTCTTCATTATTTCACCTCAAAGTATTTTGTATAATATACAAAGCTTATAAAAAATAATACACTGGATAAAAAAAGTGGGGGGTATATAGTCTTTATCACTTCTGTATATGATATATGATATACTATCTGACCCTCATGACATGTAGCTAATCCTGTAAAAAATTGATGCCAGATATTGCCCAAGAAATAAGAAGGAGATAATTTTATGTTTGTAGCAATAGAATCAAAAATATATAATACAAAGAAAGTTCCTATGAAGGATAATGCAGTGTTTTTTGAGAAAACAGCAACGGTGGTAGCTACAGAAGATGCAAAAAACAATAGAAGAAAGAGTGTCAGCATATAAACTAATATAAAAGGAGATACTATGTTGATACTGGCATAACTTCCATCTATAAAAACAGCGAATCCTATCCCTACAGATAAAAATGTTAGAAAGATCACGGCAAAACAGCCAGCGAACTTTGAAATAAAGTAATCCCTTCTTTTCACAGGATAGGACATGTATATCTTTGTAAGATTGGTGTCCAGCTCATAGGCAAAGGAGATTGTAAAAAGTAATGATGTGATGAGGTAAATTATTATTTTCGAATTTATAAGGTTCTCTGTGATCATACCATATGTGACCTTTCCTATCTCAAGATGAAAGGAGTGTATACTGAGTCCACCAGAAGGGATAATATTTATGTAGCCTATAACACCTATCTGGAACACAGCAAACACGATTATTATCTCTAAGATAGGAAATCTCAAAAGATTCTTCAGTTCCCACTTCATGATCTCTTTCATCCCGACACCTCTATAATCTTTTTAAAAAGATACTCGAGATCAGGTTTTATTTCTTCCAAACTGTAAAGAGTAACTCCTTCTTTTACGCATTCCATAAGATTGTAGAGAAAGTCTTTGTTATATACATAAACATAGTCATTCTTTAATTCTCCCCCGATTCTTTCTACGATTTTCCTATTATCTGAAGATTTTATTCTATAGTAAGTTCTGCAGTATTTTTTCATCATATTCTCTATTTTTCCGTAATCCAGAACCTTTCCATTATTTATCACAATGATAGAATCGCAGACTCTCTCTAACTCTGATAAAATATGTGTGCATATGAGAAAATTTGTTCCATTCTCCCTGTTAAATTTTTTTATGATCTCTAGGAACTCCATTCTTCCCAAGGGATCGAGATTGCTCGTGGGCTCATCAAGAATAACTAACTCAGGATCTCCTAAAAGACTCTGTGCTAATCCAATTCTCTGCATCATTCCTGCTGAGTATTCTTCTATTTTCCTGTCCAACGCATTTTTTATTCCAACAGCTTCAGCTTTCCTTTCTATATCGTCTAAATCTATATCTTTCAATTTCCCCACATATTCCAGGAACTCTCTCCCTATAACTCTTCCAGGAAACCTCGAGTTCTCATGGAGAACTCCTATTCTTTTCTTTATCTCAAAACTGTCTTTCTGACAGTCCATCCCGAATATATAAGCTTCTCCGTATGATGGTTTTATCAAATCTAGAAGAATTTTTATAGTAGTAGATTTTCCAGCACCGTTGGGTCCTATCAGTCCATATATTCCTTTATTCATCGTGAAATCTATGCCTTTCAAAGCCTCAATATTTCTGAAAAATTTCACTAAATTCCCCACTTCTATGAGCATGGAAATATTTACCCATAAATAATAAAAAGTTTTCGGTTATTATTAACTTATAGGGATATATTAATATGATTTAGAATACCAAAACTTATTTAAGTACATAAAACAACTATATAATGTCATTCGAGTTATATGACAGACACGGTCTGGGATGCTGAGGTTATATTTTCGCTGAGAAGAAGTAAGGTGAGGAGAACTGTACTCGCTTATTTAGTTAGTGTTTACCCTAAATATTCATATATATCAGAAATCGCTAGAGAAACAGAATTAAGAATAAATGAGGTATGTGGAGCTTTGAACGGATCTTCAAATAGATACAAAAAAGAAAGCAGTTTGGTAGAACTCGGACTCGTAGAAAAAGAGGAGAGAGAAGGCGCGTGGCTGTACGCAGCCACAGATGCAGGAAAGGAAGCATGGAGGTCATTTAAGAACTGATTATACACCTGAGTAATTACCTCCATACATACCTCAGTAGGTACCTACATGTATACCTACGCACAAATTATTTATACCCTTAAGAGAACTAATACTTAGCTAGCAAAAAAACATTGACACGTGGATGAAATGAAAAAATAAAAAATTCATGGAGGTGATAACGTGAACAGAAAAATGGTGGCATTGGTGTTGATTGGAGCGATGGTAAGATGGTAATGACGATGGCTGCTGTACTGGCGTACGATCTCTATGACTCAGATACCGAAAATGGAACATATGGCATAGCACATGCTTGGGTAGGTGCTGATCTTGACGAAAGTGGATATATAGAACACCATTATCACGGAGGACATGGCGGCTGGGTATACCACCCTAGTGGATACACTCAACAGTGTTCAGAACAGGACATGGGATCTCAGTATGGTGCGAGCACACAGTGGACAACAGTAGTATACAATGGATCTGGACATCGTATGGAGGTTCTAGATGCCTATGCTAGAGTATACGCATAATCTTTAAAACAATTTTTATTTTTGTAAAAGAATTCGACAAAAGATTTAAAAAGAAAGTATGTTAAATTTAACAAGGCGATGCTATGAAAAAAATTTCAATAGCGATATGTATAATAATATTTGTCTTACTCACACCCAGCTTCTATTCCCTAAATATCAAGAAAGGAACGTATGCAGAATATAGAGAATATGATGAGGTTCATGTAGGTTCTTATGGAGAGCCTATAGACACACCTTACAGAACTATGAACACAGCGTTTCTTAGAGGAAAACAGTCAATAGATATTGCCGATATGGTATATAAGTACCAAATACTCAACATGAACGGCAGTACTGCAGATATACGCCTGTGTTTGGAAGGAAAAGTACTTACACATGTAAGAGATGACGAAGGAAACGATATTTTACTTCCTTTCAAACGTATCTTCGATATAAAAGTTGATCTTAACACATTGGAAATGGTCGATGTAAACGGAAAAGCCTGGGGAAAATGGCTTTTCTGGATAAAGCCCGGATCATACAACGAGGAGTACACTCTACTAGAAGATTGGAATAATCACGGAGAATTGGAGGGGTGGCTTGAAGGTACAAGAGTGTGGTACAATGATCCTTTGTCTCCCTACTTAGATAAAAATAGTGTCTTTGTAATCCATACAGCATATAGAAAAGATGGAGATTTGATCTATCCTGCATTTTCAAAATATAACATAGAATTGCCCAAAGGCCATACGTGTCACGCTACATATGAAGGTGAAGAATTGGAGTCCAGTGTAATTCCTGATTTCATTTATAATGATAAAGGGATTTTATGTGAAATATGGAATGCGTATGTAGATGATTTTCTGGATCAAAAATTGGAGATACTATTTTTAAGTGGGTCACGATTCTTCTTAGCAGATTACAGTGTTAAAGATGAGATATTAATAGAAGAATCGACACCTGAGTATCAAAAACCGTTATCATATGAACTGGAGAGGATAGAAGCGGTAAAAAGAGGAGAACTTCCGGTATCAAAAACTCCTGCTCCCACGGAAACATCTACCCCTACTGCAGCAAAAACTTCTGTACCTACAGAAACTCCGTCTCCTACGGAGACACATACCACGACGGAAACGAGTATACCTCCTACAAAGACCCAGGTACCTACAGAGCCGCAAAAAACCACAGAAATACCTAGTTCCACACCAAGTGATAATACTGGGAAAAACAATAAATCTCTCCTGTACATTCTTCTGTTACTGATTGTGTTTGTGATAGGATTTATTATATATAAAAAGAGGTGGGGGGAATGAAAAGAATTTCAATATTTTTAATTTTCTTACTGATACTGACAATACCAAACACATTTTCCTTCGAGCCAGAAAAGGGGTTCTATACGGAGTATGGAATCTATAGAGAGACTGATTCCCCTTTATTCTCTACACTTGCCCTGTTTAGAGATCAAAGCTTGGAAGAAAAGTTTTTTTACCTGTATAATATCACCTATAAATACCAGATTTTGGATATAAAAGAAAATACAGCTTTTATTCGTGTTTGTTTTGAGGGAATTATACATACCGATGTGATAGATGACAAGGGAAATTTTATTTTACTTCCTTTCAAACGTATCTTCGATATAAAGGTGAATATAGACACCTTAGAAATTATAGATGACAACGGTAATCCGTGGGGGAAATGGATATTATGGATACCACTGGGATCGTATGATAAAAAAGAGTATACATTCATGAAGAACTGGAATGGACATGGTGAGGTGAAAGGATGGATAACAGGACCGATGGAAGCAGTTTTTTCAAGTTTTAAATCATCTTATGGAAAATCTCTGAGGACATATTTCAGTGCCGGAACTGACAGAATGAAAGATGGAGTTCCCGTATATCCAACGTTCGAGGAATATGGTATTCCCACCTCGTACAATGTGGATGAAGGGGGGGAGATAAATCAGGGAGGATATCGTTTCAATCCAAGCACGATCACCACACCTGAAGGAGATGTGATAAGATTAGAACCTGGGCTAAATCCTCTCCTGTTTTATACAGATGAAGGGCTGCTTGTTGAGGATTATTTATGGTATACTGATGATTTTATTGATCAGAAAGTGGGAATTGCAGTATTGCAGTTAAGTGGTGCATTATATCTGAGGGACTGTGGCATGAAAAATGAGATTCTCATAGAAGATCCAAAACCTGAGCATCAAAAATCCTCTTTTGCCGACGAAATAAAGAAAATAAAAGAACTGGAAAAACAGTACAGAAACTCCAGTCCACAGAAGGATGATAAAAGCTCAGAGCCCGGAATCACAATATACAATCAGAGGAAGAATAAGACCAACACAGATCTCTTATACTACATAATTTCCCTGATCGCAGTAGCACTTATAATAGGGCTCTTTGTGTTCAAAGAGAGAAGATGAATAAAGGATGGGAAGATTGATTATTTCTGGATTAACAAAAAAGATAAAAACTAAGAAACATAGAAAGAGCATGATAGGAATTATTGGAGGCTCAGGTGTTTATCACTTTTTTGAGACAGAAAAAGAAAAAATTGTCAAAACAAAGTACGGAGATGTAAAAATAAAAGTTGCAGATTATAAAGGTAAAGAAATAGCTTTTCTTGCAAGACATGGAGAAAAACACAGCATAGCACCCCATAAAATAAATTATAGAGCAAATATTCTTGCATTAAAGAAGATAGGTATTGAAAGAATTCTTGCAACAACAGCTGTAGGTTCAATGAACCCAGATTTTAAACCTGGGGAGTTCGTATTACTAAAACAGTTTATGGACTTTACAAAAAAGAGAGAGTATACACTTTACGATGATAGGGTTGTGCATGTGGATCTTTCTGAGCCTTACTGTCCTGAGTTAAGAGAGATTGTAAAGAAAACAGCAGAGGAAGAGAAAATTACATTACATGAAGGGGTATATGTCTGTACAGAAGGTCCGAGATTTGAGACACCTGCTGAGATAGAGATGTTTAGAAAAATGGGGGGAGATGTAGTGTCAATGACAAATGTTCCTGAGGTTATATTTGCAAGGGAGGCTGAAATATGTTACTGTACAATAGCGATGGTCACAAATATGGCTGCAGGAATAACAAAGAAAAAACTTACACATACGGAGGTAAAGGAGATAATGAACGAGAATATGAGAAATATCAGAAGATTGATCCTGAAGAGCATTGAAAAGATCCCGAAAGAAAGACACTGTGAGTGTAAAAATGCTCTGGAGGGGGCGACATGAAAATAAAAGATATAAATCTATACAGAGAAGGAGAAAGGAAGATAGAGTGGGCTTCAAGCTTTATGCCAATTTTAAACACTATCAAAAGAGATTTTGAGAATAGAAAACCCTTTAAAAATATAAAGATAGGGATGTGTCTTCATTTAGAGGCAAAAACAGCTTTTTTAGCAGAGGTTCTCAAAGCAGGAGGTGCAGAGATAAGGATCACAGGAAGTAATCCACTATCAACACAGGATGATATCTGTGCTGCACTGGTGAAAAAAGGGATAGATGTTTATGCATGGCACGGTGTCGATGAGAAGGATTATTATGAGAACATAGAAAAAGTTCTTGAGTTTTCACCAGATATAATAATAGATGACGGAGCAGATACAATAGCTTATGCTCATAAAAATAATATATTGCCAAAAGGAGGTTGTGAAGAAACGACTACTGGTGTCATAAGATTAAAAGCATTGGAGAAGGAAAAAAAGCTTAAATTTCCAGTTATAAACGTTAATGATGCTTACTGCAAACATCTCTTCGATAACAGACACGGCACGGGACAGTCTACCTTAGATGGCATAATGAGAACAACAAACATAATTCTGGCAGGAAAGAACTTTGTTGTTGCAGGATATGGATGGGTAGGAAGAGGTATAGCTCTGAGAGCAAGGGGGATGGGAGCTAATGTTATAGTGACGGAGATAGACAGTATAAAAGCATTGGAAGCGTATATGGATGGTTTTAAAGTCATGAAAATGGAGGAGGCAGCAAAGATCGGGGATATCTTTGTTACAGCTACAGGCTGTAGAGATGTGATAACTGAGGAACATTTCAGATTAATGAAGGATAAAGTAATCCTCTGCAACTCTGGGCATTTTAATGTGGAGATAGATGTCGATTTCTTAGAAAAATTACCAAAAAGAGAAGTAAGAAAAAACATAACAGAGTATACCCTCAATGGTAAAAGAATATACCTCCTGGGAGAGGGAAGACTTGTAAACTTGGCATGTGCAGATGGACATGCGATAGAGATAATGGACATGAGTTTTGGTATTCAGGCTCTCTCCGCGGAATATATTTTAGAAAATAATTTGATTCCCAAGGTTTACAATGTTCCGAAGGAGATAGATTCGAGGGTCGCAGAGATAAAACTCCAATCTCTGGGAATTGATATAGATCATTTAACAGAGACTCAGAAAAAATATTTATCCTCATGGGAGATCGGGACGTGAAGGTGAATCCATGAAGGTACATTTAGTAACGTATACAAAAGATCCTGACAGGATATGTGCAATGGCAGCGTATGTTTCTGTATCGAAAAGACCGTTAAGCGAGTTTTCTGAGGACTGGACAGATGAGGATACAGAGAAATGGATAAAGATAGTAATTGAGAGAGGGCATACGAGTGTTCTTGAACATGCAAGTTTTACATTCAGTCTTGAAGGTGTCTCAAGGGTGTGTACCCACCAGTTAGTGAGACACAGAATAGCATCTTATACACAGCAGAGTCTCAGAAGGGTAAAGATGGATAAAGAAAGTATTGAGATCCCGGAAGCTATAAAAAGATCCTCTCTCTTCGATAGGGTGAATGAGACACTGAATGAACTTTACAGTGTCTATGATCTTTTGATTGAGAAGAAGATTCCAAGGGAAGACGCGAGGTTTATCCTTCCAGAAGGAACAAAAACGAATATAATTGTGACAATGAATTGTAGAGAGCTGTATGAGAGTTTCTTTCCTCTCAGATGCTGTACAAAGGCACAGTGGGAGATAAGAGAAGTTGCATGGAAAATGCTGGAGATATGTAAGGAAAAGGCTCCTCTCATATTCAAAGATGCCGGGCCAAGATGTAAAAAACTTGGATACTGTCCTGAAGGGGAGCCATGCGAGGAATTTAAAAAATTTGTGAGAAGATGACGATAATAGTGGATGGTAAAAAAATTGCAGATGAGATAGAGAATAAAATAAAAAAAGAGATCCTCAGAACGAAGATAGTACCCTCTCTTGTCTCTGTTCTTGTGGGTAACGATAAACCTTCAAAAAGATACGCAAAATTGATCCAGAGGGCTTCAGCCCGTGTGGGCATTCACTTTGAGATCTATAAATTTCCTGAAAATATCCCTGAAAAAGAGCTTATTGATTCTATCTCTTCATTGAATAAAAAGGATTCAGTGGATGGGATACTCCTCCATGTTCCCCTACCGGAGGATATAGATGAAAGGAAGATCTTTTCATCAATAAATCCAGAAAAGGACATTGAGGGAGTTCATCCTTTAAACAGAGGAAAAATGTACATGGGTATAGAGGATCCTGTACCATGTGTGGCAGAGGCAGTGATAAGAGTTCTGAACAGGTACAATGTGGAGATATGCGGAAAAGATGCAGTTGTCATAGGACACAGCAATACGATCGGAAAACCCATCTCAGCTTTACTTCTCAACAGGAATGCCACTGTCACAGTATGTCATGAGTATACAAAAGATCTGAGAAAATATACTGAAAAGGCAGATATAATAGTATCAGCCACAGGAGTTAAAGATCTGATCAGAGAGGATATGGTCAGAGAGGGAGCTATAGTTATAGATGTGGGCAGAGATATCGATTTTAAGAATGTATCAAAAAAAGTCTCTCTGATAACACCTCCTTTTGGGGGCATAGGTCCTGTGACTGTGTCTATTCTGATGGAACACACATACAAACTTGCAAAAAAGAAGGTTATTTAAGTATTTTCTTCTTTATCTCGCCCAGCCTCAGGACAATAAAGACTATAATGGCTGAGGCAGAAGAAAGAATATAGCTTCCCAGTCCCACCATCATGCCTATTCCAGATACAACCCACAGACTTGCCGCTGTAGTTAACCCCTTTACATGTCCTTTCGTAGCGATAATACTGCCAGCGCCTATGAAGCCAATACCCGTTACTATACCTGCAGCTATCCTTGTGGCATCTCCTGAACTCAGAGGAGTTAAATAGAAGGAAGAGATGGTGAAAAGAGTCGCTCCCATACATACAAGAATATGTGTTCTTATTCCTGCTGGCTTCTCCTCTATCTCTCTTTCAAATCCTACAATTGCTCCAAGTATAGCGGAGAGGAGAATTCTGAAGATAAGTGCTATGGTAGTAATCATATTATCACTATATGCTCTCTCAGGTAAAAAAGTTTTCTTATAATTTCTGTGGAAATAAATATAAACTTATAAGCAAAGTTTAATAACAGGTGAATGCAATGGATAAAAAAATAGAAGAGGAAAGAAAAGAAAAGGATATATTTTTTGCGACTCACTGGCAGTCTCCAATCCCTCCAGAGGAGAGGTCGAAGTTCAAAGGCCTCAGATATTATCCACCAAATCCAGAGTTAAAATTTGAACTTGAACTCCATGAACATAGCAATAAGGAGATAATACAGATAGAAGATACCAAGGGCAATATAAGGAATTTTTACGATGGGGAGAATTTAGATTTAAAATAAAAAATAAAGAATGCGTCTTACAGGCATATAAGAGCGATCCAGAGGAAGATAGATTATTTATTCCTTTTCGGGATGCGACAAGTGGTAAAGAGACATACGGAGCGGGAAGATATCTTGATCTCGATGAGAAAGATCGGACAGAGAAAGGTAAATGGATTCTTGATTTTAACAGGGCTTACAACCCATGGTGTGCTTACAACGAGAATTATGCCTGTCCATTTGTGCCGCCGGAAAACTGGCTCGATGTACCCATAGAGGCAGGGGAGAAGATATACATCAAGAATGGGGAATAATTTACTGAGACAGCATTTTCACTTCCCTTTCCACCCTTTCACTGATATCATACCCTCTTATTTCTTTTCCATGAGAATAGATTTTTTTATTTTTTATCTCTATCTCCTTATTTTCAAAGGCTTTTATTGTATATCCTATGAGGGGAAACTCTCTTTTTAACTCTTCTTCCCTTATTTTATAGAAAAGAGGATGTCCCTCTTTTTTTATCTCTTCAAAAGATCTGAATTTTAATAGATTCTCAAAATCTTCTCTCAGATCAGGATAATCTATAGAAAATCTACAGTATGTTACCACAGGCCCCCTGTCCAGGTCCTTTGTGACCAAATGCATCATGGCTCCCGTTTCTTTTGCATTACTCCTTATCAGTTCCCAGATAACTTCCTGCCATGTTCCCTTCGGGCCATCTGGCAGGGCAGGATGGAGGTTTATCATATTCAGAGTATCACATGCCAAGGGGCTCAGAATAAGCATATACCCTGCGAGAACATTCAGATCTTTATGGGGAATTAACTTAAGTATCTCTTCATCATAGAGAATTCTCCATTCCTTCTTATTCTTTTTTCTCAGCTCAGGAAGAAATTTTTTAGAAGAAAAGCATATGAGATCAAATCCATAACTTTCTACGAGATCTATAAATTTATCACTCTCTTCACTCTCTCCTTTTTCCCTGTTACAGAACACAAACGATATCTCTATCCCTTTTCTGACTGCATACTCTAAAAGATCCCTCGCTGCTTTATCTCTTCCTGTAGAGAACCATCCTATCATGAAATATATGGAAGAGGAGTGTATAAAAAACATACCCTTCTGTGTATATAACTTCCATAAATTTTGAACTTATTCCAAAGAATTATAAACGCTTCCATCCCCTTTTATATATGGATCTTGATGATGTTGTGCATATAACGACAACAAAAGAGGAAGAAATAAAGAAAATAGCAATGGAACTGGCCAATGACACAGGAAGAAAGATACTTGAGGAGATCTACAGTTCGAATACAATCACAGCCTCAGAACTGTCAGAAAAACTAAAAATTCCCCTTCCAACTGTGTTGTTTCACCTGGAGAGGCTCACAGAGTTGAATTTAATAAAAATTACAGATACAAAACTAAGTAAAAAATTCAGAGAGGTAAAATACTATTCTCCTGCAAAAAAAGCAATCCTTATTATTCCTGCAAAGGAAAAAGAGACAATTTTAAGTATAAAAAATGCTCTCCAGAGGAGGATAGTTGCACCATTATCCTTACTGATAGCATTTGGTATAACAGTTGTGGTGGGATGGTTCACGCAGCAAAAAGGAGAAAAAGAGATCGCTGAGAAGGCTCTTGCTTATGGTGCAGAAAGAACATCAGAAGGAGTAAATACATTTTATTACTTTCTCCTTGGGGCACTGGTGCTCTCCATAGTTTTTGTAGTTGTTTATATTGTAATACAAAAAAGAAAATAATTTATTTTTTGCTGGTCAACTTCTTGAAGAACTCGTCTTCTGCATAATAAACTCCCGGATTTAAGTTCTTTTGAGGTTCCTTATACACCTTATATATCTTTACAGAACCAAAACTTTTTACAAGTTCAAAGTATCTGAGATCAGCTCCATCAAAGAATAAGAGCCTTGAGATCATCTTTGGAGTAACATTGGGGTCTATGAGGTATATAACCATCGGTGTGTTATAGAATATTGTTCCCTCTTTTGTTTTGATATTCTCTCTGTGATCAGAGATGTATGCTATTCCATATGTTCCATTTTTATTTATGAGTAGATTTTTTCTTCCATTCTTATCAAAGAGAGTTGCCACAAGGGGTGTTAGCTTGTTATTGTCTGTGAGTATGGAGGCATGGAACTCATTGTTATAATCCTGTATAACGTTTATGAGGGTATCTCCGCTTCTGTAGATGTACTCCACACCATCCTTGATCTGTCTCATATTTACAAGGTAGAACTTGTATATGTAGCTTTTCTCTCCCTTTCCTCTATTATAATCCCATGAACCGTAATAGCTTATCCATGAAAATATGGATGCTGTCTTTTCATCCACGATAATATAGGCATTATCATCCGCATACTTTTTCATTTCTCTCAATTTTTCTTTTTTGGCCAATTTTGGATCTTTTGACCATTCTCTGAGATTTTCCATATCTTCAAGAGCTTTTTCCTTTGTACAGTTGAGATCAAATCCATATATTTCTTTCATCGCCACCAGTTCAGACTGCGTGTTGTATATATTTCCCGTCTTGATGAGTTTTGTGTATATTCCATAGTGCCCTCCATCCATCGTTGCTTTTCTTTCAGCAATAGCCTCTATCCAGTATCCAAAGTCCCACCATGAGATCACTGTGGAGTCCTCAGGGGTGTTCTCCTTTATCCAGTTCAGTGCGTCCCACCAGTCATTATTGATCTCTCTCTGTCCGGAGTTATTTTTGTCTGCTTCTATGTAAGGAGGAATGAGAATAATCGGGGCAAGTACAATCATTGATATAACCCCAGCACTCAGTATTTTCTTCTTTGGCACCTTTTCATTTATTATCTCATAAAGTTTTCCCAAAAATAATCCCGTTCCAATTATAACAGGAATAGCCATTATTAATGAGAATCTTCCACCCTTTGTAAGCATACTGTATGTTCCAATTAGAAACAGAGTGAGATAAAGAGGATAGTAGTACTTTCTATCCTTCCACAGGGATATGATTATACCTAAGGGAGCCAAAACAAGCCCAAAGCTGAAAAGACTGTACAGAACATGAAGATCGGTCTGATAAAGCTCCCTTATAGAGATATCAGTTGTTGGATAAAGTATTCCTCCAACATTCAGAACATCTTTTGGAGCATATTTTCCGAAGGGCAGGATAATCTTCAGAACTCCCTGTTTGTATATGAGGAAAGAGGTAACACCAAGAATAACGATACCTATCACGTATATCATATTTTTATTTATTTTCTCCACTATTTCCATTTTTATCTTGAATTCAAATAGTAATATAACTGCAGTTACAGCTAAAAATATTAAAACATGTGCATACTCTGAGTTATATAGAGTATAGAATGTAAAAAAACCAAGAAGCGAGAAAATAAGGATCTCTCCTTCCTTTAACGGTATTTCCTTTTTCCTGACAAATTCTATGATACACATAAGAGATGTTGTGGCCACCACAAGTGAAAGCATATAAAAGTATCCTGACCATGTTATGTAATAGAGGAATATAGAGAATCCACAGAGGAAACTGAACAAAATCCTCCTGTTTTTCAAATCCATACTTTTTATAGCTTTAATCCAGAAGAATGTGATCAAAAATGAGAAAAATACCACAAAAAGATCTGTGTCTGTAAATCCAATGACACTCCTCTTCACTATAGCATTGGATACAGCAAAAAGAGAAGCTGTAAAAAATCCACCTATTTCATTGGTAAGAGCTTTTCCCGTTAAAAAAGCAATGATTACAGTAAGGATGATCATGATGATATTGGAATAAACAGCAAACTCAAAAAATGATTTATCTGAGAATACATGAAATATTTTGTATGTATATGCTAAATAATAGTGGAAAAGGGGAGGATGTCTTACAGGCTGTCCTTCAGGAGCATTTGCAAGAGTATCCCACTCAGGTCTCTTCCCTTTCTCTATGATATACTCAGCCATTCTGTAGTGATAATAGGGATCATATCCAAGTAAATACTTTTTTTCCACATTTTTATCCAGTATATACTCCGATCTTACATATACTGCTAATCCCATAATAAGTATTAATAATGCTAACTCTATTATCTTCCTTTTCATGACCATCTCTTGGTATCGGTATTTAAATAACTTTTTATTTAGTGCAAAAATTTTATATCCCCCAGTTCATTTATCTTATAAGTAGAAGCGAAAAATTTAAAAATCTTTCCCTTCCCCTTTAAGAACCTTTCGGTGATTTCATGTACATAGGTAAGACCATGCATATAATGGGAAACTGTATTATATTAAAATCAAAGAAAATAAAGCCTGAATACCTCGGAAGATCAGTTTACGATAAAAAAAAGAGGAAAATTGGAAAAATCGTGGATATTTTCGGTAATATAAAGTATCCTTATGTCAAGATCCTTATAAAGGGAGGGAAGGATAAAGAGGAATTTTTGAATAAAGAAATATATTTGAGGTGATATATTGGAAAAAAAGGATAAATTAAGGTTTAAAGAACCCTTAAAATGTCCTGAGTGTGGATCAACTCATCTGATAAAAGATTTTGATAGAGCTGAAATTATCTGTGCAGATTGTGGACTTGTTGTGCAGGAGGAGATAATAGACACGGGACCTGAATGGAGAGTATTTGAGAGTGATGATAGGAACAGCAAAAGCAGAGTTGGAAGCCCCACCACATATACCATACATGATAAGGGATTATCAACAATGATCGACTGGAGAAACCAGGATATATACGGTAAAGATCTGAGTCCCAAGAGAAGAGCCCAGATATACAGATTGAGAAAATGGCAGAGAAGAATAAGAGTTTCAGATGCGATGGAGAGAAACCTTTCCTTTGCATTATCAGAACTGGATAGACTGGCATCTTATTTGGGATTACACAGGAATATAAGGGAAGATGCAGCCATACTTTACAGAAAGGCACTCAGTGAAGGATTGATAAGAGGAAGATCCATAGAGAGTGTAACTGCTGCATGCCTCTATATTATCTGCAGGCAGCAGAATATTCCGAGGACACTGGATGAGATCGCAGAGTACTCAAGAGTTGACAAAAAGGAGATAGGAAGAAGTTACAGATTTCTGGCAAAGGAACTCGGGCTAAATCTCTCTCCAACTAACCCGATAGATTACATTCCGAGATTTGCCTCTGAACTTGGTGTATCCGGAAAAGCTCAGAAGAGAGCTATAGAGATACTCGAGGAGGCGATGAAAAAAGGATTGACATCAGGAAGAGGACCTATGGGGGTTGCTGCGGGTGCTCTGTATATAGCGAATATTCAGTGCAATGAGAGAAAGACACAGAAGGAAA
>Ga0190303_1000408_pt1 | contig 18016 bp, 16 predicted proteins | sample 48700701_MG_FD_161672 | JGI IMG/M metagenome (GOLD analysis project Ga0190303, IMG submission 161672) | Hydrothermal vent sediment bacterial communities from Southern Trench, Guaymas Basin, Mexico - 4870-07-0-1_MG | ecosystem: Environmental > Aquatic > Marine > Hydrothermal vents > Sediment ...
TCACTTAAAATTTATGTATGAAGATTCTTGTTATTGGAGGAGGTGGAAGAGAGCATGCCATAGGCTGGAGAATCAAACAGGATTCTCCAGATGTTTCATTATACTTCCTGCCGGGCAATGGTGGAACCATCTCAATAGGGGAAAATCTTCCACCTGATACAGACCCTGTGGAATTTGCAAGCCAGAACTCCATGGACCTTACTGTTGTTGGACCTGAATCACCCCTTGTTGATGGAATAGTTGACAGGTTCAGGGAGAATGGGCTCAAGATTTTTGGGCCTGATAAAAGGTGCGCAAGGCTTGAAGGAGACAAGGGATATGCAAAGGAGTTTATGAAGAGGTATAATGTTCCAACGGCAGATTACGAGGAGTTTGATGATTTTGATAGTGCTGTGAAATATGCTGAAAAAATTGATTATCCACATGTGATAAAGGCAGTTGGGCTTGCTGCTGGAAAGGGCTCTATCATTGTGTATTCAAAGAAGGATGCAATCAATACACTTGAAGACATTATGATAAATAAGAGGTTTGGTGAGGCGGGGAATAGGGTTGTTATGGAGAGATTCCTGGAAGGCAGGGAGGCATCCATTATTGGGATATTTGGTGGTGGGGAATACATATTATTGAAACCTTCAAAGGACCACAAAAAGATATTTGACGGGGATAAAGGACCCAACACAGGTGGAATGGGTGCCTTTTCTCCTGTACCTGACATTGATGATGAATTGCTTATCAGGATAGAGCGGATGATTTTCAAAAGAATGAAGGAAGGATTTGAAAGGGAGAACATGGATTTTACAGGTGTTCTTTATGCTGGCATAATGTTAACAGATGATGGGGTGAAGGTGCTTGAGTTCAATGTGAGGTTTGGTGACCCTGAAACCCAGTGCCTCGTTCCAATGGTGAATAGTGGTTTTGTTGATACGCTTTTCAGCGTGAGTGAGGGTTCTGCTCCATCTGGACTTGAGTGGAGGGATGGGTATTGCGTGTGCGTTGTTCTTGCTTCAAAGGGTTATCCTGGAAAGTATGAAAAGGGGAAGGAGATTAAGTTCTTTTCAGAACCTGAATTCCTCTTCCATGCAGGGACAAAATACGAGGATGGTAAGTTGTATACCTCAGGGGGAAGAGTGATGAATGTTGTAGGAATAGGTGAGACACTTAAGGAGGCAAGGGAGAAGGCGTATAAGGAGATTGGTAAGATTTACTTTGAGGGTATGTATTTCAGGAAAGACATAGGAGGTTCAAATCACTAAAAAGGAGGTGAATATGCGTAAAATGCTGCTCGGTGTTATGATTCTTTCACTGGTTCTTGTTGCACAGGATTTACCTCAGGGTGAGGATGGTAATGCTTTTTCATTCTTTGGAGGGATGGGTGCAGATTTTATGAATGATACCTTATGGTTCAGTTTATCACTCCAGCCAGAACTCAGCCTTGGACCTGTTGGTGTGGGGCTTGATATTCCTTTCAGATATAGCCCTCAGGTTGGTTTCAGGACTGCTGATTGGGATTCACCATCGGATATAATGGCAACAATAAGATATCTGAGGCTGGGGAAAAAGTATTCTCCATTCTACTTCAGAATCGGGGTTCTTGACCATGTTACACTTGCCTATGGATTCCTCATGGACAATTATACAAATACCATAGATGAGAACACGCGAAAGTCGGGTGTCCTGATAGAATCTGATATGAAGAAGTTTGGTGCACAGGTTTTATATTCAAATCTTGGAAAGCCAGAGGTTTTTGGATTAAGGGCATTCGTGAGGCCAATATGGTTTGTTACTCCCATACCAATAATTAGAAACTTTGAGATTGGTGGAACATATGTGAAGGACTTCCATCCAGATGCTGATATAGCAATGGCAAGTTTTGATGCAGGGCTTCCATTGAGGCTTGCAGACCTCTTCTCACTCACATTTTATTATGATTATGGTAAGGCACTTAACTACGGAAGTGGAACAGCACTTGGTGTAAGAACGGATATAAGGCTCCCATCAAATCTTGTTCAGGTTAGTGCTAAGTTTGAGAAGAGAAGGATAACCAATCAGTTTATCCCTTCATACTTTGACCCATTCTATGAGGCACAGAGGGCATGGAAGGATAGTGTTCTTGCAAGTTATAATGGTAATTTTGATGGTTATTATGGAGAACTCTATGCCACCGCACTTGGTAAGTTGAAATTAGGTGGAACATATACATATTTCATGGACATTCCTTACAGTGGGAGGATCCACCTTGTGCTTGATGCAACACAGGTGATAAAGGACTGGCCACTCCTTGTTATGTGGGACAGGGATGGTATAGAATCTTCAAAGGATATTGTCTTCCTGGGAAAGGATGAACACACTGTGTTCACATTTGTTATCTCCCACAGACTTTTCTGGAAGGTTTATGGAACGGGCACCATTCAGCAGAAATTTGCCTACAATGAGGCAACAGATACCTACGACCCATTGAGAAAGTATGGTTTTATGGTGGGGGTTAAACTGTAGAGAAAAAACTCTTTTCTCAGGGTGAAAAACGGGAGAAAGGGGAGGGGTTTCCTCCCCTTTCCCACAGAATAAGGCCTGAAACCCTTGATGAATTCATTGGTCAGGAACATCTGACAGGTGCGGATGGGCCTATAAGGAGGTTTCTTGAAGAAGGGAAGATTCCCTCAATGATATTCTGGGGTCCACCTGGTTGTGGTAAGACCACACTTGCTCTGATAATAGCCAGGTCAACAGATGCATACTTTGAAAACCTGAGTGCTGTTCTTTCAGGTGTAAAGGATGTGAGGGCTGTTGTTGAAAGGGCAAAGGATAGAATAAAAAGGGAGAACAGAAAAACTATACTCTTTATTGATGAGATCCACAGATTCAACAGGGCTCAGCAGGATGCCTTTCTCCCATATGTGGAGAAGGGTATAATTGTTTTGATTGGTGCAACAACAGAAAACCCATCATTTGAGGTGATAAGGCCCCTGCTTTCAAGAACACGGGTTTATATACTTTATCCATTGCTACCTGAACATATAGAGATTCTTATAAAGAGGGCACTTGAAAGGGATGAGAGGATGAAGGAGATTTCTCCTGAAATATCCGATGAAACCATAAAATTTCTCGCCGAGATTTCAGGTGGTGATGCAAGGATTGCACTTGATACGCTTGAAATCGCAGCAGAGACCGCTGGTAAAAATGGTTTGATTGATAAAGAAATCATAGTGAATATCCTCCAGAGAAGGGTGCCGTATGACAAAAAGGGGGAGGAGCATTACAATCTGATTTCAGCATTTATAAAGTCTGTAAGGGGGAGTGACCCTGATGCAGCACTCTATTACCTTGCAAGAATGCTTGAAGGTGGAGAAGACCCCATATTCATTGCAAGGAGGCTTGTAATTCTGTCTTCAGAGGATATTGGTAATGCAGACCCGCAGGCAATAATGGTTGCAGTTGCCTGCAAGGAGGCAGTTGAATTTGTGGGAATGCCTGAGGGTTTCCTTCCACTTTCACAGGCAACAATATATCTTGCCACAGCACCAAAAAGCAACTCTGCATATCTGGCATACAAGGAGGCAAAGAGGGCGGTTAAAGAGTTTCCAGATGCTCCTGTTCCTCTACATTTAAGAAATGCCCCAACAGAACTGATGGAGAAACTGGGCTATGGTAAAGGATACAGATACCCTCATGATTATAGGTATAGTGTTGTAAATCAGGAGTATCTCCCTGAAGAATTGAAGGGAAGAAGATTTTACCACCCAAAATTGATCGGTTATGAGAGGAAGATTGCAAGGTATCTTGAATGGGTGAAGGAATATTTGAATAAAAAGGGAAAAGAATGAGTAGATATAATAAGATGTCGGATACAGAAATCATAAGGAAGGTGAAGGATGGAGAAAAGGAGATGTTTGGAGAGATTGTTGAGAGGTACATGAAGCAGGCATACAGCGTTGCCCTTTACTGGACAGGGGACACACACCTTGCCTGGGATGTTTCCCAGGAGGCCTTCCTCCGCATTTTCAGAGGGATTAAAAAGTTTGATGAGACAAGACCATTCTTCCCTTACCTTTACAGGGTAATTTTGAATGTTGTTAAGAGGATGAAGATAAAGAAGAGGGAGGAGGGCATTGATGGAATTGTGGTGCCTGTGGAGGATGACCCGCAGAGTTTAATGGAAAAGGAGGAGATGATTGAGAGGTTGAAGAAGGGCATTGAAGGGCTTGATGAGAAGGACAGGGAGATTATTTACTTGAGACACTATGCAGGACTATCATACCGGGAGATTGCAGAGGCACTTGACATCCCCATAGGAACTGTAATGTCAAGGCTTTACTATGCAAGGAAAAGGCTCAGCCAATGGATGAAAGAATATATGAACTCATAAACAAAAAGATTGATGGGCTTATCACCGAGGATGAGGAGAGGGAACTCATCAGGATTTTCAGGGATAATCCTGATATAGAGAAGGAAATTAAGGATATGGAGGCATTAAAGGGGGTGATGGATATGTTGAAGGCAAAAGACCCTGACTGGGCATGGGAAGATTACTGGAAGTCCCTCTACAACAGGATTGAGAGGGGTGTTGGCTGGATATTCTTCTCAATTGGGTCAATCATCCTCCTCACATATGGTGCGATTGAGTGGATTCAGTCTCTTCTGAAGGACACAGAGATGCCCTTGATTGCCAAATTAGGGGTTTTCTCACTTGTTTTTGGCCTTGTTGTTTTGTTTGTTTCTGTTGTAAGGGAGAGGATTTTTGTTTCAAGGAGTGATAAATACTCAAGGGAGGTGAAGAAATGATAGTTGTTACCACAGACGAGATTCCAGGATACAGAATAAAGGAGGTCTTTGGGCTTGTGAGAGGAAACACCGTCAGGGCAAGACACGTTGGAAGGGATATTATGGCTGGTCTCAGGACTGTTGTAGGTGGTGAGGTTGTTGAATACACAAAGATGCTTGCAGAATCAAGGGAACAGGCACTTGACAGGCTTATTGAGGAGGCGGAAAGATTGGGTGCAAATGCAGTTGTTGGGTTGAGGTTCATAACATCCTTTGTTCTTCAGGGTGCTGCAGAACTCCTTGCGTATGGAACCGCTGTGAGGGTGGAGAAAGAATAAACCCTCCTGGGGACGGAGGATAAATCTATAAATCTATGCTTTATCTAATTGAAAATAAATAGGATAAATAAAATGTCAAATTTTCAAACTCCGTCCCTGGAAGTTAGGTTTCTTTGATGAATTTCATCAGGAGGATGCCACCTATAATGGCACTGATATATGAGGTGAAGAACCGCCATAGAGAGACATAGATCCCGAGAAGGTTTTTGGGAATCATTGAGTAGAAAAGCCCTGCAAATCCTGCCTCTGCAAATCCACTTGCACCAGGTGAAGGTGATAACAGAAGGCCGAACCTCAATATCAACTGGAAGAGGAGAACCTTTATTATTGGAACTGGGATACCAAGCCCCTTCATTAAAACTGGAGCAATCATAAAATAGGCGAAAAAGGATATCATAGTAAGTAATAGACCTGCTATAAAATATACCCACGATTTGGTAAAGAAGTTCAGGAATGTTTTTCTGAACTCAAAGACCTGGTTCAGGAATTTCCCTGCCTTCCCCTTCATAAACCTGGTGAATAGAGAGGGTTTTGCCAGTGCAATTGCCCCAAGGATTACACCAATGATTATAAGAATCCCTATTATTCTGGTGGTGTGTTTCACAAGGGGATTCTGGAATGCCTCCCCTGCATACATAAATACAAAAGGCGCTGAAAGCAAGAATATTATAAATGCTGATACAGCCCTTATAAAAAACAGTGATGTTCCTACGCCATAATCTATTCCGCATTGCTTTTTTAGATAAAATACCTGCACAGGGAGGCCTGAAACCTGAAAGGGGGTGACCAGTGAGAGGAATTGTCCCATAGTGATTACACTCATACTGTCAATAAATCTGATTTTCTTGCCTGCTCCCCGTGTAAATACCATGAGAGCAAGATAGTCCGATGCCGCCATAACACCCCAGAGGAGGATTGCTCCAATCAGGTGCAAAGGTGAGAAGTGTTTTAATGATGTTAATGTGTTCCTGTCTGCAGTCAGGAAAAAAATGACGAAAAGAACGAGCACTGTGAGTGCAAAGAAGATTTTTATCCCTCTTTTTATGTTGCTCTTTAACTCTTCTTTTTTGATATCTTCCATTTTAGATATGCGTGGATAAAGTCTATTATGTCTCCGTCAAGCACCCTTTCAACATCATGGACTTCAAGACCTGTTCTGTGGTCTTTTATCATCTTGTATGGGTGGAGTACATATGACCTTATCTGATTTCCCCATGAAATCTCTGTTTTTTCCCCTTCAAGTTCTCTCTTTTTCTGTTCCTGTTTCTCCTTCTCCATCTGGTATAGCCTTGCCTTGAGAAGCCTCATTGCAATCTGTCTGTTTTGATACTGGGACCTTTCACTCCTTGATGTTACTGTGATGCCAGTGGGAAGGTGTATAAGCCTGACTGCGGTGTTCACCTTGTTCACATTCTGACCACCTGGCCCCGAAGACCTGAAGGTCTCCATCTTTATGTCATCATCCCTTATCTCAATCTCCACATCGTCCTGTATAAGTGGATATACAAACACACTTGCAAATGATGTATGCCTTCTTTTACTTGCATCAAATGGAGAGATTCTCACCAGCCTGTGGACACCACTCTCTGCCTTGAGATAACCATATGCATATGGTGAGTTTATCTGGATGGTTGCATCCTTTATCCCTGCCTCATCACCTGCCTGATAATCAATTATCTCGTACTTGTACCCCATGTTTTCAATAAACCTTGTGTACATCCTGTAAAGCATGCTTGCCCAGTCACATGATTCAGTTCCACCTGCGCCAGGATGGATTGTGAGGATTGCCCCCCTTCTGTCGTCAGGGTCAGAGAGGAGTAGTTTTGTCTCAAGTGATTCTATCTTCTTTAACAGTCTCTCCGCCTCCTTCTGGATGACATTCTCCTCCTCACCCAGATTTGACAGTTCAACGAGGTCATTCACATCCCTCTCAAGTTCCTCAAAGGTGTTTATTTCGTCCGAAATCTCTTTGAGTTCCCTGTTTATCTCCCTTGCCTTTTCAGGGTTTTTCCACAGGTCTTCACCAGAGGCAATCCTTTCAAGTTCAGAGAGCCTTGCCCTTTTTGATTCAATGTCAAAGGTACCCCCTGAGTTCATCAAGTTTATTCTTCAGTTTATCGAGCATTCAGCCTCCCCTTTATGTATTTTATCTCATCCTCTTTTGTATTTATCCTGCCCTGCCATCTCAATACCATTATCTCCTCAAGTATTTTTCCTATTTCAGGACCAGGTGATACGCCAAGTTTTATCATCTCACCGCCTGATATTTCAGGAGAAATCCTCTCCCTTACAGTGAAGAATTTAACAACTTCTTCTGAATTTTCAATATACGCATACAAAAGTGGTAAATAATCTTCGTCAATCCTTGCCACTTTTATGATATTAAATGTGCCAAGCCTCTTTATTAGATTTAAATTCTTATGCATATGGGATGACAGGGGAAAATCATCAGTGCAAATGAGAAGTGAGCCAAGAAGGCTTTTCTCCGGGTTTATGCCTGTTTTTTTCGAAAATTCTATAATCTTATTCAGGATTTTATCCTCAACTGTGCAGAGGTTAAGAACCGCGTGAATGTGATGTTTTTTTAAAACCCTGATTCCCTCAATCCCCTCCTTAGATATGAATTCCAGTTCCCTCAGAATCCTCTCTCTGCTGACTACCTTCAAATAATCAATATCCCTTTTTAGATATTCAAGGGTTTTGTCTTCAAATGTGAATCCAAACCTTGCGGAGAATCTGATTCCCCGGAGTATCCTTGTAGGGTCATCCTGAAAACTCTTCTCATGCATTACCCTTAAGATACCTTTATTCAGGTCATTCAATCCCCCAACAATGTCAATCAATTCACCAAAGTTATCCGGTGCTATGGATATTGCCATTGCATTTATGGTAAAGTCCCTCCTCCTCATGTCCACTTCAAAGTTTCCAGGTTCAACTATGGGGAGAGAGCCAGGTGTGGGGTAGGTCTCCTTCCTTGCAGATGCAAAGTCTATTATGAATTTTCTTCCCTTAACCTTTGCCGTGAGGAATTCAGGATGAACCTTCACCCTCATGTTGTGGTGCCTTGCATACTCCTCGGCAACACCAATTGCATTACCTTCAACCATTATGTCAATATCTTTTAATTTTCTTTTCAGGATAAGGTCACGTGCAGGACCTCCAACGAGATATGCCCTGTGTCCCTTTGAATAGGAGATTGTTCCAATCTCCTTGAGGATAGGGGAAATGTTCTCAGGTATGGGAATAAACATATTTGACAACTATATCAACAATGTCCTCAGGTTTTATCCCCTCTGCAGTGGCAAGGAAGTTTGTTATTATCCTGTGGTCAAATACAAGATGGACTACCTGTTTAATATCTTCGGGTGATGGGGTTGGTCTGCCATCCAGATATGCATGTGCCTTTGCACCGAGCAGGAGATACTGACCACCCCTTGGACTTACTCCCCATTCAACATATTTTTTTACTTCATCAATATGTGATGTCTGGGGTCTTGTTTCTTTTAAAAGATTCATAACGATGTCAAGGGCCTCCTCACTCACAGGCATGCTTTTGATTTCCTCTTTTATCCTCTTTAACTCCTTCTTTGAAACAACCTCCTTCACCATTGAGATATCTTCTACAATGCCTCTTGCAACAATCAATCTTTCCGATTCTTCCTCAGGATAGTCAATGTGCAGGGAGAACATAAATCTGTCAAGTTGTGCCTCTGGTAGGGGATAGGTGCCTTCCTGTTCAATGGGGTTCTGGGTTGCAATCACGATGAATGGTTCATCAAGTCTGTATGTCTTGCCTGCAAAGGTAACCCTCTTCTCCTGCATTGCCTCAAGCAGTGCTGACTGGGTTTTTGGTGGAGCCCTGTTTATCTCGTCTGCAAGCACAAGGTTGGAGAAAACAGGCCCTTTTATAAACTTGAACTCCTTTTTCCCGTTGCTCTCCTGGAGTATCTCTGTCCCTGTTATATCAGCAGGCATGAGGTCTGGGGTAAATTGTATCCTTGAGAACTTCATACCAAGGGTTTTTGCAAGGGCATTCACAAGGAGTGTTTTTGCAAGCCCTGGAACACCGATTATAAGGGTATGACTCCCTGTGAATATGCTTATCAGAAGGTTATCTATTATCCCCTTCTGCCCGATGATTACCCTGTCAAGTTCCTTCTGTATCTTCTCCCTTATCATAATTCAGTCCTGAAGGTGTGCATGATTATATCCACTTCCTCCAGATATGGCCATTTTTTCTTTGAAGGTGCGAATACGTGGCCATCAATGAAATAATAAAAGCCATCTTTATTTATAATGTATGAGATGAATGGGCCACCCATCACCTTTTTCATGTTCTGCCAGATTCCCCTCATCCTTATTGCCTTGATGCCATTAAAATCAACAGTGTCAATCTTTGTTCTTTCTTTCAGTATGGAATCCGCCTCAAAGTATCTGGTAAAAAGAGAATCCCTGAAATGTATTGGGTCCCCATTAAAAGTTCCCTTGTTGTAATAGATGGTAACAAGCCTGTCTGGATATGTTCTTATAATTGAGAATATGTTGTCCTCCCTTACAGAAACCTGATAACCCAGTGGAACCCTGACCCATGCACCCAGTAATCTTCTCATCGTATCTTCCATCTTTTTCTGTTCCCCATCCATATAGAGGAGTTTTGCAATCCTGTTCCTCTCACCTTTTCTCAGGGTCAAATATATGGTTTCCCCATAGTCCTTAATGAGTTTTTCAACGGTCTTTTTATCCTTTCCAGCAATCAAAATCACTGTCTGGCCAGATACATACATATTCTCAAGATGGAAAACACCTCCATCCTTTTTGACCTGTGAGAGTGCTTCCGGTGAGAGTAGCGTGTCAATATAAGTATTCAACCAGCCAATCATTACAAGATTTCTCCAGTATCTGTATGTCTGGAGTTTACCAGGACCAGATACCTCTGTCACATAGACCTTTTCCCTTGAAGGGTAGAAGTATACCTTTTCTATATATGGGGTGAGGAGTGAACCAGTGTCTTCACCACCCCTGGGGGTTATTATTACAACATGGTCCCTTGCTCCAGCGGCATGGGGGAGGGGCTCTCTACTGCAACTTATTACGCTTAGACCAGTGCTTAAGAAGAGTATCAAGATAAGCTTTTGCATCTTTTTCATTTGGATAGACCTCCGTTACAAGTTTTAACATCTCAACCATTACAGCAGTATCCCCAACTGTTCTTGCTAGGCTGAAGGTGGAGGAGAACAATCTGGGGTTGGATAGCATCTTTGTGAGTATGGATGAGACCCTATCAGGCCTGTTCAGTTGTGAATAGAGTTTCAGAAGTGAGTAATACACACCAGGGTCATCCTTGTTTAACTGCATTGCCTTCTGGAGATACTTCTCAGCCTCATTCAGTTTGCCCATTTCCCTATATATATCACCCTTCAACATATAGATCATTGCATCGGGTTTTGTGCTCTCTAATCTGTTCAGTATATCAAGTGCTGTTTTGTAGTCTTTGAGCACTGAGAGTATTGCCCTGAGTTCTATTGCAATTGTCCCGAGTATTCTCTGCTCATCTGTGAACTTCATGCCCTGGATAAACACATTTGCTGCTTCCTTCAGTATCTGCTTTTCCTTATCCGTTGGTTTTATGTTTGCATATGTTGTGGGGTCAAGCACATAAGGGGATGGGATAACCTGCATCCTCATCTTTCTGCCAAGGGTGAAGAAAAGGGCACTGTAATTGCCAAGCAGCCTTGTGGTGTTTTCGTCCTTGTAAACACGGGGGTCAAATATTGACCTGTACTTGAATTCCTCTGTGAGGAGTTTCTTTGTTTTGGGTATGTCCACCATGTCGTATCCCTTTTCAGGAACAAGTTTGTAAAGGAAACCTTCAAGTTTCAGATGTTCCTGATAGGGTTTTCTGCTTTCAAGTGCAACTGTGGCAGAGAAGTAGATGTTTATACTCGGTTTGTAAACATCAGAATTTATGTACTTCTCAACAAACTCCTTATATGGCATGAGAAGGTCATCAAGTGTTGGCTTTATTCCACACGATGCAAGTATCATATCCTTGATTGCAATATCCTTCACAAGGAGGAGTTTGCCGGACCTGTCCCTTGTGGGATAAAGATTGTCAATTACAAACTCTTCAAAGGTTCCTTTGTATCGTCCAGATTTAACTGCTCTGTTATACTTTTGTTCAACCCTGGTACCCCTGAATGGTGAATCAAAATCAATGGGCACGCCTGCAAGTTTCAGTTGCTTGATATACCAGTTGGTGTTCAGAAGGGAGAGGTTGGCAAGCATCACACCCTTTTTATTCTTCAGGTCAGGTTCTTTGAAGTGCTTCACATACTGCATGAACCACAGAGGGAAGGTATCATTGTCACCATTTGTGAATACAACAGAGTTTTCATCAGCAGAAATTAGCATGTTGTATGCATAGTCATGGGCGATCCAGTTGCCCCTTCTGTTCACATGGCTGTTTATGTTGCTTATAATGGTTAATAAGACCATTATACCAGCCAGTGCGGGGATACCATAATCCGCACATGCCTTTTTCTTTTTAAGGTATTTGCGTAGCCTCTCCCTGAACCAGAACATTGCAATCCCTATGTAGAAGGCAAACAGGAAGTATGATGGTGCAAAGAAGTAATCCCTCTCACGTACCTCCCTTGGCTTATGTGCAGGATTGGGATCAGATGGGCTGAACCTTAAATTTAAATATACAACAAGACCAAAGGAGAGGAGAAGGAATGTGATAAAGAAGAGCCAGAAACTCTTTTTCTCCCTGCGGTAGTGGACCACCATCCCCCATATTCCGATGATTGAATAAATGTAAGTGCCAATCAATGAGAGAATGGATACAGGGATTGATACGCCCTTCTCCCTGGGGTAGGGGAAGTACTGCCAGGAGAAGTATTTTAGATAAATCTTTATCTGTTCCCAGAATGCAGGTATGAGTGAGAGACCTGTTTCAGGCTGGGTTTTCCTCGGGAACATTTTCATTGGTCCATACTGTTTTCTTGTGAATACATCCCAGAGTGCCTTGAATGTTCTCGGGTCAGCCTCATTGATTGCAGGATTCAGTCTTGCCCTTATCATAAGATACGCATATGTTGTAATTCCCAGTGCAACAAGACCTATTGCAATTGCTAAGAATTTTGGGTCTTTCAGTTCCTTCCAGTTCACCATCAAGACAAATACCAGTGCACCAGGGAGCACAAGCAAAGGCAAAAGGTGTATGCCCATACCAAGGAAGGTGAGGTAAATGAGGAGGAGCAATGTGTTTTTGTTTCCCTTTGTTCCCCTGTTGTCATCCCAGTGGAGAACGGTCCAGAGTCCAAGCACAAGCACAAGTGTGGATATGGAATACACCTCTGCCTCAACTGAATTATCCCAGACACTGAAGGCAAGTGCACCAAGAATAGCAGAAAATCCTGCAATTATATGGACAAAGATAGAGGGCTTTTCCTCTCTGTTTTCCTTTATTCTCACAATCACCTTGAGTATGAGCAGGTAAAGGATTGCAGCGGCAATAGCACCCGAAAGACCGGAGAGAAAGTTCACCCTGAAGGCTATCTCCTTTGAAAGGGGAAGCAGGGTGAAGAGTCTTCCGAGCACCACAAAGAAGGGAGTTCCAGGCGGATGTGGGACACCAAGTATGTATGAACAGGTAATGAATTCTCCACAATCCCAGAATGATACAGTGGGAGCCATTGTGTAGAGATAGAACCCCAGGACAACAGCAAATACACTGAAGAACCCAATAATCTTCTCTTTCATTTAACCTCCTCCTTTTTCAAGGCTTTCAAGTATTTTATTTTTCAGGGCGTCCGGGTCAAGCCCCTTTTCAAGGTTTCCTCCCTTTGAAAAGGATATTGTTCCGGTCTCCTCTGACACCACTGCACATATTGCATCTGTCTCCTCTGTAATCCCTATTGCAGCCCTGTGCCTCGTCCCTGTTGCTGGACTGATGTTTGGGTTTGTTGACAGGGGAAGTATAGCCTTGGCAGCAACAATGTATCCACCCCTTATTATCACGGCCCCATCATGGAGTGGAGAAAATGGAGAGAATATGGATACAAGCAGGTTTGCATCCACAACAGCCTCCATCTTTATCCCTGTTTCCATGTATGGGTCAAGTCTTGTTCTCCTTTCAATTACAATCAGTGCGCCAAGTCTTTTATCGGATAGGAGTTTAACTGCCTCACTTATCTCACTGGCAATTTTCTCCCTTTCCTCTCTCAGGATGTATCGTGAAAAACCAACACTTCCTATGGAAGTAATGGTTCTCTTAATCTCGTTCTGGAATAGGATTACTATTATTACAACCCACATACTTCCGAGACCCGTAACAATAAACCTGAGTGTTTTCAGATTGAATACATTTGCTATCACCACGAGGAGCAGGAGGGTAAAGATACCAATGATGGTCAATATTCCCCTTGTTCCCCTGAACAACTTTAAGATGGAGAAGATGAGCACTGCAACTATGATTATATCAATTGCATCAACAATCCCAAAATTCAGCATTCATTCCTCCATGCGCCAAGCATCACATCAATGAACTGTTTTGTCTCCTTTACATCGTGAACCCTGAAGATGTCCACCCTGGCCTCAAGCCCCAGTGCAATTGCTGCAAGTGAGCCAGGTAGCCTGTTTTCAACCTTTGCACCTGTTAGCATACCAATAAAGGATTTTCTTGAAGCACCAAGAAGCACGGGGAGGCCAAAGGATTTGAATTCTATCAGATTTTTTAGTATGCAGAGATTGTCCTCAAGCCTCTTTCCAAAGCCAATTCCAGGGTCTATGATTATGTTTTCTTCTGGAATTCCTCTGGAAACTGCAAACCCTATCCTTTCTTCAAAAAATCTCAGAATCTCTGATATAACATCATCATAGTATGGATTCTCCTGCATATCCCTTGGTGTTCCTTTCATGTGCATAAGGACTATTCTGGCATTCTTTTCCTTAACAACATCCGCAATTTCAGGGTCAAACCTCATGGCAGAAATGTCATTTACAATCCCTGCACCAAGGTTCAATGCTGCCTCTGCAACCTTTGCCCTGTATGTATCTATGGAGATAACAATTTCTTCTTCTTTCAGTTTTTCAAGCACAGGCACGACCCTGTTCAGCTCCTCTTCCTCGGATACAGGCGCAGAACCTGGTCTTGATGATTGTCCACCAACATCTATTATGGTGGCGCCCTCCATCTTCATCTCAACCGCCCTCCTGTATGCACAATCAGGGTCAAGGTATTTACCACCATCTGCAAAGGAATCAGGTGTTACATTCAGAATACCCATGATTTCAGGTGTCTTCTCCTGTTCAAGGTGCTCAATCAAATTCAAAATCTGGCCTGTGATTTTACCAAGTCCAAAAGGCTGGTTTTTCAGGGAACTGGCAATATATTCAAATTCCTTCTTTGTTCCAGACAGCACCACATCCGTCTTATCCGCCCTGCATGTGATTACATCCCTGTGAATAACTGCATCTGTTCCCCTGGCAAGCGCCATTTGCTTTATTATATTCACTGCTGCAGGTGGAAGTTTTTCTATCTGGAATACATAGAATCTCTGTTTGTCAGAGAGAAGGTTTACCACCACCTCATCAACCTTCATACACCTTACAAGTTTTTCTGCGTCCCTTTTACCTCTAATTGCTTTAATCCTTATCATCACTCCCTCATCAGATTAAGGGCTTCAAGCCTTGTTGCCTCTCTTTTGAATGCACCCCTTATTGCAGATGTTACAGTGTATTCACCTGTCCTTTTTTTGCCCTGCATCTCAAGGCATAATTGCCTTGCCTCAACAATCACAAACACACCAAGTGGATTGAGAACCCTCATAATGGTATCGGCAATCTCCTGTGTGAGCCTCTCCTGTATCTGTGGTCTCCTTGATGCGGTATCAACAAAATCAAGGAGGTTAGAAAATCCAGTTATTCTATTGTCCCTTGGAATGTATGCAATGTGTATCTTTCCAAAGAATGGTAGGAGATGGTGTTCACACATGGAGTAAAATGGAATGTCCTTCACGATGATGATTTCGTCGTACTTCACCTGTTTATATACCTTTATATTTTTTCCTGCATCCTCCAGGATGCCCCTGAATATCTCCGAATACAGTTTTGCAACCCTTCTGGGAGTATCCTTCAGTCCTTCCCTTTCAGGGTCTTCACCTATGGCTATGAGAATATCTCTAACAGCCTTTTCTATCCTTTTTGTGTCAATTGTTTTCTTCTTCACTGTTATTCCCGGTAGCCTCCTCTGTTTCCAGAGAACCATTTGTTAGAAGGACTTCAACCTCATGCCCATCAAGCACCTCTTTTTTTAACAAGGCATCAGCAAGTTTATGAAGTAAATCTTCCTTGCTATCAATGATTTTTCTTGCCTCTTCATATGCCTCATTCACAAACCTTCTGACCTCTTCATCAATCAGTTTTGCTGTTTCTTCAGAGAAATCCTTCACTGCAACGAAGTCCCTTCCAAGGAATACTTCGTCCCCTGGTTTTCCCAGTGTTATAGGACCTAATTTTTCACTCATACCCCATTCACACACCATTTTTCTTGCAATCTGTGTTGCCCTGTCTATATCATTGCCAGAGCCTGTGGAAATTGTCCCAAATACCTTTTCCTCCGCAGCCCTTCCACCCATCAAGACCCTTAACTGTGCAAGGAGATACTCCTTTGAGTAGGTTCTTCTGTCATCTATGGGTAGTTGCTGTGTAACCCCCAGCGCCCTTCCCCTGGGGATGATGGTAACCTTGTGAATGGGGTCTGTGTGGGGTGTGAAGTATGTAACTATTGTATGTCCAGCCTCGTGGTAGGCAATCAGCCTCTTTTCCTCCTCTTTAAGTATCATGGATTTCCTTGCAACACCCATGAGGATTTTATCCTTTGCCTCTTCAAAATCCTCCATTGTGAGTTTCTTCTTCCTCTTTCTTGCAGCAATGAGTGCTGCTTCATTAACAAGACTCTCAAGGTCTGCACCAGTGAATCCAGGTGTGGTTCTTGCTATGACCTCAAGGTCAACATTCTTGCTTAAGGGAGTTTTTTTCGTATGAACCTTCAAAATCTGAAGCCTTCCCTTCACATCAGGGACATCAACAACAATCCTTCTATCAAATCTGCCCGGTCTGAGAAGTGCGTGGTCAAGGATGTCAGGTCTGTTCGTTGCAGCAAGAACAATAATCCCCTGATTTGTTTCAAACCCATCCATCTCAACAAGAAGGGCATTCAGGGTTTGTTCCCTTTCATCGTGGCCTCCACCAATACCAGCACCCCTGTGTCTCCCAACTGCATCTATCTCGTCTATGAACACAATGCATGGAGTATTCCTCTTTGCTGTTTCAAAAAGGTCTCTAACCCTTGCTGCACCAACACCCACAAACATCTCAACAAAATCAGAGCCTGAAATGGAGAAGAAGGGGACACCGGCCTCGCCTGCAACAGCGCGTGCAAGCAGGGTCTTACCTGTGCCAGGTGGTCCAACAAGGAGAACCCCCTTTGGTATTCTTGCCCCAAGTTTTGTGTATCTACCTGGATTTTTCAAAAATTCAACCACCTCTCTTAACTCTTCCTTTGCCTCCTCAACACCGGCAACATCCTTGAATGTTACCTTCTCCTGGGATGGGGTTATGAGTTTTGCCCTGCTTTTCCCGAAGGAGAACGCCCTGTTTGGCCCTGATTGCATCTGCCTCGTGAAGAACATGAAAAGGATGAAGAGAAATATCAGTGGTAAGACCTGCACCACAACATTCCAGAGTTTCACCCTCTCCTTTGCACGCACCTCAATACCTTTTTCAACAAGTTTTTTTGGCAATTCAGGGTCCTGGAAGGGGAGAAGGACATTGAATTTTTCCCCATCCTTTGTTATGCACCTGAGTTCGGTATCATTGAATTCAACAAAACTCACATTACCCTCTTCAACCATCTTCACGAATCGGGTGTATGAAACCTCCTGCACCTGCTGCCTTGTGAAGAGGTTTACAATGAGATACACGCCCCCCAGTATGAGGAGCCATACTATGAAGAACTGGAGCAGTTGCATCTGGGGGCTTTTTCTGTTCTTATCGTTCATTGATCCTTAACCTCCTGTATTTAATCATTAAAACCCTCTCCGTTGTCTTCCTTATCCTTCCCCTCTCTGCCCTGACCACCAGAGGAACAAAGAGGATACCTTTTTTATCATATACAACAGGCCATACATCCCTCAACACATCAGGGACCTGTGCATCTATAAATAGGTCTTTAAGTTTCCTGCTCTTTCTTTTCCCACAGGGGATCAGTCTTTCACCCCTCTTTCTTGTTCTAACCCCCAGTGGGAAGTGGACTTCATCCATATCAAAATACTCTATTTTCTTTGAAAAATCAATATGTTTTTTTAATTTTTTTATTCCTATGGTGAATTCAAAGTCTCCGAACCTATAAGCCCCGGGTTTCTCAATCAAAACAGGGTCTGTTTTTATCTTTTTTAATACAACCCCCCACTTTTCTGTTATTGAGACCACATGGGATTTCATCTCCACCCTGCCGGGGAATGACTTTATCTGGTTTCTCCTGATTTCCAGTTCTCCCCCTGACATTTCAAGGAGTTTCCTGAGGAATATAAACCTCATTGCATCAGGGAGTTTAAGAAAGGTGGAGGGATTGAATTCAAGGTGTGTTGGATATATCTTCAAGCCCCTTATACTTATTAACTGGTTGAGTGCATCCTCAATATCCTGTAAGTTTTCAATGCTTCTCACAATGCCTGAAAGCCCTATTGGAGAAATCTCCTCTATCTCTGGAATGAGTATGTGCCTTATTCTGTTTCTTAGAAAGTCAAGTTTCATGTTTGTCGGGTCAGTATAGTAATCTATATCCCTCTTTTCAAGGAAACTGATAATCTCTGAACGCCTCAATCCAAGGAGGGGTCTTACAAAGGGTTTATCAA
>Ga0190303_1000409_pt1 | contig 17994 bp, 19 predicted proteins | sample 48700701_MG_FD_161672 | JGI IMG/M metagenome (GOLD analysis project Ga0190303, IMG submission 161672) | Hydrothermal vent sediment bacterial communities from Southern Trench, Guaymas Basin, Mexico - 4870-07-0-1_MG | ecosystem: Environmental > Aquatic > Marine > Hydrothermal vents > Sediment ...
TGCAATTTTCTTTAATTCTGCATGATATATCTGGGGATATTAACCCGCTCTTCATTTATATTGCTAAAGAATACATCGTCGGTGGGGGCCCCGATCAGGAGCATGGATATGCTTATATTTCCTGGGGCTTTGCCTGTGGCCCCACCACCCGGACAGGTCTTTGCAGGGGCAGCCACACCGTCGCCGGTGAAAGCAGTCACCCCCGTTGCGCAAGCGGCAAAACCGCGAAACGAAACCGGTCAGAACACTGGCGGGCACTCTGGCAATCAACACAGCGAAAACCTTGTGGCATTTCCGGATCCCGACAGGCCCACCGGACCAACCCCCGCATTCGAGGCAAACCTGCTGGAAGCCGAGCGTGAAAAATTTCGCGCAGGCCCAAACCTGCCTGCCAAAGATGAAACAGAGCCAGACATGGAAAAGGCGCCGGAGCAATATGCCCAAGCGCCCGTTCCGGAAAGCCATAAAGTTGACATTGCCGTTTAGCCAGAGGCGCAAGTGTTGCCCGGATTGTTGGGATGCGTCGTCCAGTTGCCGTATTCTGACGGCACCGCTTCACCTGTGCGCAAGTCAATCTCGCCTGCGGGCACCTGTTTCATGGTGATACATCCCTCGACCGGACAAACATTAACGCAAAGGTTACAGGCGACGCATTCGTCTTCCTTGACGGTAAACACACGGTCCGCCGACATTTCAATCGCTTGGTGGCTGGTGTCTTCGCAGGCCGCATAACAGCGGCCGCATTTGATGCAATCATCCTGATTGATCACCGCTTTGGTGATGAAATTCAGGTTCAGATACTGCCAATCGGTGACATTTGGCACTGCCATGCCGACGAATTGATCCACCGATGTGTAGCCCTTTTCATCCATCCACTGGCTAAGGCCCGTGATCATTTCCTCGACGATCTTGAATCCGTAGGTCATCACAGCGGTGCAAACCTGCACATTGCCACAACCCAGCGCCATAAATTCCGCCGCATCACGCCAAGTGGTCACGCCCCCAATGCCCGAAATTGGCAGCTTGGCCGTTTCGGGGTTGCGGGCAATTTCAGCCACCATATTCAACGCAATCGGTTTCACGGCAGGGCCGCAATAACCGCCATGCGTGCCCTTGCCGTCAATCATCGGCTCGGGCGACATCGCATCCAGATCAACGGATGTGATTGAATTTATTGTGTTGATCAAGGATACCGCATCCGCCCCGCCGCGCATTGCGGCTTCGGCGGGTTTGCGAATGTCGGTGATGTTTGGCGTCAGCTTTACGATGACCGGCATCTTGGTGTTTTCCTTGCACCAGCGCGTCACCATTTCGATATATTCCGGAACCTGTCCGACAGCGCCACCCATGCCACGTTCGGCCATACCGTGCGGACAACCAAAGTTCAGCTCAATGCCATCAGCGCCTGTATCCTTGATGGCCAGCAAAATATCTTTCCACGATTGCTCCTCGCAAGGCACCATAAGCGACACAATAACCGCGCGATCAGGATAGTCCTTTTTCACCCGAGTGATTTCCTCGAGGTTTTGCTGCAACGGGCGATCCGTGATCAGCTCGATGTTGCTTAACCCCAGCAAGCGCCGATCCGCGCCGTAAATTGCGCCATAGCGTGGCCCGTTCACATTGACCACCGGCGGGCCTTCTTCGCCCAGCGTTTTCCAGACGACACCGCCCCATCCGGCCTCGAATGCGCGGCGTACGTTGTATTCCTTGTCCGTTGGCGGGGCCGAGGCCAGCCAGAACGGGTTGGGTGATTTAATTCCAATAAAATTCGAGGTTAGATCAGCCATTTTGCAATCCCCCTATGCCATCAACGTGGCGTGAATATCAATTGCAGCGTCGCGGCCCTCGGCCACCGCTGTCACGGTCAGATCATCGCCTCCGCTGGCGCAATCGCCACCGGCCCAGACACCCGCCTTTGATGTGCGACCAACATCGTCCACGGTGATTTTACCACGGTCTACGGCCACGCCGTCGGGTACGCCCTCAAGTGTTTGACCGATAGCCAAAAACACCTGATCGGCGGCAATGCGAACTGTCTCGCCCGTGCCTTTCAGGCTGCCATCAGCCTCGGAGGTATATTCAAACTCGGCCTCGGACACGGCACTATCACCGTGCATCGCCACAGGTTGGGCGTTGTAAATGATGCGCACGCCTTTGGACGTTGCCAGCTCTTGCTCATACTCGGATGCCGCCATCCGCGGCTTGCCGCGCCGATAGACCATCGTCACAGTGTCAGCGCCCAGCAGTTTGGACTGAACAGCCGCATCCACCGCCGTCATCCCGCCGCCGATGACCACAACATTGCGACCCACTGGCAGTTTGGACAGATCACTCGCTTGGCGTAAATCTTCTTATGAAATCCACGGCATCAACAACACCGCTCAGGTTTTCTCCATCCGCCGAGAGCGCGTTCACGCCGCCCATGCCAATCGCTAAAAATACCGCATCATAATCAGTCGTAAGATCCGCCAGCGACATGCCATCGCCCAAGCGTTTGCCATATTGCATGGTGATCCCGCCGATCTGCATCAGCCAATCGACCTCGCGGTGGGCAAAATCATCGACAGATTTATAGGCGGCAATGCCATATTCATTCAGGCCGCCCGCCTTGGTGCGCCCGTCCATTACTACCACGTCATGGCCATGCATCGCCAAGCGGTGCGCACAGGACAGGCCCGCAGGCCCCGCCCCGACAACAGCCACCTTTTTGCCGCTCAAAGCCGCACGTTCATAGGGATGCACGCCGGTCGCCATCAAAACATCCGTGGCATATCGCTGCAAACGGCCAATCTCTACCGGACGCCCCTCGGCCACTTCACGCACGCAAACCTCTTCGCACAGGGTTTCGGTGGGACAAACGCGGGCACACATACCGCCCAGAATGTTCTGATCGAAAATCGTCATGGCAGCAGATTCGGCAATGCCGGTGCTGATCTGGCGAATAAACATCGGAATATCGATATCAGTTGGGCAGGCCGTTTGGCACGGTGCGTCATAACAGAAATAGCACCGATCCGCCGCTACCGCCGCCTCGTGTGCATCCAGTGGCGCGTGCAAATCGGTAAAGTTGTTTGAATAAATGTCAGAGGGCAAACGCCCCGGCGCAATACCCGGTGTCATCTGGCTGTTCGGCATATCTGGCTTCCCTAGCTGGAGTAAATCATGCCCTAATCGTGCCACAACTCCAAAATTTTATCAAATGGTAAATTTTCTTTTTTTCACACCAACGCTTTTCACCCCCCCCGACCTCGCGTATAAGCGGGCAAAGTCAAAGCCCGACAAAGGGCACTAGGGGATACAACGAGGACGCCATGACCAAGAAATCACAAGACTCAGACGTGGCCTTCATTCAGGCGCTGGCCGCCATTCTGGATGAAAACGGCATGACCGAAATTCAGGTCAAACGCATCTATGCCAACAATGACAGCATGAATGTACGCGTTAGCCGCCAGACGAAAATGGTTGCCGCAGCCCCTGTGGCCGTTGCCCCAATCGCCCCAGTTGCCGCCCCCGCCGCTGCATCCGTGACCCCCGACGCTGCTGCGGCCGAAGATCCCGCCGCCCTGCCGGGTGCTGTGACATCGCCAATGGTCGGCACCGCATACCTGCAACCTGAACCAAATTCACCCGCCTTCGTAAGTGTTGGCGCACAGGTGGCCGAGGGTGACACCATCCTGATCATCGAGGCGATGAAAACGATGAACCACATTCCGGCCCCCAAATCGGGCACGGTAAAACGTATTTTTGTGACTGACGGGGACGCCATCGAGTTTGGTGCGCCTTTGATGATTATCGAATAGGGGTCGCGCCATGTTCGACAAAGTCCTGATCGCCAATCGTGGTGAAATCGCCCTTCGTGTTGTGCGGGCTTGCCGCGAAATGGGCATCAAATCTGTCGCGGTGCATTCCACCGCTGACTCGGATGCGATGCACGTTCGCATGGCCGACGAAGCCATCTGCATCGGCCCCCCTGCCGGTGCCGACAGCTATTTGCGCATCCCCGCGATCATTGCTGCCTGCGAGATCACGGGGGCGCAAGCGATCCATCCGGGGTATGGATTTTTGTCGGAAAATGCCGGTTTTGTTCAGGTAATCGAGGATCATGGCCTGATATTCATTGGCCCGACCGCCGAACACATCCGCATCATGGGCGATAAAATCACCGCCAAGGATACGATGAAAAAACTCGGCGTGCCTTGCGTGCCGGGATCAGACGGCGCTGTGCCGGATGTGGCCGCCGCCAAGAAAGCTGGCAAGGAATTGGGCTATCCGGTGATCGTCAAGGCCACAGCTGGTGGTGGTGGGCGCGGCATGAAGCTGGCCCCCACTGAGGCCGATATGGAGAGTGCATTCCACACCGCGCGGGCCGAAGCCTTGTCAGGGTTTGGCAACGATGAAGTTTACATCGAGAAATACCTGACCACACCGAGCCACATCGAAGTGCAGGTTTTTGGCGATGGCAAAGGCAACGCGGTACATCTGGGCGAGCGCGATTGTTCACTACAACGGCGTCACCAAAAGGTGTTCGAGGAAGCCCCCGGCCCTAACATCACCCCTGAAATGCGTGCCAAAATCGGTAAGGTTTGCGCCGATGCGGTTGCCGGTATCAACTACATTGGCGCTGGCACCATCGAGTTTCTGTACGAGAACGGCGAGTTCTATTTCATCGAAATGAACACCCGTTTGCAGGTGGAACACCCTGTCACCGAGGCGATCTTTGGCGTTGATCTGGTGCGCGAACAAATCCGTGTGGCCGAAGGGCTGCCGATGTCATTCACCCAGGATGATCTGGAGGTCAACGGTCACGCCATCGAGGTGCGCATCAATGCTGAACGGCTGCCAAATTTCACCCCCTGCCCCGGCACCATCACCCAGTTCCACGCCCCTGGTGGCTTGGGCGTGCGGATGGATTCGGCGCTGTATGATGGCTATAAAATCCCGCCCTATTACGACAGCCTGATCGGCAAACTGATCGTGCATGGCCGCGACCGGCCCGAAGCATTGGCCCGTCTTAGCCGCGCGTTGGGTGAATTGATCGTCGACGGGGTCGATACATCCTTGCCGCTGTTCACTGCGCTTTTAGCCGAGGACGACATCCTGAAAGGCAATTACAACATCCACTGGCTGGAAAAATGGCTCGAGGAAAATCTGGCTTAGGCCGATGAGCGGGCAGCCCCTCACACCGGACATTTTGTTGAACGCCTATGCTTCCGGCGTATTTCCGATGGCAGAATCGCGGGACGATCCAGAGCTATTCTGGGTCGATCCACGCCTTCGCGGTGTGTTCGACTTGGACAAGTTTCACATTTCACGCAGCCTTGCGCGACGGATCAGGCAAGAGCCTTTCCAAATCCGAACAAATACGGCGTTTATGGACGTGGTCGCAGGATGCGCGGAACGTGATGAGACATGGATAAACGCTCAGCTTCTTGATTTATATGAAAAATTACACGGGATGGGTCATGCCCACTCACTCGAGGTGTGGGAAGGGGATGCCCTTTTTGGCGGCGTTTACGGCCTGACGATTGGCGGGGCATTCTTTGGTGAGAGCATGTTCTCACGCCGCAAGGATGCCTCGAAAATTGCGCTGGCCTATCTGGTGGACCGTCTGCGTATCGGTGGGTTCACCTTGTTTGACACACAATTCATCACCCCGCATCTGGCCTCATTAGGTGCCACGGAAATACCGCGAGATGCTTATCATCTGTTGTTGGAACAGGCCTTAACTGTTGATGCCGATTTTCTGCGCCAATCGGAAACGCCTGCCGCCTATTCGGTTTTACAGCGCAATACCCAAACATCGTAACGCGCGTGATCCAGTGCGTTCAGGGCTGGCGTTTTTGCGATCATCCAACCGGCAAATATCGGTGCTTCAGCATCGCCTTCGCGGATCGTCAGATGGGCATAAGCGTTGCCCGACGGGTTGCCCTCTGGATAACGGCATTCGCCCAACGTGATCTGCAACCGGCCATAATCGCGGCTTTCGCCGGTGGCCATTTCCATGTCGGTTAAACTGCCATCCACCTTGTCCAGCCCGCGCAAAATTGCGGCAGGCGCGGTGCTGACATTTTCTGCAAACGCAGGTGCTGCGATAACCGCCAGTAAAATGGCCAGCACACGGATCATTCGTCACTGCCGGAAACGAATTTCATCAACAGGGAAACAAGGCTGACTGCCCCTTGGGTGTCCTCAATCTCATCACCGGGTCCGAAATTATCGAGCGACCCACCCGGATAAATCTCGACAAAGTTTCCGCCGAGCAACCCTTCGGATGAAATTACAATCGCGCTATCATCAGGGATCATAATGCCCTGCTTCAACGACAGCATTGTGTCGGCACGGTAGGTTTGAGCATTCAGCGTCATCGCGCTGACGGTGCCCACTTTGACCCCGGCAAGCCGCACATCCGTGCCCACCGTTATCCCCTCGCCCGAGCGAAAGCTGGCGGTCAGCGCATAATCACTGCTTTTGGCCGGTGAAAATCCGGTCGCCTGCCCCGCGTAAATCAGGAACCCTGCCGCGACAGCCAAAACAGCCCCGCCGACCAATACTTCTGTGGTTGATTCTGCCATGATCTATTCTGGCTGCCAGGCATCATAATCGCGCCGCTCTTTCGGGCTGGCTTGATGCAATGAGCCCGCAGGCGCATAGGCCGCATCACTGCCAGTCAGGTTTTCCTGGTGCGGCTTTTCCCATGCTTTATGGGTCAGCGGTGCCTTTGTTGGTGGCTCGTCCCAAGTAAAATGTATCCAGCCGTGCCAATCCGGTGAAATCTGGCTGGCCTCGGGGATATCGGCGTAACAAACCCAGCGGCGTTTGCCGTCGCGGGTTTCGTAATAGATGTTGCCGACCTCGTCTTCGCCAACCTTGACGCCATTGCGCCAAGTGAAAATCCGCGTGCCCAGCGTTTGGCCGTGATACCAGGTCAGAAGTCGAAGAATAGAACGCATGATGCTCTCCACAGTGGTCTGATACTGATATGGACCAATGTGCGCGTAACGTCCAGTGGCCAGCGCCGTTTCAGGTGATTTGTGGCAGACGCGCGGTCACTTCGATCTCGATTTTCATCGCCGGATCGATCAATCCAGCCTCGATCATCGTGGCGGCGGGCGGGCTATCGCCAAAGGCGGCGCGCAACAGTGGCCAGCATTCCTCGAAATCACCGCGATCCGGCAGGATGTAGTTGACCCGCACAACATCGGCGAATGACGCGCCCGCGTTTTGCAGCGCCGCCGCGATGTGGCCCAGCGCCAATTCGCACTGATCCACCACGCTTTCGGGGGTTGTCATTGTGGCGTGGTCATTGCCCGTGGTGCCTGATACCAGCACCCAGCCATCCGCCACCACCGCGCGGCAGTAACCGATTTTGGGCTCGTAGGCGGAACCAGAGGCGATGCGTTTGATCGACACTTCCAATCAGCTCGCGCTAGCTTCTTCTTTGTCGGCGCTGTCGGAATAAATCATCAGCGGTTCCGCATCGGGGCCGACGGCCTCCTCATTCACCACAACCTCGTCAACATTTTCAAGGCCGGGCAGATCAAACATTGTATCCAGCAGGATATCTTCCATGATTGATCGCAGGCCCCGTGCGCCGGTTTTGCGGGCAATCGCGCGTTTGGCAATGGCTTTCAGCGCATCGTCGGTGAATGTCAGCTTGGCATCTTCCAGCTCGAACAGGCGTTGGTATTGTTTGACCAGCGCATTTTTCGGTGCACTCAGAATGGTAACCAGCGCTTCCTCGTCCAGATCGGTCAGGGTGGCGATCACTGGCAAACGACCAACAAATTCGGGGATCAGACCGAATTTCAACAGATCTTCCGGCTCAAGGTCACTCAGCATTTCGCCAACACCGCGATCCTCTTCGTCCTGCACATCAGCACCAAAGCCGATGGCCGACCCCTTGCCGCGCTGCGAGATGATTTTCTCAAGACCCGAAAACGCACCGCCACAGATGAACAGAATGTTGGTCGTGTCCACTTGCAGGAATTCCTGCTGCGGATGCTTGCGCCCGCCTTGGGGTGGCACAGACGCAACCGTGCCTTCCATGATTTTCAGCAGTGCTTGCTGCACGCCTTCTCCCGACACATCGCGGGTGATTGACGGATTGTCGGATTTGCGGGTGATTTTATCAACTTCGTCGATGTAAACGATGCCGCGCTGTGCGCGTTCCACATTGTATTCGGCGGCCTGAAGCAATTTCAGGATGATGTTTTCAACGTCCTCCCCGACATAACCGGCCTCGGTCAGGGTGGTCGCATCGGCCATGGTGAACGGCACATCCAGAATCCGCGCCAGCGTTTGCGCCAGCAGGGTTTTACCGCAACCCGTAGGGCCAATCAGCATGATGTTGGATTTCGCCAGCTCGATCTCGCCGGTTTTGCCGCTGTGGTTCAGGCGTTTATAGTGGTTGTGCACAGCCACTGACAGAACCCGTTTGGCGTGGAACTGGCCAATCACGTAATCATCCAGCACATCACAGATTTCTTTTGGTGTCGCCACACCTTCGCTGGATTTAAGGCCCGCGGTTTTGGTTTCCTCGCGGATGATGTCCATGCACAGCTCGACACATTCATCACAAATGAACACAGTCGGGCCCGCAATCAGCTTGCGCACCTCATGCTGGCTTTTGCCGCAAAATGAGCAGTAAAGGGTGTTCTTGCTGTCGCTGCTTGAATTATTCGCCATTGTGCACCTCTAGTGGCTCAAAATCTGTTTCCATCGCAACCCGTCCATATTGTCCGAAACCGGTCGCAAAGACTGCCCCTTGTCTCCAGCTTAGGGCAGCCCGTTTTTGTCTTCAACGCCAAAATGACTTGCGAGTGCAAATCAACTGTCGTCATCGCCACCCGCCGCGCGGCTTTCGACGATCTCATCCAGATGTCCCCATGCCAGCGCTTCTTCTGCCGACATAAAATTATCCCGCTCCAGCGCCTTTTCAACCGCCTTCAGGGTCTGGCCCGTGTGTTTGACGTAAATCTTGTTCAGCTGATCCTTGATCTTCTGGGTTTCCGCCGCGTGGATCATAATATCTGTCGCCTGACCCTGATACCCACCGGATGGCTGATGCACCATGATCCGCGCATTGGGCAGGGCGAACCGCATACCGGCCTCGCCCGCAACCGACAAGAGTGACCCCATGCTGGCCGCTTGGCCAACCACAAGGGTCGACACCTTGGGTTTAATGTATTGCATCGTGTCATAGATCGACAGGCCCGATGTCACCACACCGCCAGGCGAGTTGATATACATCGAAATCTCTTTTTTCGGGTTCTCGGCCTCTAGGTGCAGCAACTGCGCCACGATCAGGCTGGCCATGCCGTCATGCACGGGGCCGGTGATGAAAATAATCCGCTCTTTCAGAAGGCGCGAGAAAATATCATAGGCACGTTCGCCACGCGCGGTTTGTTCAACCACCATGGGCACAAGGTTGTTCATGTAGTGTTCATAAGGATCGTTCATATTCACCTGCCTGCTGCTGTCGCCATAACTTGCGCGAGTTTCCTTCCCCAAGTCTTAGTTGTGCGCTCGGACCCCTGCAAGGGGGGGCGCGGTTGTTTTCGCACAAATGGATTGAACGATCCGTTACCAAATCGACGTTTGTTGCAATATTTAACCTGGAAACTGCAAAAAACCGCGTCACATTGCCCTGTTTGACCCCGCCAAGGTATCCCGCCGCATCAACCGTTGACTTTGGCAGCAATATTGCGATGTGTTCAGCCAACACCATTAACAACGATCAAATGCGTGGGGATCAACATTTGGGCCATTCGGAATACCTGCTGGACGTGCTGGTTTTTCTAGCGGCAGCCGTCGTTGTCGTTCCGACATTCCAACGCCTGCGCTCCAGCCCGATATTGGGGTATCTGGCGGCAGGTATCATCATTGGCCCCTACGGGTTCGCCCTGATTGGCGACACCAAGGCCGCGCATACATTGGCCGAACTGGGCGTCGTATTTTTACTGTTCATGATCGGGCTGGAATTATCCATCTCGCGCCTTCGGGCCTTGGGCAGCAAGGTGTTCGGGCTGGGCAGCCTACAGGTCGGGGTTACCAGCGTTGTGATCGGTTCCGCGGCCTACCTGCAAGGGTTAAGCTTCGAGGCTGCCACAATCATCGGCGGCGGGCTGGCGCTGTCGTCAACCGCGTTTGTGTTGCAATTGCTGGTCGAGCGCGGCGAACGCGCCACCCGCTTTGGCCTGACCACATTTTCGATCCTGCTGTTGCAAGACATCGCCGTGGTGCCGCTGCTGATCCTTGTGGCGCTTTTGGGGGCCGAGGGTGCGTCCTTTGTGCAAACCTTCGGGCTGGCCGCCCTGAAAGGGGCCGCCGCATTGGCCGTTGCCATCGGCTTTGGCCGCTACCTGCTGCGCCCGCTTTACCGGATGATTGCCAGCATGCGCAGCGTGGAATTGTTCGTCGCCACCACCCTGCTGGTCGTGTTGGGCATGGGCTGGGTCATGTCGCTGGCCGGATTGTCGATGGAACTGGGCGCGCTGCTAGCGGGGCTGCTGCTGGCCGAAACCGAATACCGCCACCAGATCGAGGCCGACATCCGCCCGTTTCGCGGCATCCTGCTGGGGCTGTTTTTCATGAGCATCGGCATGTCGATAAACATCGTGTTTATCATCGCCAATCTGGGGGTAATCCTGCTGATCGTTGTCAGCTTACTGATCGCTAAAACCCTGATAACAACCGCACTTTGCCGCCTCACCGGCATGCCACTCAGCACCTCGGTACGCACCGGATTTGCCCTGTCCCAAGGTGGCGAATTCGGCTTTGTGCTGTTTGGCGCGGCGATGGCGCTAAACCTGATCACACCGGACCTTGCGCAAATCCTGATGGCAGTGATCACCATCAGCATGGTCGCCACCCCGCTGATGTTTTTCGCCGGAAAACACATTGGAAACCGGCTGCGCACCGGCGCACATCAACCACAAGATTCGATTGACTCCGATCTGGAAAATGTGACCGACCATGTGCTGATCGCCGGTTTCGGGCGGGTCGGCCAAACCGTCGCCAAAGTGCTGTCGGATGCGGGCGTGCCCTATGTCGCGCTGGATCTGGATCAGGCGCGGGTGGCCAAATGCCGCGAACGCGGCGTGTCGGTCTATTACGGCGATGCTGACCAGATACAGGTGTTGCAATCCGCCGGTGCGGGGCGGGCCAAAATGGCGCTGGTGACACTGGACAAACCCAAAGTCACCCGCCGTGTGGTGGCCGCCTTGCGCCGCGAATACCCTGACCTGCCCATTCTGGTGCGCGCCCGTGACCGCAAGCGCACGCTGGAACTGGAGCGGGTTGGTGCCACCGCCGTGGTGTCCGAGGCGGCAGAATCCAGCCTGCAACTGGGCAGCATCGCGCTAAAATCGCTCGGGGTGGACGAAGACGAAATCCTCTGCGTCATTCAGGAATACCGCGAGGACGACTACGCGCGACTGGAAGACATCGTTTCGGGGGATTAAAGCGTTTTGAGTTCACCTTGAGGCGCTTTAAGCTGTGAAAATGCCACATGGTTTTGAATTGGGGGCGGAACTGGCCATTTTCAGGGTCAATTGGCTCTAATTGTTGTATGTTTCCAAACGGCTGCAATGCGGTATTTAATCCTCACAGCGATCAGCGGTTTCACGACCTCGCTCGTATAGTCTCGTTTCCGCAAATGGTGGTAACCAAGCTTCGCGATGAACGGTCCAGCTTTCGTAAGTTGGCACGAGTTGGTCCGCAGCATCCAGCGACCCTAAGTGCACTTCGATTTCGTCGTCGCTGTGCGCAAAAACGGATGAGCCGCAACGTGGGCAGAAAAACCTTCCGGCGTAGTCGCGGACTTCGCCACTGATTCTAACCGCATCCTGAGGGAACACTGCGGCAGCGTAGAAAAGCGCCCCATGATGCTTGCGGCAGTCGAGGCAGTGACAAATGCCGACCCGATATGGGCGTCCAAGCGCAATAATTTGAACGTCGCCACAAAGGCAACTTCCCGTGAACCGGTCCATGGGGTGTCTCCTCAAAATCATACCATCGGGATATCTACAGCGAACTCTGTCAGGCGTCTACGTTTAGATAAACCCAGTAGCGGACATTTACCGCAAAGCCGGAGGCGCTCGGCACACAAAAAGACCATGTCGCACTCCACAATAACCGCCCTAAAACGCCCCGTCATAATCGCCCTTGTCAATCGGGCAAGCCAGCACCGTGAACGTAACACGCCCCAGCGCCTCCTCCACCGCCGCTTGCAAAGCCTCGCGGCTTTCCACCACGACGCCCACACCACCATAGGCCTGCGCAACCGCCACAATGTCGGTGCCGACAAACCGCACCCCGTGGTTCTTCAGCTGCATCATGGTCTGCTTTTTCTCGATCAACGCCAGAGAGTTGTCCACCGGCACCACGATCACCACAGGCGCATGCATGTCCCGCAGCGTCGCCAGATCGCCCGTGGTCATGTCAAACCCCGCGTCCCCAACCACCGCCACAACGGGGGTATCTGGGGCGGCGCGTTTATAGCCAATCGCCAGCGGCACCGCGACGCCCATCGTGCAAAACGCCGAGGATTGCAGCAGTGAATTTGGTCGGTTGCAGCGCCACATCTGGCTCAGCAAAATCCGGTGCGCGCCGCTGTCCACAGTCACCACAGCATCATCCGGCAAGCATTTGTTTAGCGTTGCATAGATCTGGTGCGCACCCCAATCCTCGCGGCTGGCAAAGACCCGCTGCAATTCGGCCCTAGCCGCCGCAGGCTCACCATCCGGCCACACAGGGCCATCCGGCCCGCCCAGCGCTGCAACAGCCGCGCCGACATCACCGATGAACTGCACCGCGCACCCGTGCATCCCGTGATCATTGGCGGTGTGCATAATTTCTATCGCGTTCTCGGCAGCCCAAGGCCGGATCCAGCCCGCCCTCATTTCAATCGGATCATACCCCGCAAGGATCACGCAATCGGATGCTGCCAGCAGCGGCAGGATGGATTTGTCCGACAGCGGTGACAACCCGTGCCCACCCAGCGCTAAAGGATGATCTTCTGGAATGATTCCTTTGGTTTTATAAGTGGTTACAACAGGTATCTGATGTTTTTCGGCCAAGGCCAGAATACTAAGCCCAGCCGCATGATGAATCGCGCCTAAGCCTGCTAAAATAATAGGTTTATTTGCATTGGATAACATTTCAATCGCCCGCTGGCGATCATCGCCATCCAGCCAGTGCTTTGGCGATGGTTTCGCGGCGACCTCCACGGCCTCCGTAACCGCCTCAAGCGCCAGAGCATCCGGCAAATCAATATGCACTGGCCCCATCGGATCAGTCACCGCAATCGACAAGGCATCCTGCACCACTTGCGCGGCCGTCCCCGCCTCGATGCGCAAACTGGCCTTGGTCACGGGGGCCATCAACGCGGATTGATCCATCACCTGATGGGTGAATTGCGCTGCCATTTCATGGGTCACGCAACCACTTAATACAATCAACGGCACCTGTTCCTGATACGCGTTGGCCACGGTATTTATCGCGTTGGCAATGCCCGGCCCAAGGGTGGCGATCAGCACACCGGGCGCGCCCGTCGCGTGCCAACTGCCCTCGGCCATATACCCGCCCGCGTTTTCGTGTTTGACCAGCGTGAATTCCAGCCCCGCCACCCGCAGCGCATCCAGCAATGCCAGAACCTCGCCACCTGGCATACCAAAGACGTGTTTGCACCCTGCCGCCGCCAATCCATCCGCAATCGCTTGTGCCGCGTTCATTTCGCACCTCGCAAATAGCCATCGCGGGTTTGCGGTGTTTTCATCTCCAGCACCTTGCCTGCAATCAGATTGCGCAGCATCTGCGCCGTGCCGCCGCCAATGGTAAACATCCGCGCATCCCGCACCATGCGCTCCAACGGCAGGTTGCGCGAATACCCCGCCGCCCCGTGCATTTGCAGCGCGTCATTGGTGACTTTTACGGCGGTTTCCGAGGCAATCAGCTTGGCTTGTGCAGCCATCAGCGGGTCGGGAAACCTGTCGCCGCTGCTCGCTGCCCGCCACAGCATCATTCTAGCGGCTTCGAGCGACACATTCATATCGGCAACCATCCATTGTAGCCCCTGAAACTCGGCAATAGGCCGCCCAAACTGCTCGCGCACCTTGATATACTCACAAGCCGCTTCATACGCGCCAACAGCCACGCCCAACGCCACAGTTCCCGCCCCGACCCGCTGGCCGTTATAGGCGTTCATCAATCCGGCAAAGCCGCGTTTTATTCCGGCAGGCGGGATCACGGCCATATCGGCGCTGATCTCCAAATCCTCAAACCGCACCTCGGTTTCAGGAATGCCGCGCAGACCCATCGCAGGTTCGCGCGGCCCGATGATTAACCCATCATCCTCGCCGCGCACCGCGATAAAGCCGCCGATGCCCAGCCGCTCGCCATCCTCCTCGACCTGCGCGAAAATCAGATGTGCTTTGGACACCCCGCCGCCGGTGATCCAGTGTTTGGTGCCGTTCAGGATGTATTTGTCACCCTTTTTCACCGCCACCGTGGTCATATCGGTCGCCGCTGATCCCGAACCCGGCTCGGTGATGCAAATTGCCGGTTTGTCCCCCGCCAAAACCAGCGGCGCGACACGGTCAATCTGCGCTTGGCTGCCGTAAGCGCAAATCGCGCCAATCGCGCCCATGTTGCCCTCGACTACAATGCGCCCCGTGACGCCGCAGGCTTTGGCCATTTCCTCGACCACCAGTACCGCATCAAGGTATGAACACCCCTGCCCGCCGTGTTCCTTGGGAATGCACATGCCCATGAAACCGGCGTCCGTTAACGCCGCCACGTTGTCCCACGGGTATGCTTCGGACCGGTCCACCTCGGCGGCCCGGTCACGGATCACCCCTTGGGCCAATTCCCGTGCGGCGCCCTGAATTTGGCTCTGCTCTTGCGTCAGTTGAAACATCATTCGTCCCCCAGCCAGTCAGCCAGAATTTCATCCGTATGCTCGCCACATAACGGCGGTGAATGCCGATAACTCACAGGGGTTGCGCTGAATTTCACCGGATTGCCGATCAAATCAACGCTCCCCGACGCGGCCAACGGATGCGGCATCGAAATCTTCATGCCCCGCGCCGCCACCTGTTCCGAGGCAAACACCTCGGGCAACGTGTTTATCTCGCCCCCCGGCACGCCGGCAGCTTCCATATCCGCCACCAATGTCGCCTTTTCGATCTGGCGGATGCGCGCCTCTAGTAGCGCAATCAGCACTTCGCGGTTCGCTAACCGCGCCGTATTCACCGTAAACCGCGCGTCATCTGCCAATTCAGGCAGCCCGATCAACGCCGCAAACCGCGCGAATTGCGCATCATTACCAACGGCCACAATCGCGTGGCCATCGGTGCATTCAAACACCTGATAGGGCACAATATTGGGGTGCTGGTTACCGCGCCGTTTGGGGGCATCGCCCGACAGCAGGTAATTCACCCCCTCATTGGCCAGCCACGCCACTTGGGTATCGGCCAGCGCAATGTCGATGTGTTGCCCTTCGCCGGTGGCATCGCGATGCCGCAACGCTGCCAAGATCGAGGTGCTGGCATACATGCCGCACATCATATCACTGATGCCCACGCCCACCTTGGTCGGCACCCCGTCCGGATCACCCGTCAGGCTCATGATCCCACCCGAGCCCTGCACCAACAGGTCATACCCCGCCCGATGCGCGTTCGGACCCGTCTGCCCGAAACCGCTGATCGAGCAGTAAACCAGCGCCGGATTGATCGCCGAAAGCGCCGCATAATCCAGCCCGTATTTGGCCAGCCCGCCCGCCTTGAAATTCTGGATCACCACATCGGCCTTTTTGGCCAGTTTGCGCAGGGTATCGGCCCCGTCAGGATCAGCCATATCCACCGCAATAGACCGCTTGTTGCGGTTGGTGCACATGTAATAGGCGCTCTCGCGGCTGATCTCGCCGTCCGCCGAAGTCACATAAGGCGGCCCCCACGCGCGGGTATCATCCCCCGCACCGGGCCGCTCGACCTTGATCACATCCGCGCCCATATCGCCCAGCAATTGCGTGGCATAAGGCCCCGCCAGAATGCGCGTCATATCCAGAATGCGAAGCCCTTTCAGCGGGCCGGTGTTGGTCGGTGACATATGCAAATTCCTTAAACGCGGCTGACTCGCCTTTGTCCAACTCTATGCCTGTGTTTGCGTGCTGGGCAACGGAATTCAGGCCGTAAAACCCGTAGGGTGCGTGATTTCACGCACCGCTAATGGGGAAAGCGGGCACGGTATGGGTGGGTTGCGGTGTGAACACTTATGTTTTCGGACAAGATAAAATGATGGTATTGGTGCGTGAAATCACGCATCCTACGGGGTGCTGGACCTAGCGTTCAATCGGAGTGCCCAACGCCACGGCAATGCTGGAAGCCCGGCTAAGCCATTGACATATAGGCTTCCCAATGCGCTGTTCTGGCAAGCAACGACATGGCGAGAGCCAATATTTTCTGTTATTGCAGCAAAGGAGATCGCATTGGCTGAAATCATTCTGGAGATAACAAACAGTTATGTAGGTCGATTTTTTCTGGTAGCTGGCCTTTTTGTTGTCGCATTGCTTATTTTGGAAGCCACTACAAAAAGCCCAAGATCACTTGGCAGATTTTCCTATGGGCTATTTTACATTTTCGTGGCGGGCGTTCAGATTGTCCTTCCGCATTTGTTCATTTCCATAGCGGAGATAAATGTAGACGTGGCAGCGTCGGTCTGGTTGGGAGCTACCGCAATCTTAATGGTAGTTTTTGCTCAGTTCTCACGCCGTCGCTCTGTCGATGGGTATGGGTACACATCCAATGCTCTCTTTGCGGTGATTCCAATCATTTGTTTAATTCTGATCTTCAAGAGACCGTTTGTTTCATCAAGGGTGGCGAACAGAACCAATGGCCAACTGGCCGGTCGGATTTTAGTTTTCGTTGTGTCTGGCATTGCCATCTTGTTTAGCCTTTCTTTCATTCAGGTCGTTTTGCAGGAAATGAACCGGGATGCTGTGGTCAACGTACGCGATCTACCGATAGAAAGAGCCGTCCGCATTCAAGCCGCCATCCTAGATGCCAACACGCCGCAGTATATTGACGCGGAAACAATGCTATCAGGGGCTTCTGCATCGGGGCGTATGGTAAAACTGGAATACTGGCTGACAGGGAACTCCGCCGATCTATCTAAAGAAATTTTCGAAACAATCATGGCGCCTACCGTTGCGAGAAACGTGTGCATTGATCCCCTTTTTAGAGATTTGGTAAATCGTGGCGCAACGGTTGTCTTTAGTTACACCTCTCTATCAAGTGAACACCCCATGAGTAAGCGCGAGGTCACTGTCACGCAAGCAGACTGCCCGTGATCATTGTTCGAGCCATTTGGATTTGGTGACTGAAGAAGCATTTAAGCAAGCCGAAGGATGCGTGGCTCCACGCATTACCCCCCAAAGCACACCCGCTGTTCCCATGAGGCAACCGCCAACGGCGGGGTGAACCCCGCCCTACACCTCGTCAAAAACCTCATATGGAATTCATATGCGATTCATATGGAATTCATATCGTCGAAACCCGCGGGCCAGCGCCCTCTGCCCCCGCTACCATCCCGCCCCCAAGCGTCGGCAAAAACGACCCCTGCAAATCCGAAATAAACCGGTGCACCGTGGCAATCGCCGGTGTCACCGTCAGATCCTCACGTTGCAACAAATACCACTTGCGCTCAATCGGCAGTCCTTCGGGTTCAATCGTCACCAGCCGTCCCGATTTTAGCTCCTCGGTCACGGTATGCAGCGAGATCATCGCGATCCCCAGCCCCGCAATCACTGCCTGTTTGATGGTCTCGTTGGTGCCCATTTCGATGAACCGGTAGGTGATCCCGTCGCCAATCCGGTCCAGATAGCGGATCATCAGAATGCGGGTGCCTGACCCATCCTCGCGGGCGATGAATGTTTCAGACATCAAGTCTTCGGGGCTGATATTGGCCTTGCCCGCCAACCGGTGGTCCGGCGGG
>Ga0190303_1000410_pt1 | contig 17966 bp, 8 predicted proteins | sample 48700701_MG_FD_161672 | JGI IMG/M metagenome (GOLD analysis project Ga0190303, IMG submission 161672) | Hydrothermal vent sediment bacterial communities from Southern Trench, Guaymas Basin, Mexico - 4870-07-0-1_MG | ecosystem: Environmental > Aquatic > Marine > Hydrothermal vents > Sediment ...
ACTATTGTAAGTTCTATGTGATTGAAAATTTCACTTTCCCTTCTATAAACACTGATTTCCGTTACTTTATTTTTTATGGAAGTTCCATCTAATTTGATATCCCAATCACTATATTCTAGAAATCTTGTACAAATTTCTTCCCCTTCCGAAGGATATAAATATGAAAGTTCATTTCTTAATGATTGATTCGTTATTAAATAACTTATGATATCGGAAGATATCGTTTCTGCTTTACTTATTGGCTCAATTAAATCATTTAGAATTGCTAGTATTGAAGAAAAAGCATCACCTAGTTCATTTTGTAATTGATTAGTTTTCGCTAACTGCTGTAATGAATTAATGATAAACTGACGGTTTTCAACATTAATATTAGCCAATGCATTTAATAAATACAAGATTTTATTTAATACTTCTGGCAGTTCATTTACCAATGATTGACTTGCTGCAAATTTTTCATAGTTATTAATTAAACTTAATGACTTAAAAATATCAATATTAGCTATTGAATTTCTCAAATAAAATCCTTTATATTTTGGTGAAAGTAGTTCATTAATCAAAATATTTCTTAAATCTAACAAGAAAGGTAAGAAAACACTTGATTTAAAATTACAAACCAAAGAATTAGATAATGAAAACGATTTTGTAAATTTATTCGATATAATCACATCAACTGGAATCATATTATGGTTCAATTTCGGAATTAACATATCAATTAAATAAGATTTATTACCGAAAATACTCAGAACCAAGTCAATATCGAATTGCGAAGTATATGTGTCACCAATACACACATCAATTGGATAATTTAATATTATTCCAAAACCTTTTAATAAAATATCTAAATCAAAACTTTTAGTAGGTTTTAAAATTGTATCTATATCTAAGGTTGTATTCTTTTCAATTTCTAAAAGAACATTTCCATTGTAACTCGAAATCTTAGTTAATTCTTGAATTAGAATATCCAAAAGATAATTGTGATCTACTTTGCCCTCCAATAATGTTTCTGAAAAAATCACACCATCTTTTATAATAAACATATCGATACTATATTGCAATGTGTTTGGCTTATACAAACAAACATCTACATTTAATTTCTTCATTCCAACAAATTTTAAATCTATATCATAAGATTTAGAAACTTTCTCTAATAGTAATGCTTCAATATTTAGTAATTTAGCAAGACATAAATAAGTATCAATATTATATTGATGTAATTTCTCTTTCAAATTCAATAAATCTATTTGATAATTCGCAGAAGATTCAATTAATAAATTACATCTAATATAAGAAAGTATAAATCTTTCTGTTACAGTAGTAAATTTATCCCATTCCAAATCCAAACTCTTAAAGAACCACAATTCCTTGTTAGATAAATCTTCATAGACAAAAGCATAGCCAGATTTTGGCCTATTAGGTTTAAAATAAGATATTTGCGGCCAATTTGCCCAAATCAATCTTTCTGGGCCTTCATAATATGAATACACATCTAAAATACTTTCAGGCTCAGACCAATTAGTTGTTGCTACAGCTTTTTCTGAATGATAATACATCGGTGTCTGAAGTTCTGGATCTTCTAACATTCCTATATATACTATATGCACCTTTCCATTTTTCGTTGAAGATAAAGTAGGAATCTTAGAAATTAAGTCAGTTTCTTCTGGTAAATCAGTAAGTTTATACTTATCCTTCCATTCGCCATTTATATAACTTCTAGTATAAATATTTGCACCACTATTCCAAGATACATAAATATTTCCATTATCATCTAAACAGAGACAACAATTTTCACTTTCATAATCTATATTTTCAAGAGCTATCTTAGATTGCCAGCCAGAACTAGTCCTTTTTCTATATTGGACATTGGAATGGCCATTTATTCCATATCTTCCTGTGAAAACTAAATGTACATTGTCATTATCATCAATAGCAATAAAAGGATAATCATCATAATTATGTTTAGGACTTGCTTCTTCTAAACTTTGCCAACCACTTTCAGTTTTTTTCTTATATGCTATATAAGTCAAATTTTCCGTGGTATCAAACTTTTTCCACGCAACATGGACATTATCTTGACTGTCTATTGCAATAGTTATAGGATTAATTTCTTCCAAACTATTATCTATTATTTCAGTGCCTGACCAATTTCCAAATTTTCCTTTTTTATAACAAATATTTAATTGATCTGTACAATCTAAATAAACTAAATGTATATTATTTAATGAATCTACTGCAATGGAGCTATATTTCTGATGTCTATTTCCTGATGTAATCTGTTCTTCAATCCATGTTTTCCCATCATCTTCTGAATATGCAACAAAAATATGATAATAATCACCTATCTTTTTGGGATATGTAGTCCATAATTTTCCATTGGAATCTCTTGCTATAGGATGCCGTCCTAAATAATCTATATTTTGTGCAATTAAAAATTTATTTTCTGGAATTTGCCATTCCAAATCTGAACTAGCATAATATCTTAAATCATTTCTATCTATCCAACTAAAAGCATAACCTGTCTTAGGAATATTGGTATGTACTTCATCAACTACTGGATAAATGCTAGAAATGAAATTTGGCCAATAATGATCATTTGAAGTATCAGTTATATGTTTTATCGGAGACCAAGTACTAGCAGTTTTCTGTCTATATTGAATATTGAAATGATTTGTAAATAAACCCCATGCTTTTCCAGCCCAAATAACATTAATATTGGAATAACTATCTGTACTTATTGAAGGCTGAATTTGATCTTCTACCTTATCAGTAATTATTTCTTCATCTTCCCAAACTGAAGTTGCAGCAGTACGTTTTCTAAAAATTATATTCCAAGTATTTGGATTGTTTCCCCAACCTTTACCTTGCCAAACAACATTTAAATTTCCATCTAAATCTGTAATTGCAGAAGGAAAATTTTGATCATAAGGTTTATCAGTAATGCTCTCTTGCGGATACCAACTACCATCTAAAGCTTTGCGTTTATATTGTAAGTTATAGAAATTTGGATTAGAACCATAACCTTTTCCTGTCCAAATAAGATGTAAATAAGAATCATCTATTGCTAAAATTGGATTAACTTGATCATATAAGTTATTATTAGTTATTTGTTCCGTATTTGTGATTTGACCCGTAATCGTATTTAAATAAGCAATATAAATGTTATAAGTATTATTAGTCTTTCCATACCAAGTTATATAGCCATTATTATTTGCGTCAATAACGATTACAGGTGAATGTTGATTGCCTTCAGTAGTTATTTGAATAGGTGTATTAAATCCTTCTTCGATCCTTCTAACATAATAGATATTGCCATTATTAATCCAAACAATATGAATATATCCTTCACCATCTACTGCAATATCAGGTTCAGATTGCGGATTACCTTCATTTGTAACTTGTTCTTCTGTCCAAGTTTGGCCATTATCATTAGAAGTTGCTAAATACAATTGATTATCATATATATAAACACAGTATAAATTATTATCTTTTCTAATCAATCTTCTTTGTGATTTAAGATTTTCATTAGTAACACTTTCTTTAACAATAGTACCAACATGTTTTTCCAATAATAAATCTAATGAATAATCTGAACTAAAAAACTTTCGTAATAAAACATCTAATAAATTAGTTACCTTATTTACTAATAAAATATCAACAGAATAATGTTTCCAAATTGCCGATTGCCAATCTAAATTAAAATTATAAAATTTCAAATATATATTATCTATCCAAATAAAACCAAATCCTTGTTTTGGAACATTAGTATAGGTTCCATATATTTTCGGATATAATGAATAAATGGCATTAGGAAACCACTGATGTCTGTTTACATCAGTTATTGATTGAATCGGCTGACTAAGTTTTTTATATTGAATATTATAAGATGATGAATTATTTGGCCATCCAAGTCCTGCCCAAATTACATATATATCATCTTGCAATGTAGCCGAAAGAGAAGGCTCTAACTGGGTATGGGCTTCATCTGAAATATTTTGAACATTACCCCATCCATTACCATCATTTTTCCTATATAATATGTTATAATAATCAGAATTGTTACCATACCCTTTTCCACGCCAACTAACATGTATATTATTATTTAAATCTATTAAGATTATAGGAAAATTATTTCCATCATCATCTGTTCCAAGTATATCTCTATCTGGAAATCTATCTTCATTTGAATAAACTATCTGAAAAGGTTCAGAAGTATCTGGTTGTATTTCCCATACCAAATGATATTTTCCATTATTATCAACTACTATACATGGCCATAATTGTAAAATACCTGTAGAAAATTCATGTAATAATTGCCAAGTATTATTTGTTTTTTTCTTTATATAAATTTTATCAACATTATGCCAAGCTACATAAATTATATCATTATTATCCTTATTACTAAAAGCAATTGTTGGCGCTGAATGTAATGAGCAAGCATCACCAATAATTTCTGTATCTTGCCATTGCCCATTTAATTGACATTTATATGCTATTTTATAATCAGAATCAACTTGTGATGTCCATACTAAATGAATATTATCTTCCGCATCTACTGCAATTGCTGGATATTTTTGATGATTAGAACTATTTGTTATTTGCGTAGAAGACCAAGTAACGCCATTATCGCTAGACGAAGCTAAGAAAATTTGAAAAATATCAGCGACTTTTTTATGATAAACTGCAACAAAAGTACCATCAGATTTTCTTATTAATTTTCTTTGAAAAGGAAAAAACAAAGAATCGTATTGTAAATTTGAATCGATACAATGAATCAAATATGTGTCAACTTGATAATTATAACTAAAAGTTTGACCTAAACTTGGCCAAGATAAATCATCACTCTTGAAAAATCTCACTGTATAATTATCTAACCAAATAAAAGCAAAACCAGTTGCTGTCTGATTTGGTCTTCCACCGCCAAACTCTGGATATAGAGCCCAAATAAAAATAGGATATTTTTGATCTACTTCTTTATTTGTTAAAGTCTCTATCGATTGCCAACCTGAAGAAGTACGTTTTCTATATCTAATATTTTGATAGCTATTGGTATTTTCATTCCAAATAGCATGTATATTATCTTGTTCATCAATAGCAATAGAACAGTCGACATTCATATTTCCAGTCGGAGATACTTTCTCGACTGATTGCCAACCTGAAGAAGTACGTTTTCTATAAAGTACTTGCGGCCAATCCCAAGAATCCCAAGCCAATCCTTTCCAAATTATATGAATATTATCTTGACTATCAATAGCAATAGAAGGCTCATATTGATCTTTTGGCTTATCTGTTAAAGTTTCTATTATTTGCCAACCTGAAGAAGTTCTTTTTCTATATTGAACATTATAGTAACTAGAATTATTTCCCCAACCACGTCCAATCCAAACTATATGAATATTATCTTGACTATCAACTGCAATGGAAGATTTATATTGAGTCCGATCCTTATCCGTTACACCTTCTATTGTCTGCCAACCTGAAGAAGTACGTTTTCTATATTGGATATTATAGTAATTAGGATTATTTCCCCAACCTTCCCCATACCAAGTTACATGAATATTATCTTGTTTGTCAATAACAATTGAAGGTGCAAATTGATTATAATTAATATCTGTTACATGCTCTACTGGTTGCCAACCTGAAGAAGTTCTTTTTCTATATTGAACGTTTCGAAAACTAGGATTATTCCCCCAACCACGTCCAACCCAAACTATATGGATATTATCTTGGCTATCAACTGCAATAGATGGTTCAAATTGATCAGCATTCAAATTTGTTACTTGTTCTTTTTGCCAAGTCTCGCCATTATCAACAGACTTAGCTAAATAAACATGCCTATATCCATTTGCCCTAATATAAACACACCATAAAGTACCATCACTTGTCCTAGCTAATTTTCTTTGATTACTAGGACTTAAAGCATAAGAAGCAGTTTCAGTATCAATTATATAAGAAGGCAAGTTAACTCACCTCAAAAAAATTATTCAATATAAACTTCCATTAAGATACCATTATTACTATATGCGTCTGAACCTGCTGGTACAACTTCTTTCAACCAAATTCCTTTGGCAGAAGGATGTGTTTTAAATATAACTTTATCATTAGCTTCAAAACTTCCAGACCAAGCAGTAGAATCTATTGTAAAATATGGTTTAGATGTATTGGTATTTGTTGGTGAAAAATTAGATGTAATTGTTCCTGTACCTACATTACCTTCAAGTGAACCACTACATGTGAAATGTGAGCTATCTGTAAAAGTTAAAGTCCAAGTATCTTCTACAGTTCCTTGATTATCCAATGAAACCTTTGATTCATCAAAATTACCATTTGCGGAATTCACGGTAATATCTGAAAGACTTGTTTTTATATCACCAAGTGATAAACAAACACCACAATAAGTATTATCTGCATCGTAATCATTGGCAACTTGATCTGCCAAATTTATAGTGCAAACATTACCAGACCATGTATAACATCTCTTATAATAATCAACTGTTGGCGTAGAATCTGGTGCATCGGAAAATGTTATGCTAATTTCACCTGTTTCATAATTTATACTGCCGCTTGAAATATTAGTCCCAGTGATATTTCCATTACCATCATCAGTAGCTTCATAATCAATGCCACCAAATGCATATTTGACAGTAACAGTTTCCTTCTTTACTGGTGGATGTAATAATTTTCCACCATCTTGTCCAGTATAAGGCCCAGAACCTGAACCACTCAAGCTTTCATTTTCATATTTATCATTAGCAGTTTTTATATATTCAATATGACCTTCAGAATGATAAGTAAAAACTATATTATTGCCTAGATATGTTCCATAAGGATAATTATCTTCTTGAGATGGACTTGGTGCAGATTGCTTTATCCATTTGCTTCCATTATAATAGACTGGATCAAACGACTTAACGCCATCATCTATTGTCTGATTTGTTTTAAACTGCGAAGAAATCGCAATATAAAGATCATTGTCAATATAAACATCATTACTTTCAAATAAGATTTGGATTTGTTGTGAACCAGCAGTCACATCAGCATTCAATTTTCCACCTGAATACCATTTATAACTATCATCTATATCACCTTGAACATCAGTTTGTGTTCCCAAAGCTAAATAAAATCTATCATTCGCAGGTGAAGGAAATAGTAAGTAAATCATAGCGCCAAAAACACTTTCATTATCAGCATTTTTATTCCAAATAAATTCTTTTCTATACCTAGTAATTCCATTGTCCCTTTCAGGTTTAGTTACACGTGGAAATAAATTGTACTTTGTTCTATTGGGAATCTCAATATAACTTTTTCTACCACCATTTGTATTAGAATCTGTTATTGTTTCCGATTTAACAAATGAAATATCTGACCTAGATATTGCCATAGTTTTAAACCTCCATTTTATCTTAATATTTGCATTAATTTTATCGTCCCATAATAATAATCATCATCTGCCATATTTGGCCTTGGTAGAATAGGTGTTACATCAATAACTGGTGGATCTTCCCATCTAAATCTAACTAAATAATGCTTTCCATTATATATCAATGGATATGTCTTATTCGGAACTGATGCTTTTTCATAAAGCATTTCCACTTGTTTTCTAGTCAACCAACCTTGGTTTTCTGTAGCTTCTAAAGTAATTGGTTTTTCACATACATTAAATTCTTGTATATTATAATTTTGCGCTAAAGTCAATCGCTTAATTGCGTCTATTTCTGAATTATTAAATTCATCATTCCAAACTAATTGCAATATCATGCCATCAAAAAAAACATAATTAGTATCAAATAATGAAACTTCAAGATTATACGAATATGATTTTGTGGCTTGAAATAAAGCATTAGTCAAATAATCAGAAGAAATATTTAATTGTTGTATTAATAAATCTAAAGTAAATAATGCAGATAAATTTGATTTTCGGATTATCAAATCTATATTATAATTTTTATTTTCTAATTCTTGTAATAATGAACTTATATTATAACTCTGACTTCTTAATTTATATAACAATGAAATTATACTATAATCTTTATCTTTTAACTTTTTTAATAGTATATCTATATTATAAGAAAGCAAAATTTGCAATAAAACATCTACATTATAATTATAATTTTTAAGTATCCGTATTAATGTATCTATATCATAATTTTTATTTATTAATTCTTGTAATAATGAACTTATATTATAATCCTTGTCTATAATTTTTTGCAATAAAGTACTTACATCATAATTTTTATCCAAAATTTTCCTTATTAATGAATCTATATTATAATTTTTATTTTCTAAATTTTGCAATAATACATTAATTGCGTAAGTTTCTGTTATTTCTTTTTCTTCACCCGAAGCTGAAGAAAAAGATGGCTCTGGAGAAACACATTTTCTTATACGGTATTGATCAATTTCCGTAGTTCCAGAATACCAATGATAAGCTTCAACTTTAGAAGTTGTTCTATAAGAATCGGAAAAATTACCAACATAATCAGCATCCAAGTAAATTTTAATTTCGTTCGAAAGATATTGTAATTTCCACCATTGATATGAACCAACAGTAGGATCTAATCCACCAAATTGATCCAATTTATTTCCACTATTGTCCCATAACTGCCATTCCCCATCCGCAGAATTAGGAACATCATATTGAATCTTCCGTTCGCAATAACCAAGCAGCTGTCTATAATCGGAACCTACTTTAGCTAGTACTTCTACTATGGTATTTTCCATTGAAAATTCATTTTTAGACTTGATATCAGCACCTGCTTCTAAAGTAATATGATCATCAGCTACAGTATAATTGCCGCTTCCATCCCATTTATTAGAATCAAGTGATGAACCCTGAAAATCATCAAAAAAGATAAAAGTATCATCGCTATTACTTGCATTAGTCGCATCAGAATTTCCATAATAACAATAAATATCTACATTATTATCCAAATTATCTGTAATTTTTACCCATACATAAGCTATTCTGTTAGGACTTGTCCCTTCTACTTTCTCTACCCAAAAATATAGTAAAGTAGTACCATCACTTTTTGTGAATCTTAAGTCACCAGATTGATTCTTATCGGTAGGAAAGTTCTCAGAATGGCCTTCCACATGAAGATCATATCCTGAAGCGCCAGAACTTTCTCCTACTTTGAGTAACACTTGATAGTTAGTTCCAGCACCTGATTGGCCTTGAATGGTTATCTTTTTTCTATATTGCCAATTACTCAACCATCCCATAAAAATTAAACCTCTTGTAATCTTATAGTTCCATAGTAATAATCTGCATCATTTGGATTAGTTCTTGGCAAAATTGGATATACTTCAATTGGAACATCTTCATATCTGAATCTAACTTTATATTTTTTCCCATTATATTCAAAATCAAATACAGCATCTGGAATAGAAGCTAATTTTTTCAGCTCTTCCACTTGTTTCCTTGTCAACCAAGCTCTATTCTCATCACCTTGCAATGTAATATTCCTTTGAAATTTATTCTTAGAAGACCAGACTAAGGCATTGTACCCCAAAGTTCTATCTTTGGAAGAAGATATGGGTAGATAATCAAATTCATCTATCCAAATTAAATCTGGTAATTCTATTGTATCAATTTTTACCATTGTTTATAGACAATAATCCGTCCCATTCTGATAACCCGACTTGGATTATAGAATGGGACTGAAGTTATGAATTTTTCATTCTACTTAATGTTTCGGAATCAATAAGTGCTTCTAACAAGTTCCAGATATTGAAGTCGGGTTTATGTTGCATAGCTGCTTTAGTTAGCCACTCCAAATCTCTATGACACTGACGACATACCATCACACAATTATTAAACTTCTTTCCAGAAGACAATTCTTTATCACAAATTGGACATTTCTTTTCAGAATTTTCTTTTTCACTAGTCTCAAAATTTTGATTTATAAATTTTTCTGGATGATTTAGAACATCAAGTATTAATTGTTCATTAGCTAAGTCTTCTTCCCATAGAAAAATTACTTTCCAATTATATTTTTCGAAATGTTGTTTTCTATCTTTTATTTCACCTTTGCTATGCCAATATCTGCCTAGAGCTTCAATTATAATCTTCTTATCTTTATGGACAAAATCTGGATTCTTACCATCAATCCAAAGTTGACCATCGCCAACATACCGCCAAGGTAAATTATATTTATCTATTAACTCAATAATAACTTTTTCAATACTAGTTGGCCTTCTTTTTTGGCAATTTCCAAGCATTTTGAAGAAATCATCTTTCGAAATTCTCATCCATTCCCAAGGATGCATTCCTTTGTTCCAACAGTTCCAATTAGAATTTCCAGTCCTTTTCTTTTTTATAACCTCATTTCCCTTTGGAGATATTTCTCTTAGATGTTGAATTATTTTCTGTTTTTTCTCCTCATCAAGATTTTTCCACCAATTCTTTTTAGCCCTACTATAAATAGCCGATAGCTCTTCTCTACTAATATGCCATATCTTTTTCTTGCCTCTAAACTGTTCTGACGTCCTTCTTCTTCTACGTTCTAGACCTTCTTTAGTCCAAACTCTTTTGCGCTTTAATCCTAATCTGCGAACACGATTACGAATAGCAGAAATAGTACAATTAAATTCTTTGGCAATCTCATCTATAGGAATGCCATCTAAATACATCTGTTTCAATTTTTCTATTTGTTGTTGCTCCATAATTTTATTATAATCATGATAAGGTCAAATGTCAATACCAATAGTCTATCCCAAATACAAGTAATATGAAACTATATTATTGATGAGAAAATCGGTAATAATTTAGTAGCAATACCGATACCTAAACCTATAAGCAAAACTATCTCGTCCCAAATCCACGTCAGCTGTTCAGAATTCTGCTGACCGTGGGTGGCGTCCGATGCCACTCGGCATTGCAATACTATATGTTTGCTATGTCCTTCGGAAGTATATTCCGTACTATCTACTGTCAATGGGTTAGAAGAAGTATAATTCTCCACGTTTTTAACTTTATCTGTCTGATTCTTATAATAAGCATGTCCATTTGTAGCGTCTTCTATTGGATGACCTGTTGTTCCTTGAGTTCCATCTGCCTGCTGATAATCGGAATCTGGGCAACCATTATCACCACTATCTCTTACGCCAACACGAACTTCGCCATTAGTTCCCAATGTCCATCCAATAGTACCATCACAGTACCATCTAATGTTACTAATTTGTGTAAAACTACCTGTAAATTTTATCCTATGATTCTTCCAATAACTATAATGAAAACCTGAATCAGGAATTGGAATTGGATAATTTAATCCAGGGTTATGCGTGTCAGCAGTACAAAATCTGGCACTTGTAATTTCATTTGCAGTTGGGCCTGGACTTTCTGGGCCATTTAATTCTTCTACTGCTACTGTTGCTGCCATTGTTAAAAACCTCCACTTTTTATTTTCTTCTTTATAACATAAAACTTGAACTTTTGCAAATTCTAAGCATTTCTTCCAACTAATCTTTTTCTTGTTAAAAATTTCTCTAATTTATTGGCAACCTCTTCAGAAGTCACCACTGGAAATGTTTCTGTTCCAATTACTAAATTGAGATTCACAGTTCTTTTAACTCCTTCAATTGTTTGGACTTCACCACCGCCTTGATAAGGTCTAAACATTTCTTTCGGAAATTCTAAGTTATTCAAAGCATTCAAGAATTTCAGGCCATACGATTCGACAACTTTCTTTTTCAATACAAACTCACCAGGTTCTAACAATGCTGGAATTCTATCGCCAGTTCCAAATCCAGTTACTAAACCACCTAATTGCATACCAGTTGGCGGTGTAGTTGGTTTTGTCTTTCCTAATTGTTTCTGTAATTCTAATGCCTTTTGCAATTTCTTTATATAATCTTCCAAAATTTTCATTAATTGATTTAAATCTCTGAAATCAACTTTTGGATATATATCTTTTATTTTTTGGATTGCTTCAAATTCAGTTCTAAGTAATGAAATATTATCCAATGCATCTTGAAATTTCTTTACTATTTTTTCTTGACGCTCTATCTCTTTATCAAGTTGATCAATGAGTTTTTCATATTCTTCACGTTCACGCATAAGCATATCAAGACTATCTGATTCAGCATCTTTAATATCTTCAATGTCTCTAGCACGTTTTTCTGCAATCTCATCAAGATCATCTCTCAACATATCTATAAATTGTTGTACTTCTGGCGTCTTCAATCCTTCTGGAATTTGCTGAAGTATTGAAATGGCACGTTGTAAATTTCTTTCAGTCAAACTATAATATTGCTCGGATGTTTGCCAGAAGAAATTAGCCTGTGATAATGCAGCTCTAGCAGCTTGTACATCGCCTTTCCTTGCATAATCTGCCGCTTTACGATAATAACTTAAGGCTTTTTCCCTATAATCCAATGCCTTAACATACAAATCTTGCGCTCTTGATTCTCTACGATGGGCATAACTAACTAATCTTTCTGCTTGTTCTGCTGTCTTTATTTCTTGTTGTGTTAATCCTTCCCAACGCATCCATCTTCTTTCTTCAGCAGCAAAAGCTTCTTCAGAAGCCTGAATGCTTATCCGCATCCAATTCTGTTTCATACCTATCAATACATTCAACGCATTAACGTGTCTCTGATATTCTTGACGCTGTCTTCTCATTGCAGCAATTTCTCTATTAATCTGTCTAATCCTAATTCTTGTATAAGCTTCAAATGGCTCTAGCTTAGTCAATTCATCACGTAATTTTTTCAATTGATCAGCAATTGGAACTTTCATCATAGTCTTTCCTAATTCACCAAATACCTGTTCAAACACACCCATTTGATGGCACAAATCCATCAACACTGTAAGAAATCTTATAGCTTGTTCATCTGGCAATAAAGCTGCCCATTGTCTCAATGCCTTAGCCATTTCCACAAAATCTTTCTTACCGACTACTCCCATTCTTACAAGTAATTTCAACATATTAGCAAACCAATTAAGAACTCCAGCACGTTTATCTTCTGGAATGGCTAAAATTAATTGTTGTAAGGAAACTACAACTGTTCTAAGATCAGCTGATGACAATTTTCCAGCTTTAGCTAATTGTATAATCCAAAGGAAAATTCTCTTAAGTTGTATTATAACTTTAGGAGATATATCAGTTCCTATTGCTCTCAAAATTTTAGTCATTTTATCTAAAGAATCAGTCAATTTTTTTACTTCTTCTTCTTTTAATGCTCTATTAAAATTCAACCAACACATTACCAAATCTTTTAATTCATCAAAAAGTTCATCTACACTCTTATTTAACTTTTCTTTCAATGATTCATGAAGTTTTTCTACTCTATCTTTACTCTCTTCTACTCTTTCATTTAAATCATACATTACTAATCCTAACACTCCAACCGCCGTCATTATAGCAGTTAAAGGATCTTCTGCTTTTTTAATCTGTTCAACATAATATGCCATACCTTCACCCATTTTGGAAAGTTCTTGAACAGCTATCTTTTTCAATTCATTTAAATCTATCATACCTTTCCTATATTTCGCTATTGCCTTTGTAAGATTATTATAAACCAATTCCGCTTTTCCAAATCGAGTAATCAATGTAAACATATTTTGCTGTGCTTCTATTAGATTCTGATGTGCTTCCGTTAATTCATCCATTACTTCTTTAGCTAACATAATTTTACCAATCAAAGTAATAATTATAGTAGCTGCCAATATAAGTAAAAATCTCCAACTTTTGGTTATTGCATTAAGAAGTGTTATTTCACCTCTTAAAACCGCTAGAGCATCTTTTAAAAGCTGTAATGCACCAATAAATTTAAAAACTTTTGGAATAATACCTGATAATAGTGCAGTCATGCCGAGTATAGCCATTGACATACCAGCAAATTCAGCAACAACCGTACCTCTACCTACAGCTACTAATTTCATAAATTTCGTAAGAATAAAAATTACACTTTTTAATGGAATTGCCATACCTTCAAATACTGCTCTAGACATTCCAACAAAAGCGTTTTTAAACAGAGCTAATCGTGTAACTAAATTATCTAAATAAATAGAAAGTGAATTAGAAACAGTACCAGTTGTTTTCAATGATTCATTTAAAATTGGTAAATATTTAGATTGAGATAATAATATAGCAAATGCTGTACTACCCCTAATTCCAACACCTTCTATTGCACTAGCAACATCGAAACCTCTTTCATGTAATAATTTGAATATTTCAACTAAACTATGTAATCTTGGATCAACTTCTTCCGCTGTTAATCCAACTTTTGCCAAAGCTTCTTTAAATCTATCAGTTGGTGCTGTCAAACGCATTAATAATGATCTCAAATACACACCAATTTTCGAACCTTCCAATCCTGCATTAGCTAAAACTGCCATTGCACTTGAACATTCCAAAAATGACACACCTGCTGTAGATGCAACAGCAGCCACATATCCTAGAGCAGTTCTCAATCCTTCAAGTGATAATCGACTTTTTGTAATCGCATTGAATAAAATATCTCCTATTCTATCGGCTTCGTCTGCTGAATATCCCCAAGACCTAATTACTACCATTATTGCATGTGCCGCATCTTCTACACTAGATTTTGTTACCATTGCTAATTTAGCAGCAGTTTCAGTTATTTTCATGGTTTCTTCAGCAGTAAATCCTGCCTTGGCAACTTCAATTCCAACTTCTGATAATTCTCTAATTGAATAAACAGTTTGTAAACTTAAATTATGGAATGATTCAGCCAATCTATTCACATCATCGGCACTTGCCTGCGCAATAGCCCTAATTGCAGCTAAATTTCTTTGAAACTCTGCAAGTTGATTCACAACATCTAATAAATTCATATAAACCATCCAAAACATACGCAATTGGATAAACCAATTCACACGCATTAAATCCAATAACTGTGCACCTGCTTCTCTTCTCAATATAGCTCTAGATTTCCTAGCGTATGTCTCCAAAGCACGATGTAATTTTGTCAATTGTTTCATCACAGTTTCAATTGCAGGGCCAAATTGACCTTTTAATGCCTCAGTGTTCATAATCACAACTTTTTCCAAATTAGTCCAAAATGTTAATAATTGTTGTGGAGTCATATGTTGCGCTATTGCCCTAGCAGCAATATTTATATTTTTGAGATCTGTTCCAGATCTGGCTAAGATCTGCTGTAAATCATTCCAGACTCTCAATATTGGTTCTGTAAGTGGTCTTAATTTAGCAGTTCTTTGATATATTTCACTAAGTTGTTCATTTGATTTTCCAATAAGCTGAGCCATTTGACTATGAATAGGTACTGTTTCATCTAAACTACCATGCATTCTAACATATTTACCTAATAGAGATTCCATTTGGCGATTTAATAAATTAAGAGTTCTTAACAAGGCAATATGTTCTTCAACATCTTCTTTACTTAAATCTAATAAATGTAATTTAGTTCCATGAATTCTTATATTAGTTGTAGCTATCTGATCCAAAACTTGCTGCATCTTTCTGGATTCAGCAACTTCGGCAGCAACTGCTCTCTTTTCTAATAATTCCTGACGTAAAGCAAGCAATCTGTTTTCTATCTCATATTGTTCAGTTCTCTTTCTACTTAAACTCAATGCTGCTTCCAATGTCCTTATTTCATCTTGAAGCAACTTAATTTCTTGCTCTAATGGCAAAACACCTTGTTTTCTCAATTCATTTAGCCTTTCAACACTTTGCATTGCTGATTCGACAAATTTAGGTTGAGCAGCTAAGACGTCAGAAATTGCTTTCTGTATTGGAACATTTGCCTTAGCAGCAGCAACAACTTCATTCATTAATTTAGCATAATTTTCCAATGGATTAATTCCAGCATTCAATAATGCTATATATGTAGATGTATTCTTTATTAAATTCTCGTGAATTCTTTGACGAGTTAATTCAACAGTTGCCATTTCTTTTAAAGTCTGAACATTCTTTATATTTAAATTATTTTCTTCTAAAGCAGTACGTAAAACTCTTCTTCTTCTAACAGGTAATCTTTCATATAATAATAGAATTTGATTTGTTAATTCTATTGTTCTTTCTAATGCGGATGTTCCGCCAAAAACTGATTCTATAGTACGTACTTTCTGTAACTTACTCAATTCTGAAACTAATGCCTTAGCATATTCTGTCATGTTAAGATACTGTTGGAGTAACTTGCGGTTTCCTGCTCCAGTTAATAAAACTGTATCTTTTATTTTATTTAATAAATTATTATGTGCTTCTAAAGCATTAACTCCAGTTCTCAAACTAGTTACATACTGATTATAAGCTTGTTGTAACATTTGTGTACTTCTTAATCGTTCAAGTTCCGCTTGACGCATTGCCAATGTAGCTTGATATCTTCTTGGTTCTATTTGATTGGCAACATTCAACAAAGCAATTTCCTGTTGCAACAAACTTATCCTTTCAGTTATAGGAAGCATTCCTTGACGCCGAACTTGCATTAGCTTTTGAGCTTCATCTCTCAATTGTCTGACTACATTTGCTTCTTTCAACAAATTTGTAACAATTTCCAGTTCAGTAACGCCATGCATTTTGGCAATTCTTACAACAGCATCCATTATATTTCTATAATTTTGATAAACATTCATCCCACGTGCGATTGCGTCTATTGAAGTGGAAATTGTTTCTTTTAATGTAGCTTCCATTTCAATTCTTTGTCTAGCCAAATTTAAATTCTCTGCATTAACTCTTTTTTGAGACAGCAATTTATTAGTTTGTTGTTCAAGTGTCTTCAAAACATTCGCATAAGCTTCTTGAAGTTGAAATACTTTCTGTAAATTAGGCGTTTGTCCACTTCTCAATATCTCTTGGAATTTAATTTTAAATTCATCCAAAGATGCAATAATTTTCCTGAAAGGTTCAGCAGAAATTCCTAATTCAGTAAATATTTGAGATTTAGTATAAAGTGAATCTATTTGATTTAGAATGATGGAAATTGCTTTAGATACATTTAAGAAAGGATCAGCTCTGAAGAATGCACCAGCAGAAAATTTACGTTCCAAACCAGACAATAAAGCATCGAACTTTTCTAATGCTTCTTCAAGTTCTTTTAGACCAGCAGTTAGGTGTTCTAATCCCTTTGCATCAAATCTAAATAGATATCTTAGACCGCCAAGTTCCATTTATTATCTTCTCCTCCTTCTCCTTCTTACATGATATGGAAGTCCTTTTTCTTTAGTCTTTGCAAAATCTCTCAATTGCTTGAGTGTCATCTGACTAGCAAGTCGTTTAATTATTGACCTTAAATTTTTAGGTATATCTGATAATTTTAATGTTCCTTTCTTATAAGCATAGGCCATTGAAAACAGCCTTTTCTGGCTAATACTTACAGCAGGCAATGTTTATCACCTCTTTACTTTTAATTTAATCTTAGAACCTAATTTCAAAACTTCTCTTGAAATATCTTCTGTCTTTATTTCTAGAGAATCAAAGACTTTTTTCCAAGTGGATTCCATCTTCTTCAAACCCTCTTTTGTCAAATCATGACTTGTATATCCAGTTAACCTTAAAATACTAGCAAGAAATTGCTTTTCAGATAATTTCTGTTTAGTAATCTCATTAAAAAATAGATAAATCTGTGGAATGGAATATTGGTACTTTATATCACTAAAACGATGACCATTACTGATCAAAACTTGGAAAATTGTACCTAATCCTACTTTTTCTTTTCCTTCTTTTCTTCCTTCGGTTTCTGGTTCTCTTCCTTCAAGCCTGCGCCGAAAAAATCCATTAATAAATCCTTATTTACATTCCAGATAGCAAAAATCAACTGAAATCCTTCTTTTGGACTTAAATTATAGATTTCCTTTTTGGGATGGATTTCTTTTATATTTCCATTTTCATCTCTGGGGTTTACAGCATGATAGATTATTTCAATAAATTCTTCAGCACTGGCAAGATAGATTTTAAAAAGGAGGGGAATATTATTGGTAATATCTAAATCGACAGTGCGTATTCCAAAAGAAATTAATCTTTCGGCAATACGCTCGAAGGAAGGAG
>Ga0190303_1000411_pt1 | contig 17894 bp, 24 predicted proteins | sample 48700701_MG_FD_161672 | JGI IMG/M metagenome (GOLD analysis project Ga0190303, IMG submission 161672) | Hydrothermal vent sediment bacterial communities from Southern Trench, Guaymas Basin, Mexico - 4870-07-0-1_MG | ecosystem: Environmental > Aquatic > Marine > Hydrothermal vents > Sediment ...
CCGTGGAACCGCACGCTTATATCTCCGGAAGCCTTACCGCCATCGTCAATGGGCACAAACAAAGTGACATTGAAGACCTGCTACCGTGGAATTTTAAGGCTTAGGTGGGAACGGGACAACGCTTACGGCTTACAGCCTTCACCAACACCCCATTTATGGGCATTGACAATTACGACAATATGTCCGTCCAGTTGCGACCACCGTAAAAAATCCGAAGGATAACCACGCGTTTTTCCTCAACCATAAAGGCGATGGATGCACTACGTTCAAAGCCAATAACCCGCAAACCGGGGCGAATGTCATCGCGCAAACTGCCACGTTCAGAAGCAATATCCAGCTTTTTGCAAAACGCCTCTATGCGCTCAACATAGGCAAGTGCGGTATTGGGACTGCCCGCGTCAGCAATCCAGTCGTAAAGCGCAAATAGGTCGCGCCTTGCTTCCTCAGAAATTTCAACAAGGCGGCGCTTCACGCATTTGCCTTACCTGAAATGTGGCGGGCGCGGATTTCGTCAAACACATCACCAACCGGAAATGTCTTCGATTTTCCTTCCTTGACCGCGTCATAAACGGGCGCGACCTCATCCATGAGCCAGCGTTCAACTGCTTCATCGCGCTCTTGCAAAGCCCGAAGACCCGCGCGTACCACTTCGCTACCGCTGACATAACCGCCTGATTTGATCTTGGCATCAATAAAAGCCGCGTTTTCGGGCGCGAGGCTCACCGTTCTTTTTTCTGTTCCTGACATGTGAAAATCTCCTTTAGACTCAAGTATATCACACGGTATGATTATTTCATACTATTTCTTTAAATATCTGAAAAGACAAAGATAACCGTGGCAATTTGACTGATATTACTTTTCTGCAAGGCGCTTTATTGATCGTGTTAACGTCCAAGGATGAACGCCATAGTATCGCGCTAGTTTAGCAACCGAAATCTCGCCCTTTTCCAGTTTGACCTTGGCATTGCGGATTTGCCGATCACTCATTTTGGGCTTTGGCCCGAACTTTACACCACGCTTCCTTGCGGCTTCCAGCCCCTGTTTGGTGCGCTCAGACAGCCTTTTACGCTCATGTTCCGCCATCGCCGCAATCACCGTAAAAACCAGCATCCCGTCTGCCGTAGACGTATCCGCGCCCAGATTGACAATGTGGAAATCTATCCCGCGTTCCCGCAGTTTCTCAGCATGCTGGATTGCTTCCACAGTGGAGCGAAACGCGCGGTCAAGGCTCCAGACCACTAATGTGTCGCCCTTTTTCAACTTTGCCAGCACCGCCTCAAATATCGGCCTGCACTTAGCCACCGCCGATAGCTTCTCAATGTGCATTTCATCGCAAATCGGCAAAAGGGCGTCAATTTGCCTGTTTTCGTTCTGATCTTCGGTGCTAACCCGTAAATATCCTATTTTCATGTAATTTCAATTCCTTAGCAGTGTTTGGCAGGGCGCATGTATGCAACACATACGATCCCTTCCGCGCTAAGGTGTTCAGGGCTTGCTGGCGAAACCGCCAAATACTGCCAAACCCTTGATATTCCTTTCTTCTACAATCATTGTAACAAATTCAAGATGTTAAACACAAATTGTCGCATAAATGATCGATTGTGCTGAACCTAAAAAGGCAAATATTAACAACTTATAAACAATTTTCTGCAATACTGCTTTGTAGCGGTGCATTTGCGTCTTTTGGAGGCGTAGCGCAGGCAGAAACGCTGGATGCAGGCTTTGTTATGAGCCAGATGAATACAGATCAGCGAGTCAGTTATGTATCTGGCGTGGTCGAAGGCTTGGCATTTTCCCGATACTTGCGGGACCGCCCTGACGAGACTGGCATGAATTGCATTTATCAATGGCATGCCGACACAGAATCTGCGGATTTGAACGCGTGGTTTGAACGCCACCCAGAACGTACAATTGGCGTGTTACTGTATACAATGATTAAACGGGTATGTGGAGAATAGATGGTTAATTTAGGTGAACATTTTGCAAGTGATGATGGGAGCCGCCATTCGGAATGGCTCCGTCAACAACGCTGGTTCATCAAAGCCCGTCAAGACACCCAACGCCGCGACGATATTGTTGAGAGGAAAGAAGACAATTTCGCTGCTTTAGCGAGTGAAGTGGTCATGGCTACGCAAATGCAAATTCGGGAATTTGAGATCAAGCTGGACAGTTATGACCAGGCTATTGTGACCGCCTTAATGGAAAACGAAGAACGCTTGGAGGCGATTGACCTGCAACTTATTGATGTACGCGCAGATTTGCAAAACCTTTTGAGCCAAGCTCACGTCATGGATGATGGTCGCCGTGTATTCAAATCCGAGGATGGGTCATTTGTAATCGACGAACACGGTGAAGATGTTACCCAAGACGAAATAGATTTCGAAATGATCTCGGGCCCGACTGCGGAAGCGTATTTGACGAAACTAACCGAAGAACAAACGCTTACAGAACAACGTGCTGATGTTGTTGCCGAAAAGGCTGAAATTATCGAGTTTCAGGAACGCAATGACGCCGCGCGGGAACAGATTGAGGACGGTTCTGCGCCAGCGGATGTCTTGGCTGATCTTGACGCCGACCTTCTGGAATTCATGCCTGAGGCCGTTCGTGCGCACGTTGACGGAATGGAGCCAGTTGCACTAGTACAAGATCTAACAGCAGATGGCACGGCCCCGACAGCGATGTCGCAAATACAAAATGCTGTGGTTTCCGCCGTGGTGCCAACTCCTAACCTGTAAACTATGAGGAAGGCAGGATTTATGCCTTCACATATTCAATTTCATATCCGATTACACCCGATAAAATCCAAATTTTGGAATGGGCTGATCGCTGTAGAAAGTCACAAGTTTTACTGGCGACCTGTCCGCATACACGTTCGCTTTGCTACCTACTCTGAACAGGAGCCCGTGCTCTGAAATTGCGCGGAGCAAACAATTCCTGTTCTGACCTTAAATGTTTCGGCGCAATATCCGGCGCGGTGTAGAATTTGGTTTCCTCCCTATGCCGGGTAAGCGCAACATAGGTCAAATTTTCATCCATTGTTCGGCTGGACAGGACATAACTTTTATCGACCGTGCAACCTTGCGAGCGGTGGATGCTGACAGCAAAGCCGTGGTCGAAGGACGGGAACTGTTGTGGTGAGAATGTCAGTGAACGGCTTTCCCCACTGTCATCTGCATCCAGTTGCACGGATAGTTGTCTGTCACCAACATTTGTGACGGTGCCGAGCATGCCGTTGCGAACACCGAGAACCTTGTCGTTGCGCGTGAACAGAATGCGGTCTTCGTTTGCAAATGCGCGAGGGCCGTTATCGGTTTTGAACAGGGTTTCCTGTTTGGCTAATCCTGAAGCATTTCGTGCGCTACGAATGGCTTGGTTGATTGCATGCACATCAATGCGCCGGTGCGCCATTGCAAGGCGGGTTGTGTCTGGGCCGCCCAGTTCACAATCGGCAACATAGTCATCCACCAATGCGGTGATGGGAGGGCAAGCTGGTTTTACCAGCGGTTCTTGAAGATGTGGAGTTTGCGCCTCTGGTTTTGCAGGAAGAAACGTATACGTAGGGGAAGACAGCCCGTATACGTTACATAACGGCTGGGACGCGGCGAACGCGATTGCCGAGGGCTGGGGCAAGCCATTCTAAACAAACGAGAAAGGATCAAACGCAAAACACTCGAAACCCGGCGCTTGCAACACCGCAAACTTGCCGCATAATGAAACCAACCAGATGAGCCAGATACTCGCTTAAATTATGCTGCCTCTGGAACCAAAAACTCTGACGACGGACAAACTTGTGTCGGATCTCGGAACTACTATTGTTTTATAACAAGGGTGTAGGTTTTTCAAAAAGGAAAGATCACGTGACATTTCACACTCGTTGATGAAGATATTAAATGGTTAGCCCCAGCTGTAATTAAAGCTGACGCTGATGCGTTCTTCCTCGGCCATGTTCATCGGCACCTCGTGGCGCAGCCAACTTTCCCATAGCAGGATGTCACCGACGTCGGGCTTGAAATAGATGAAATTGCGCAAATCGCGCGGGGCGTCGGGTTTGCGGGTCGGGGCGGCCATCATCATGGCAGAGCGCGGATCCTCGAATTTGATTGCGCTGGTGCCCTTTGGCATGGCCACATAGGTGGTGCCGCTGATCACGCTGTGGGGGTGGATGTGCGAGGTGTGCAAGCCGCCGTTTGGCAGGATGTTGATCCACAGCGAATCCAGTTTGATCTTTTTGTCGCCGGTATCGAAGGCCAGCGTTTTGACGAAGGTCGCGACATGTTTGTTCAGCACCTTGGAGAGGTCTTTGAAGATCGGAAAACGCCAAGGCAGATCATCCAGCGAGGCGTAGCTGGTGTAGCCTGGATAGTCGTTATCCTCGCACCATTTCTGCCCCGCCTCGTCATCCTCAGCGATGGACCAGCAGGAGGCTTCGAGTTCGTCCGTATCTAGCGGCTTGCCCAATTCGGACAGGGCGGCGCGGTAAATCGGGGTGACGAAAAGTGATTCAATTTGTGACATGGGGCTGTCATAGACCAACGCGCGGACCTTGGCGAGGACCTTCAAAGCAATGGGGATACGCCGATCACCCATTCGTGGGAATAGAGCAGGGCCAGATAGATCAACACACTTATTGCGATGCGTGTGATGCCTCTGCGGCTGATGGTTAGGTTGCGGCGGGTTTTGGACAGGTGTTGCCATGTTTCTGCCCCAAGGATGCGCCGTGCGCGCCGATCAATGATCGCCATGCCTAGGATTGAAAATCCGGCAAACAGGCCGAACACAATCACATGTGCCAGATTGCCGTTGGGCACCATATGGGCCGCGGACCAGATTAGCAGCGCCATCAGCAGCGGGTGGCGGATCCAGCCGATCAGGCCGGGGTTGTCAGGGTCAAAGCGATCATTGTTCCAGCCGCCAAAGGACAGCGGGTTAGGTTGGCCAAAGACCATTGTGACGATTAGGGTGGCGACAAACATGCCGGTCAGCGGCACATGATTTTGCCACTCTGCCCAGCCCCAGATTTCAACAAAGGGCGCACGGCCTGCGGCGATGATGATCCATGTCAGGACGGCAATCGACAGGGCCGAGTAGAGCAGGGCAAAGCCAAGCGCGCCGGTTCTGGCGACAATGCGCGATTTAACGGCGGGGCGCACGGGGATGGAATGCGACAGGAAAAACACGGCAAACGCCGCGATGAATTCCCCCCATTGTGATAAAAACTGCACCCTGCGCGTCCTTTTCGTTTCTAGTCAATCATGCGGAAAACTTGCGGCCATTCTAGATCGCCGCCAAGGTTCAGATACATTCTGGTTTCATCCTCTATCCGTGCCAAATACTCCACCTCGGCGGTTTTGATCGCGTTGCCGACGGTTTCGGCTGTGGTCAGAAACAGCTTGTTCGGTTTTGCGCGCCAACTGACATAGTTCAACTCGGGCTGGCCAATGGAGGTGGCGGTGCCATCAGCAAACAGCTCGAACCCGCCACCGTTTCCACCAAGCAGCACCTCGACCCAGCGACCAACGAATTCGGCGGCCAATAATGTATCATCCGCAGCTGGCTTGTCATCCATCGGTGGAAGGCATCCGGCGAGTGGGGCGGCAACAAGGGCGGCCAGGAAAAAGCGTATTCGCATGTATTGCCCTTACTTTGCCGGTTCACCAACATTTTCGGCAAAGGCCACTTTGAAGGCGTCCTGTTGTTTATCCGTGGCATCGGTTTGGTATTTCGCAACCCAGTCGGCGTAGGGCTCGCCGTAAATCGCTTCGCGCCCCTCGGCTTTGTCCATCTTGATGCCGCGCTCATTGGCGGCCTCTTGATACCAGCGCGACAGGCAATTGCGGCACATGCCGGTCAGGATCATCATGTCGATGTTCTGCACATCCTTGCGCCCGTCCAGATGTTTCAGAAGGGCCCGGAATGCGGCGGCTTCCAGTTCGGTTTTGGTTTGGATGTCCATATCGGGTCCCTTGAATTTTGCGCGGTGGTTCTCTTTTTTTCAAAAAAAGAGGTTCGATTTCATTGAATGAAATCGGGGCGCCGGAGTTACAATGTGCGTTTCGCGTAGGTCGCAGTGTCGATGTCTTTTATATCGACCGACAGGCTGCCGACATCTGGTAACGCCTGATCCAGTGCTGCCAGAATGATCTGGGTCAAATTCGCCTTAACTGCGTCATCACGTCCGGCCAGCAGGCGGATGGTGACATGGGCGAAACTTTGCGGCTCTGTGCCGATGCGGGAAAACGGGCAGGGGATGGCACGGACCTTGATGGCGGTGGTGTCGGGGAACACGCCGCAGGAAACGGCCGCGTCAAACAGGGTCTGGCACATGCCGGTCATGCAGTGGGTTTCGTCCAGATGGCCGGCGTATTCAACGATGATATGTGGCATTCAAAGTTCTCCCTTTTTGTTTACAGACCTGACTGATCAAGCACCTCTTGCAGGATTGGTGCAAGGCGTTTGGCCCATGCGACCTGCTGGTCTTCAGTTTTGATCAGATCATTGCGGATTTCAATCAGTGTATTGGGGTGCCCGTGCGCAATGGCGTGCCGATCCACAGAATCGCCATCCAGATGGCCGCCGTATGGCTCGTTTTCGCCAACGCACAGATCGGTTTCCTGATTGAGGCGGGCCAGCAGCGGGATCGAGAACCGCGCGTCTTTGCCATGTAGAATACCGATGTGCCACGGGCGGATCGGATAGCCGTTTAGCTGGGGTGTATAGCTGTGGATCGACACCAGTACGGTGTTGTCCTGCCGTGCGGCCATTTCGGCCTGTGCGGTGTGATAGGGGCGGTAACAGATGTTCAGGCGGTGTTCGCGCTCGGCCAAATCGGCATGGCGATTGCCCGGGATGATGGTGCCGTCATAGAGTTTCATCAACAGGGTCGGGTCATCTTCGCCACGGTTCGGGTCAATCACAAGGCGCGAGAAGTTAGACAGGATCGCGGGGGCATCCAGCAGGTCGGCCAGAGCATAGGTAACCCCCGCAGCACCCACATCATAAGCGATGTGGCGGGCCATGTCTGCGGGTGCAAGGCCAAGACTACCACCCTCCACACTGTCGGGAACAGTGTTGGCCGCGTGATCGCACGTCAGCAGCCAGCGCGACGCACGGTCTTGGCCGATAATATGAAAGGGATGATATGTCATGGCTTTGTCATTGTCTTAAGTCATGTCCTGCATAAGCGTGAAAAACCAAAAGCGCCAGTTGAAACGGCGCGGGATATGCGGCATATAGCCTGTGGCCCACCATTAAATGATGAATAACACGAGGAACGTGGCAGTATGATACGCCAACGCAATGTAAAGATCGTGGCGACCCTTGGGCCGGCATCTGATGATTATGAAATGATACGCGCCTTGTTCGAGGCCGGAGCCGATGTGTTTCGTCTGAACATGAGCCATGGGGAGCACGATGAAATTCGCGTGCGCCATGCCATCATCCGGCAGATCGAAAAAGATGTGGATCGACCGATTGCCATTTTGGCCGATTTGCAGGGGCCAAAGCTGCGCTGTGGCACGTTCGCCAATAAGGCGGCTGATCTGGAAGACGGGGATGCGTTCCGGTTCGATCTGGATAAAACGCCGGGCGATAACCATCGTGTTTGTTTGCCCCACAAAGAGATATTCAAGGCTCTGAAGGTCGGTTCGACCCTGTTGGTGGATGACGGCAAGATCGAGCTGAAGGTTGCAGAATGCGGAACGGATTTTGCCAATTGCACAGTGGTTGTGGGCGGCACGATTTCCAATCGCAAGGGGGTGAATGTGCCCGATGTGGTGCTGCCGCTGGCTGCGTTATCGAAAAAGGACCGCAAGGATCTGGAGTTTGTTTGTGAGTTGGGCGTGGACTGGTTGGCGCTGTCATTTGTTCAACGGCCCGAAGATGTGATTGAAGCCCGTGAATTGGCGCAGGGCCGCGCCGCGATCCTGTCCAAGATTGAAAAACCATCGGCGGTGGATGCATTCAAGGAAATTCTGGAAGTATCGGACGGGATTATGGTGGCGCGGGGTGATCTGGGGGTGGAACTGCCGGTGCAGAATGTGCCGCCGATCCAGAAACGCCTGATCCGTGGGTGCCGTGCGGCTGGCAAGCCTGTGATCGTGGCGACGCAAATGCTGGAGAGCATGATCGACAGCCCTGTGCCGACACGGGCCGAGGTTTCGGATGTTGCCACCGCGATTTACGAGGGCACGGACGCGATTATGTTGTCAGCGGAATCTGCTGCAGGCCGTTATCCGATCGAGGCTGTGACCACGATGAACAACGTGGCGATTGAGGTCGAGCATGACCCAACCTACCGCGAAGTGATCGAGGCATCACGCCTTCTGAAAAGAAGCACCGTGGCCGATGGCATCGTCGCTGCCGCCCGCGAGATTGCAGAAACCACCGATATCAAGGCGATTTGTTGCTTTACCCATTCGGGAACAACGGCATTGCTAACCGCACGCGAACGCCCCAGCGTGCCGATCATCGCATTGACGCCGCTGACCGGCACGGCACGGCGTTTGTGCCTGAGCTGGGGGGTGAACTGTTACTTCTCGGGCGAGGTGGACCGGTTTAAACTGGCCGTGGTCAGTGCGGCACGCGCGGCGCGCGCGTCAGGGTTTGCTACAGACAAAGACCAGATCGTTGTAACCGCGGGCGTGCCGTTCAATGTGCCCGGCACCACCAATATACTTAGGGTTGCACCGTGTGATGAAAGGTTGATTTTTCGCACAGACCAATAATAATGACCTAAGGTAAAGTTACCTAGTGAAGTATTATTTAGGGTGAGTAATGGATAACGACTTATTTCTGGTGTTTGGATTGATTATTTTCGGGCTTACGATCCCGTCCATCATTGGTGCGCTTGTGGACGGCAGAGTGCCGCGCGGCGCTGCGATTATGGTTATGATCGGCAGCGGTATGATTGCTGTTGCGATTATGGGCAAACCCAGTGGATACAGCTTTGACGACGTGCCCAAGGCGTTTACGCGGGTTATCGGGAAATATCTAAACTAAGCGCCCAAAGGGGCGCGTTTTCCCTTGTCATACAAGGGGAAGCGGCCTATACGACGGCCTTCGACGTGCGCGACCGGCCCAAGTGGCATGCCGAGTCGCGTGTAACCACCGCCCAAAAAGGAGACGGAAATGCCTAAGATGAAGACGAAATCGAGCTGCAAAAAGCGGTTCAAAGTGACGGCTACTGGCCGCGTTCTGGCTGCACAAGCCGGCAAACGCCACGGCATGATCAAACGCACCAGAAAATTCATCCGCAATGCGCGCGGCACAACCACGCTATCGGCGCCTGATGCGAAAATCATCAAGTCGATGATGCCGTATTCACGCTAGGAGGGATTGAGCAATGAGAGTTACTTCAGGTCCAACGACCCAAGCCCGCCACAAGAAAGTCATTAAAGCCGCCAAAGGTTTTAAAGGACGCCGCAAAAATCTGTATAAATCCGCGACGCAAGCCGTGGACAAAGCGAACCAATACGCCACCCGCGACCGCAAGGCCCGCAAGCGCAATTTCCGTGCGCTGTGGATCCAGCGGATCAATGCGGCTGTGCGCAGCCACGACGAAGCGCTGACATATTCGCGTTTCATCAATGGTCTGTCACTGGCTGGCATCGAGGTTGACCGCAAGGTTCTGGCCGATCTGGCCGTGAACGAGCCCGAAGCCTTTACAGTGATCGTAACCAAGGCACAGGCCGCGCTCGCGTAAATTGCCCATTTGGGTTGAAAATTTAGGAAGCCGCGGACCTTAACGGGTCTCGCGGCTTTTTCTTTGAGCTCGCTTTGTGATAGCAGGGCTGTGACACAATTAAGGAATGTCTGATGGACGCGCTACGACAGAAATATATCGACGCTATTGCCAATGTGGCGGACGAATCCGCGCTTGAGGATTTGCGCGTGGCTGCCGTGGGCAAAAAGGGCGAAGTCAGCTTGAAAATGCGCGAACTGGGCAAGATGACCCCAGAGGAGCGCCAAGTGGCGGGGCCGAAGCTGAATGCGCTGAAGGACGAGTTGAACAGCGCATTGGCTGCGAAAAAGGCGGGGCTGGCAGATGCGGCGCTTGATGAGCGGTTGCGGAGCGAATGGCTGGACGTCACCCTGCCCAGCCGCAGCCGTGGACAGGGCAGCATCCATCCGGTCTCCCAAGTCACCGACGAGGTCGCGGCGATTTTTGCCGACATGGGTTTCACCGTGGCCGAGGGTCCGCAGATTGAAAACGACTGGTATAATTTCGACGCGCTGAACATCCCGCCGCACCACCCCGCGCGCCAAGAATTCGATACCTTCTATATGAACCGCACTGATGGCGATGATCGCCCGCCGCACGTCTTGCGCACCCACACATCACCCGTGCAAATCCGCGAGATGGAGAAAACCGGTGCCCCGCTACGGGTGATCGCACCGGGCCGCGTCTATCGCAGCGACTACGACCAGACCCACACCCCGATGTTCCACCAGATCGAGGGCATGGCGATTGGCAAGGATATTTCGATGGCCAATCTGAAATGGGTTTTGGAGGAATTCTTCGCCGCCTTCTTCGAGATCGACGGCATCAAAACCCGCTTCCGCGCCTCGCACTTCCCGTTCACGGAACCCTCGGCCGAGGTCGATATCCAGTGCTCGTGGATCGACGGCCAATTGCGCCTTGGTGAAGGCGACGACTGGATGGAGGTGCTGGGTTCCGGCATGATGCACCCCAAGGTGTTGCAGGCGGGCGGGGTTGACCCCGACAAATGGCAAGGCTTTGCCTTTGGCATGGGCATCGACCGGATCGCCATGCTGAAATACGGCATCCCCGATTTGCGGGCGTTCTTTGATAGCGATCTGCGCTGGCTGCGGCATTACGGATTCGGCGCGCTGGATATGCCGACGTTGCATGGTGGGCTGAGCAGGTGATTGAGCTAGCAACAGAGACTTGGGACGCGCTGGAACCCGCGCACGAAATTGTTATTGCTATTGCCGTATCTTTAATTACGGCAGGTTTGATTGCCTTATTTAGACCAAAAGTTAAATTAACATGGGGGTCAACAAGTATCAACTTCCACAAATTCAAGTTACGTGAAGATAATGACCCAATAATTATCTCTACCGAAAAACTATTTGTGGAAAATGTCGGAAAGAAAGTTGCAAAAGATATTGAGCTAATTCTTAGCGACATTCCTAGCAGTTACACTCTTTGGTCTCCGCGAGAACATGAAAGTGGACCACTCGATGGTGGTGGGTTTTCAATTAAGATTCCTACACTTGCACCGCGCGAGTTGCTCATCGTCGATACCATTGATGTCGATGTTCGAAATCCAAAACTTATATCAGTTAACTGCCCAGATGCTTTAGCGCAGCAGGTTAGTTTTTTGGCGCAAAGGCAATTTGGGAAAGTATTTAACGCAATCGTAATTTACTTGATGGCAGCAGGTTTCTTTGGAACTGTTTATCTTGCAATTCTATTGTTGTTAGGGGGCAATGAATGAAACTTATTCTCCCTAGTCTTGAGAGCTACCTTGTTGCTTTTGAAAAACCCGCAAACCGGAGCACCCACCCATGATCGAAGACCTACAAGACACATACCCCGGTGCGGGGACATTTAAACTGGGCGAGGATGCCGAAACATCCGCCGCCTTGATCGCTTTGGTGCGGGCCAAAACCAAGCACGCGGAATGCGCGGCGCTGGCGGAGTTTGGCGGCGATGAGGCATCCATGCCCAAGGTCGGGCGTTGCGATATCATTGCCAACTGGGACGGCACGCCTGCGGTGGTGATCAAAACCACCTCGGTCAAAACCCTGCCCTTTGACAAGGTCACCGAGCGGATGGCCTTGGCCGAAGGCGAGCATGAAACACTGGCCCAGTGGCGCAAAGCCCGCGAGGCGCATTTTAAGCGCAGCGGCGGGTTCAAACCAGACATGCCGCTGGTGTTTGAATTCTTTGAAGTGGTCGAAAATATGATCGGCAGCGAAATTGATCCGGATGAGGACGTAAAATGAAATTCACCCTTTCTTGGCTCAAAGACCACTTGGAAACCGATGCCTCGCTTGACGATATTCTCTATGCCCTGACGGATATTGGGCTGGAGGTTGAAGAGGTGATCAACCCCGCTGACACCTTGGGTGAATTCACCTTGGGATATGTGAAGTCGGCTGAAAAACATCCCGATGCGGACCGCCTAAAGGTCTGTCAGGTGCAGACCAATGAGGGTGATTTACAGATCATTTGCGGCGCACCGAATGCCCGTGAAGGCATCACCGTGGTGGTGTGCAAACCCGGCATGTATATTCCCGGGCTGGATATCACCATCAAGGTTGGTAAAATCCGTGGCGTCGAAAGCCATGGCATGATGGCCTCGGAAAAAGAGCTGGAATTGTCGGACGAACATGACGGTATTGTCGAGCTGCCATCGGGCGAGGTTGGTCAAAAATTCGTTGATTGGCTGGCTGAAAATGACCCGTCCAAAGTGGACCCCGTGATCGACATCGCCATTACGCCAAACCGCCCCGATGCGCTGGGCATTCGCGGCATTGCCCGTGATCTGGCCGCCCGTGGTTTGGGCACGTTAAAGCCTGCCAAGACTGCGCATGTGACGGGCACATTCGACAGCCCGATCAAGGTGAGCATTGATGATGACACCCGCACCGATGGTTGCGAGGTCTTCATGGGGCGCCTGATCAAAGGCGTGAAAAATGGCCCCAGCCCCGCGTGGTTGCAGCAACGCCTAAAGGCAATCGGGTTGCGGCCAATTTCGACGCTGGTGGATGTGACGAACTTTTTCACCTACGACCAAAACCGCCCGTTGCATGTGTTTGACGCGGATAAAGTCAACGGTGATCTGCGGATTCATCGCGCCAAGGGCGGCGAGACCATGATGGCGCTGGATGACAAAGAATACAGCTTTGAGGCGGGCATGGTTCTGATCTCGGACGACAACGGCGTCGAGAGCGTGGCTGGCGTGATGGGCGGTCTTGCTACCGGCTGCACCGAGACTACGGTGAATGTGTTTTTGGAAGCCGCGATCTGGGATACGATCCGCACTGCCAAAACCGGACGCGCGCTAAAGATCAATTCGGATGCGCGGTATCGTAACGAGCGCGGCATTGATCCGGCGTTTAACGCGCCCGCGATCGAGCTGGCGACCCAGATGATCCTGGATCTCTGCGGTGGTGAAGCGTCGAACGTGGTGACGGCTGGCGAAGTGCCGGATGTGGCCCGCGCCTACCAGTTGGATACGGATCGGGTGCAGTCACTGGTCGGCATGGAGATTGCGCCAGAGGTTCAGCGAGAAACGCTGGGCGCACTCGGGTTTGTGCTGGATAAAACCGATATGGCCAGCGTGCCGAGCTGGCGTCCGGACGTGCAGGGCTCGGCCGATCTGGTTGAAGAAGTGGCGCGGATGGCGTCCTTGACCAAGCTGGAAGGCAAGCCGATGGCGCGCGCCCATGTCGGCGTGCCACGCGCGATCCTTACGCCAATGCAGCAACGCGAAACCATGGCGCGACGCACCATTGCGGCGCTGGGGTATAATGAATGCGTGACCTATTCGTTCATTGATCAGGCCAGTGCCGAGCTGATTGGGGGCGGCAGTGATGCGACTATGCTGGACAACCCGATTTCATCGGAAATGAGTCACATGCGCCCTGATCTGTTACCTGGATTGTTGCAGGCTGCGGCCCGCAATCAGGCGCGTGGGTTCATGGACATGGCCCTGTTCGAGGTTGGCCCCACCTTTCATGGTGGCGAGCCGAACGAGCAACATTTGCTGTCCAGCGGTATATTGATCGGCCACACGGGCCCAAAGGATGTGCATGGAACACGGCGCGCCGTTGATGTCTATGACGCCAAGGCCGATGCCGAGGCTGTTTTGTCCGCGATCAAGGCCCCCGCCAAGGTGCAGATCCTGCGTGGGGCGGCTGATTGGTGGCACCCCGGGCGCTCGGGCAAGATTTGTCTGGGGCCAAAGAAAGTGATGGCGGTGTTTGGCGAAATTCATCCAAAGATTTTGGCAGCTATGGACGTCAAAGGGCCAGCGGTTGGGTTTACCATCTATGTCGAGGAGCCGCCATTTGCGCGCAACAAATCCGCCACGCGCCCTGCGTTGGTGTTACGCGATTTGCAAGCGGTGGAGCGTGACTTTGCCTTTGTGGTGGATGCGGACGTCGAGGCGTTGGCGCTGGTCAATGCAGCCGCAGGTGCCGACAAGGTGTTGATTGAATCCGTGCGGGTGTTTGATGAATTCGTCGGTGGATCCTTGGGTGAAGGCAAAAAATCTCTGGCGATTTCGGTGCGGTTGCAGCCTATGGACAAGACGCTGACGGACGAGGACATCGCGGCGGTTTCCGAGAAAATTATTGCCAAGGTGGTTGGTGCCACCGGTGGCGAATTGAGAGGATAATACAATGACTTTGAAAGTATATCTGTCGGGTGAAATTCACACCGACTGGCGCGAGGTGATTATCAACGGGGCCAAAGGACTGGATGTTGAGTTTTCATCGCCTGTGACCGATCACGCGGCGTCGGATGATTGCGGGATCTCCATCATGGGGGCCGAAGCGGACAAGTTCTGGCACGATAACAAGGGCGCCAAACTGAACGCCATTCGCACCCGCAAGGGCATTTCCGATGCCGATGTTGTGGTGGTTCGGTTCGGTGAAAAATACAAGCAATGGAACGCGGCGTTTGATGCGGGTTATGCGGCGGCTTTAGGTAAATCTCTGATTGTGCTGCACGGGGTCGATCATCAACATGCGCTGAAAGAGGTGGATGCGGCGGCTTTGGCTGTGGCAGACGACCCCGCGCAAGTAGTGCAGATTTTGCGCTATGTTTTGTCGGGTGAATTACCCTAAACTGGGTTTATGACCTATGATTATGTAATCGTTGGCGGCGGATCGGCGGGCTGTGTTTTAGCGGCGCGTTTGAGTGAGGATGCCAATGTGTCGGTTTGCCTGCTGGAAGCGGGCGGCGGCGGCAAAAGCGTGCTGGTGCGTGCGCCTGCCTTGGTGGCAGCGATGGTTTCGGGGCGCCCGAAAATCAACAACTGGGCGTTCAGGACCACACCTCAAGCGGGCCTGAACGGACGGCGTGGATTTCAGCCGCGTGGGTGCGCCTTGGGTGGATCAAGCGCGATTAATGCGATGTTGTATCTGCGCGGCCACAGGCGGGATTACGACGAGTGGGCCAATCTGGGCTGTGACGGCTGGTCGTGGGACGAGGTGCTGCCGTATTTCAAACGCGCCGAGGGCAATGCAGGTGGTGCTGACGATCTGCACGGGGGCGATGGGCCGTTGCAGGTGATGGACCAGAATGCGCCGCGCGGGATTTCGGCAGCGTTTGTCGAGGCTGCAGAGGCGCTGCAAATCCGGCGCAACGATGATTTCAACGGGGTCCGGCAAGAAGGTGCAGGCCTGTATCAGGTCACGCAGTTTTTCGAAGGTGCGCAGAAGGGCGAGCGCTGTTCAGCGGCGGCGGCCTATTTGTTTCCGGTGCGGGGGCGCAAAAACCTGACGGTGATCACCCATGCCCAAGTGGCGCGGGTGGTGATGGAGGGCACGCGTGCCGTTGGCGTGGCTTACAGGCACAAAGGCGTGGATCATGTTGCGAAGGCGGGGCGTGAGGTGATCCTGTCTGCGGGTGCATTTGGCACGCCGCAACTATTGCTGCTGTCGGGCATCGGCGCGATGGGTGAACTGGCAGAGCACGGCATCCCTGTGGTGCAGGATTTGCCCGGAGTTGGCAAAAACCTGCAGGACCATCTGGATTACATCATTTCCTATAAATCAAAGCGCCGCGATGTGGTTGGGCTTAATCCATACGGTTTGGCGCAACTGGCGCGGGCGGGGTTGAAATGGCGCAAAACCGGCGAGGGAGCTTTCACCACGCCGTTTGCCGAGGGTGGTGCGTTCCTGCGCAGTGATTCGATGCTGGACCGGCCGGATTTGCAGCTGCATTTTGTAATAGGGATTGTCGATGATCACATGCGTAAAATCCGCTTGGCCCACGGGTTTAGCTGCCATGTCTGTGTGCTGCGGCCCAAGTCGCGGGGGCGGGTCGGCTTAACGGATGCGCGGGCCACATCGCCCCCGCTGATTGATCCGGCGTTCCTGTCGGATGCTGCGGACCTGCGCAGCCTGATGCAGGGAGCAAGGACAATGGATGCGCTGTTGAAGGCCGATCCGTTAACACCGTGGCGCGGCAAGCGACTGTATCCACATGACGGCAGCGATACGGCGCTTGAGGCCGACATTCGCGCCCGTGCCGATACAATTTATCACCCTGTCGGCACCTGCCGGATGGGGCGTGATGACATGGCGGTGGTGGACCCTGAATTGCGGGTGCATGGCGTTCAGGGTTTGCGGGTAGTGGACGCGTCGGTGATGCCACGATTGGTGGGCGGCAACACAAATGCGCCCACCATTATGATTGCGGAAAAAGCCGCCGATATGATCCGCGGCCTTTAAACGTTAACCGCGCGGCGGCTGTATCAGGCCGGCCTGAACGGCGGGGCGCTCAAGGAAACGGTCAAGGTAAGCTGGCACATTGTTCAGATCATCCCAGTCGACCAGATCACCCGCCTTGTAGAAATCACGCAGAACACGCACCCACGGGGCGATAGCGATATCGGCGATCGAGTATTCACCACAAACCCAGTCGCGCCCTTCCAGTTGGCCATCCAGCACTTCGAGCAAACGCGCGCTTTCGTCGATGTAGCGTTTGGCAGGGCGGGGGTCCTCGATATCTTTGCCATCAAAATGGGTGAAGTACCCCAGCTGGCCAAACATCGGGCCGATGCCGCCCATCTGGAACATCAGCCATTGCAGCACCTCGTAACGGCCTTTGGGGTCTTTGGGCATCAGTTTTCCGGTTTTTTCAGCCAGATAGATCAGGATCGCACCTGATTCAAACAATGGCATAGGTTTGCCATCCGGCCCATCGGGATCAATGATTGCCGGAATTTTGTTATTCGGATTCAGCGACAGAAATTCAGGGGTGAACTGATCGCCATCGGCAAATGAAACCGTGTGGGCGTCATATGGCAGGCCCAATTCCTCGAGCATAATGGAAACTTTGACTCCGTTTGGGGTGGGGAAGCCATAATACTGAATAGCTTGCGGATTTTTTGGTGGCCAGCGGTTTGTGATTTCAAAAGATGTAAGGTCAGTCATGCGGTGTCCTTTGTTGCGTTTCCTATATGAGATAGGGTTTTTCCGTTCGATAATAAGGTTAACAAACTGTTTGAAAACATGGTAATAGCTGTGCGCACACGCGCAATGGAAAAATACAGGCGTGCAACTGGAACGTAAATGGGGACGACACTATGCTTAAAGAGTTCAAAGATTTCATCGCCAAGGGCAATGTCATGGACATGGCCGTTGGTATTATCATCGGCGCGGCGTTTACCGCGATCGTCGGGTCGCTGGTATCAGACCTGATCAATCCAATCATCAGCCTGTTTATGGGCGGAGTTGATTTCTCAAGTATGTACGCGCTGTTGGGTGAGGGTGAATATGCCTCGATGGCAGATGCCGAAGAAGCCGGTGCAGCGGTATTCGCATATGGCCGTTTCATCATGGCAATCATCAACTTTGTCGTGATCGCATTTGTGGTGTTCATGCTGGTTAGAGCGGTGAACAAAACCAAGAAAGCCGAAGAAGAAGCGCCAGCCGCTGATCCGGGTCCAAGCGAGATTGACCTGCTGAAAGAGATTGCGGCGTCGCTGAAGAAATAAGCGATATATGCTAGAATTAGAGAAGGCCCGCCAGAGATGATGGCGGGCCTTTTTTAAGCAATTTGCATCTAGGGCTTGTTGAGATTCAGGATTCACATTTGGTGTAAGTTCTGATTCACTCCTTCCAAAGAGGAGGATTGAATTTTGAGCAACCGATTTATCATCACCGATGCGCAATGGGCTTTGATGGAGCCG
>Ga0190303_1000412_pt1 | contig 17859 bp, 14 predicted proteins | sample 48700701_MG_FD_161672 | JGI IMG/M metagenome (GOLD analysis project Ga0190303, IMG submission 161672) | Hydrothermal vent sediment bacterial communities from Southern Trench, Guaymas Basin, Mexico - 4870-07-0-1_MG | ecosystem: Environmental > Aquatic > Marine > Hydrothermal vents > Sediment ...
TGTCACATCGGGCGAGGTGGTGACGATGCGCTGGGCCAGTTTGCTGTCGCCCTTGGACAGATCATCGAGGATTTTGCCGAATGCCATCTGGGTTGAAATCTCGCGCTCGGAACTGAGCACAATTTCCGGAACATCGATTGCGTCATCCTGAAATCGGCGTCGCCCTTTGGCGAAAAACGGCACTTGATCAAGGAACCCTTGCAAGGCGGGGACGTCATCCACGGTGGCGAATTTCTCCCACTCCTCGCCTGCCGCAACCCCCATATCGGCCTGCCACTTGCCCATCTGGACCTTGTTCATCAACCCGCCGTGGTTGTCCTTGTGACCGGCAATCGGGGTGCCCCAGCCCTTGACCGTATAGGCCAGAAAACAGACGGGGCGGTCATGGTCGATGGCCGCGAAAACATCGGCCATCGTGTCGACGCAGTTGCCGCCGAGGTTCTCCATCAATGCGGCCAGTTCAGCATCCGACCGCGCTTCGATCAATGCCGAAACATCGCCCTGATCGCCCAGATCATCCAGCAGCCGTTTGCGCCACACGGCCCCGCCCATATAGGTCAGCGCCGAGTAGAGCTGATTGGGGCAAGCGTCGATCCAGTCACGTAGCGCAACGCCGCCGTTTTCCTCGAATGCGGCTCGTTGCAACACGCCGTGCTTGATCCGCACCACGTCCCAGCCAAAGGCATCGAAAATCTTCTCGACCCGCTCAAACAGTCCTTCGCGCACGATGCCGTCCAGCGATTGGCGGTTGTAATCAATGATCCACCAGCAATTGCGCAGATCGTTTTTCCAACCCTCTTGCAGCGCCTCGTATATGTTTCCCTCGTCCAGCTCCGCGTCACCAACCAGCGCCACCATCCGGCCCAGCGGAAGGTCCGCGCCCCATTCCTTGGCCTCGATATAGTCCTGAATGATGGAGGCAAACGAGGTGATCGCCACGCCCAGCCCGACTGAGCCAGTCGAGAAATCCACATCGTCAATATCCTTGGTCCGGCTGGGATAGGATTGCACGCCGCCTAACCCGCGGAAGTTCTGCATTTTCTCAACCGTCTGGTTGCCCATCAGATATTGCATGGCGTGGAAAATCGGCGAGGCATGCGGTTTCACCGCCACACGGTCCTCGGGCCGCAGCGCGCTAAAATACAGCGCCGTCATGATCGACACCATCGAGGCCGAAGATGCCTGATGCCCGCCCACTTTGATCCCGTCCGCTTTGGGCCGGATGTGGTTGGCGTTATGGATCATCCAGTGCGACAGCCACAGCAGGCGTTGCTCGATTGTTTTCAGGTGTGGGCTGTTCATAACGAATGCTTTCTTGGCTGACAGTAAAGCGCTTTGCGCGCGTTTATATTACGGTGGCATTGCGTAGTGTGTCTTTGCTATATCTCTAGAATACTTGCTGTGATTGGCGGTAATTATCGTTTTGAGAGGTTTTGATGGTGAATTCCCCTAATATTGATGCATTTGACGTTAAGATTATCAGGTCGCTTCAACGTGATGGTCGAATGTCGGTTCAGGAACTGGGCCAGATCGTTGGGCTAAGTGCGACGCCCGTGTCGCGGAGGGTAAAAAAGCTGGAAGAGGCGGGCGTGATCACGGGGTATAGCGCGTTGGTTGACGAGGCTCTTCTAGGATATGATGTTTCGGTTTTTGTATCGGTTCAGTTGGATAAGCAGGTGGATGAAGCGCTGGAAATATTCGAGACCACCGTCAAAAACCTGCCCGAGGTGGTGGACTGTTGGCTGATGACCGGTAACCGTGACTATTTACTGCGGGTTGCGACAACCGGATTGGCGGAGTTCGAGAAGTTCATGACTGGACGACTGACCAGGATACCGGGTGTGGCATCGATTGAATCCTCGATCCCGTTGCGGCGGGTGAAGGCGGGGTTGGCACGGACGCCGTAAGGTCCGGAGCCACGCATAACGCAGCTCCGAAAAACGGGGTTATGTTTTTGGCAGCGCCTGCCGGATATCGTCCAGAATATCGTCGATATCCTCGAGCCCGACCGAAAGACGCACCAACCCTTCGCTGATCCCGTGCTCGGCGCGCTCTTCTGGGGTGTAGGTGGCGTGGGTCATGCTGGCGGGGTGCTGGACCAGAGTTTCAGCATCGCCCAATGAAACGGCGCGGGCAATCATGTTCAACCGGTTCATCATTTTGGTCCCTGCCTCGTATCCGCCAGCCAATTCAAACGAGATCATGCCACCAAAGTCAGCCATCTGCTGTTTGGCCAGTTCATGTTGTGGAAAACTGGTCAGCCCCGGATAATTCACGATTTCCACAGCATCGCTTGCTTCCAGCAGTTCCGCCACAGCCATAGCATTTTCACAGTGGCGATCCATTCGCAGGGTCAGCGTTTTTAGGCCGCGCATGATCAGCATGGCGTTAAACGGGGCCATTGCCGCACCCGTCATATCCTTTAGGCCATAGCCACGGATTTCGTCGGTCTGTTCTTGCGTGCCGGCGATAAGGCCAGCAATCACATCACCGTGGCCGCCCAGATATTTGGTGGCGGAATGAACCACCAGATCGGCACCCAGTTCAATTGGGCGGGTGATGTAGGGGGTGGAATATGTGTTGTCGACGACCACGGATGCCTCATGCGCATGGGCGATTTTCGATACCGCCGCGATGTCGACCAGTCGCATGTTCGGGTTGGCCGGAGTTTCAAAGTACACCACGCGGGTTTTGTCGCTGATGGCTTTTCTCAGGTTCTCGGGGTCGGTCATATCAATGTGGGTGACGGTAATACCGAATTTCGTCAGCCCGTGATTGAAAAAGGAAAAGGTGCAGCCGTATAATGTCTTGTCGGATATTATCTCGTCGCCCGGCTTAAGTAATGTCCACATGACCGCACTGATTGCGCCAATGCCCGACGCCAGAGCGATACCTGCTTCGGCACCCTCTAGGGTTGCGATGCGTTTCTCCAGCAGATTGTTTGTCGGATTGTTGGTCCGTGAATATATGTACCCCTCGCGATCACCGGCAAATATTTCGCCGCCTTGTTCAGCCGTTTCAAATGTAAAGGTCGAGGTTAGATGTAGGGGCGGCGTTAGGGCACCTTCGTTTTTGCGCGAGTCGTAAGCGTGGTGAATGGCGCGGGTGGCAAAGCCTTTGGGGGTGTTTTTCATTGAAGGATCCTCTTTCTGATTGAGGACAGGATACGCTTTTCATTAAGGTGTTTTCTTGCTATTTATTCCAATAAGATCATAAATATTAGCATATCCTGCTACAAAAGGCATGACTATGGACATAAAAGACCGCCAAATCTTGCGAGCCTTACAGCAAAATGGACGCATCACAAATCAGGAGCTGGCCAGTAAGGTTAACCTGTCGCCATCCCCCTGCCTGCGCCGCCTTCGTATTCTTGAGGAAAGCGGCACCATTCGTGGTTACAGCGCCGAGGTGGACGCCAAGGCCTATGGCCTGCCGGTCATGGTGTTTATCCGCATCCATTTGAACCCGCACACCAAAGAAGTTGTCAGCAACTTCGAGCGTAAAATTAAGGTGCTGGACGAGGTGCTGGAGTGCCATTTAATGACGGGCCCCGCTGACTACCTGCTGCGGGTAATGGTGGCTGGACTGGATGCTTATGAGGATTTCATCAGGGGAAAAATCCACCCGATCAATGGCATTTCTTCTATCGACACCAGTTTTGTTTATGGCACCGTCAAGAAAACCAGTGTGTTTCCGGCTTGCGGCTAAACTGCCGGATGATGTCAGCATTTAATGCATGCCCCGTTTGGTCATGGCCCAATCCACGTGGACCATTAACAGGTCGGGGCAATATTCCGAGCCCATTGTTTCTGCAGACAATTCTGCCAAAAAGCTTGTCTTTTATTTATTTCTGGGCAACCATCGCTTTGGGCTGGCGAAAAAAACTAGGGGAGAAACGCTGGCGATTATCAAAAACTATTGCACAATTTTACCCGTTTCATAGTGCCTGCAAAGGCGCAAACCAGTTGCGTCACAATACTGATACGTACCTGTGGAACATGAAAACGAGACGGTTATTAATAGAATCACAACGGAGAGGAAAAACAATGAAATCACTATTATACTCAGGTGTCGCGCTGATCGCGCTGGCGGGCGGGGCGACTGCTGCTTCGTGTCCGGCGGTTACGGTCGCGGACATGATGGGGGTTGGCGCTGGCGCTTTCCCGCAGCAATATGAGCTGGCAGAATTCCAGTCACTGGGCGATTGCACCGTAGAATTTGCGGCCAACCCTGATTCCGATGCTTTGAATGCACGCATTCTGGGCAATGGCGATCTGCCGTCCATTGCGGAGCGGCTGCCAAGCGAACCACTGGTTCTGGCCCCATACGATGCCATTGGCACATACGGCGGCACGCTGGATGCATTGTCGAATGCAACAGAATCCGGCACTTCGGATTTTATGTCGATCCGTCACGTGAACCTTGTGCGTTACTCGGATGATCTGGCGACAATCGTGCCGAATGTTGCTAAAGCTTGGGAGTGGAACGATGATTTCACCCAGCTGACATTCTTCTTGCGCGAAGGCCATAAGTGGTCGGATGGTGCACCGTTCGGTGCGCGTGATGTCAAATTCTGGTACGACAATCTGGCGCTTGATTCCAACGTTCGTGAAAAACCAAAGGATTATGTCCTTGTTGGTGGCGAGCCGATGGAAATTGTGGTCGTGAACGAAACGACTGTGCAGTTTAACCTGCCATCGCCAAAACCAGGTCTGCTGTCCCACTTTGCCAACCATTATGCACAGGGCTTCCAGCCGATGCATTTCCTTGGCCAGTTCCACCCAGAAATCAATGCAGATGCGGATGCAAATGCAGCGGCTGTCGGGTTTGAAAACGGCTATGCCGCGATTTCGGCCTATTACGGCAACTCGGACTGGATGGATACAGCGACACCGTATCTGAACAGCCCGGATCTGGTTGCTGGTTTGCCAGCGGGCACTGTGCCAACACTGGAAAGCCACATCATCATCTCGGAAACCACAGAGGGGCGCCATCTGGTTGCCAATCCGTATTTCTTCCAGGTTGATACTGCTGGTAACCAGCTGCCTTACATCAGCGAACAGGACGAATTGTTCGTAGGTGAAAGCGAAGTGCGTTTGCTGAAACTGATCAACTCGGAAGTCGACTACAAGGCACAGGCGTTGAACCTGGACTTTGCACCGATGCTTCTGGAAGGTCAGGAAAAGGGTAACTTTACCGTTGAACTGAAGCCTGAAATCGCGTTGGCCTCATTTGCCTTTAACGTCACTTCGGAAGACATGGGCAAACGTGAAGTCTTTGGTGATTTGCGTTTCCGTCAGGCGATGTCAGTTGCCATCAACCGCGACGAGATCAACGAGGTTGTATACTTTGGCCTTGGCCGCCCGCAGCAATATACAGGGTTCTCGCCAACGCCTTCGTTCGTTAGCGAAGAGGTTGAACAAAGCTTTGCCCAGTTCGATCCGGATATGGCGAATGCCCTTCTGGACGATATGGGTATGGTCGACACCAACGGTGATGGCATGCGCGAAATGCCAAACGGCGAGCCGATGGTGCTGAACCTGCAGGTCGCAACTCAGGCGATTTCGATCAAACTGGTCGAACTGGTTGGTCAGAACTGGAAAAACGTTGGCATCGACAGCACGGTGAAAGAAGTGACCACGGATGAATTCCGCTCGGCCATGTCTGCAAACCAGCTTGACGTCACCATGTATGCCAAGAGCCAGCCACTGGCGGTTATCCTTGGTGTCTCTGAGCTGTTCCAGCCGCCATTTGACAACTATTTCAACCTGCGCACAGGTATGCTGTGGGGCGAATATGTTGATACCAATGGAGCTTCTGGGGTGAAACCACCACAGTATGTCTATGACATGATGGATGACATCAATGCGTTCCAGGCTGCGATTGTCGGCACGGATGTGTCAAATGAAGTTGGGGCTCGTCTGGTGAAAACCATGGTCGACAACCTGTTGTTTATCGGCACAGTCAAAGCGGTTGCGCCGATCTATCACAACAATGCGCTGAAGAATTTTACCGAGTTCAAAACGCAGTCCTATGCTTACTACCGGACATATCCTTACCGTGCGACGCAATGGTTCCTAGACGAATAATACCGTCGGACTAACATGAATTAGCTACGGGCAAGGTTTGCCTTGCCCGCAGCACACTCTTAAAAAACAGGCCGAATGGCTGATACAGAATTCAGGGAAGGATGGCATTTCGATGCTACAGTTTTCAAAGTTCGTGGCGATCCGCGCTGCGTTAGCGATCATAACGCTGGTTTTGGTCTCGTTTATTGTATTTACCTTGATGGAACTGGTCCCCGGTGATTGCGCCGAGCGGTATCTGGCCTTCAAGAACTCCCAAGGCGCGGTGATCACACCAGCCGATATTCAGGCCGAGCGCGTCCGCCTTGGACTGGATCAACCTTATGTTCAACGCTGGGCAAGCTGGATCCTGAATGCGTTTCAGGGCGAATTTGGTGACAGCTGTATCTTGCGCCTGAACATCAGCCAGCTTTTGGGGCAAAAATTCTGGCTCAGCCTCGGGCTGTGCCTATCTGCTCTACTCTTGGCCTATGCCATCGCAATCCCTGTCGGCATTCTGGCCGCCACATCCAAGAACGCGGTTTTGAATAACAGCCTGCGTCTGGTCAGCTATATGGGTCTGGCGCTGCCAAATTTCCTGCTGGCGCTGATGATCATGCTGTTTTCCACCATTGTGTTTGGCAACAGTTTAACGGGGTTATTTTCAAAAGAATTTCGAGACGCGGCATGGTCTTATGACAGGGTGATGGATTTTCTGGGCCATGCGTGGTTGCCGGTCTTTATTCTTGGCTGGTCAGCCACGGCGTTTGCCATTCAAACCGTGCGGGCCCTGATGTCGGACGAAGTTGGCAAGCTGTATGTGACAGCAGCCGAGGCGCGCGGGGTGTCGGGCAGGCGATTGTTAATGCGCTATCCGGCGCGGCACGCGCTTAGTCCGATCATCAACTCGCTGGGTTTTGATTTGAACCGCATCTTTAACGAACTACCGATCGTGGCGTTGATCCTGACCCTGACCGAGGCCGGATCGCTATTGATCGAAGCCTTGGCGCGTTCAAACGATCAACAACTTGCCGGTGCGATTATCTTCTTGCTGACTGCCAGTATCGTAACAATCAACTTTGTCACCGATATTATTCTGGCGCTCACCGATCCACGCGTTCGTCGCAGCATTGTAGGGTGATAGATATGACCGACCAAACAAACACACCTTCAGCTGCCGACCAGAAACTGAAGGAGGCGTATTTTACCGCCTCGCAAAATCAACTGATCTGGCAACGATTCAAAAAGAACAAGTCGGCGCTGGCTGGGGCCTGGGTATTGATTTTCCTGGTTCTGTCAGGAATATTCGCCCCGTTTCTTACACCCTATGACCCGACGATTGCTGGTCGCGATAAGGATTACCTGAACGGTGCCCCGCAAATTCCCAGCTTTTGCGATGATAACGGCTGCTCGATGCGGCCCTTCATATATACCACCGAGCGGACCCGCTCGATCAAAACCAACTTTCGCTGGGTCACCGAAACTGACACCAGTCTTGAGGGGCGCAGGTATGTCGAGTTTTTCACCGAGGGGTCTTCGTATAAATATTTCGGTATCACCTTTGACACGCATTTGTTCGGTGTCGACAAAGGCATGATCCATATCTTTGGCACGGATTCCACCGGCAAGGATATCTATTCCCGAACGCTAACCGCGATCAACACATCTATGGCAGTGGGGACCATCGGCGTGTTCATTGCCTTCGTTCTAGCGTTGGCGATTGGCGGGGTCGCCGGGTATTACGGTGGCTGGATTGATTCAGCCTTGCAGATGATAACCGACACGGTGCGCACCATCCCCAGTATTCCGTTGTTCATGGCGCTGGCCGCATTCATCCCCGATGTCTGGAGCGCCGAGATGAGGTTTTTCTTTATCTCGATGGTGCTGGGCCTGATCGGGTGGCCCACATTGGCCCGACGAATACGAACGCACCTGTTGACCGAACGAAATCAGGAATACGTGCTGGCGGCGCAACTGTGCGGGGCCACACCGCGCCACGTGATCCGCCGCCACCTGTTGCCCAGCTTTACCAGCTATATCATCGTTGATCTGGTGATCTCGTTTCCTTACATGGTGCTGTCCGAAACAGCGCTTAGCTTCATCGGGCTGGGCCTAAAGGATCCGGTGAATTCACTCGGGGTGATGTTGCAAAACGTCACTAGCGCCGATGTTCTGCTGAATTATCAATGGTATTTCATACCGGTGATTTTCTTTATTATTCTCGTGTTGGCCTTTGTGTTCGTCGGTGACGGATTGCGCGATGCTGCCGACCCTTATTCGGATCACAAATAATGACGCGCCTTCTTGATGTAGAAAACCTTACCCTACAGTTCGATACGGACGAGGGACGGATCACCGCCGTAGACGATGTGTCGTTCACATTGGAAGCTGGCGAAGTTATGGGGCTGGTTGGCGAAAGCGGGTCGGGTAAATCCGTGACCGCCAAATCGGTGATGAAACTGAACCCGTCAAATGCGATTTACGGCGACAAAACCAAAATCATGCTGCACCTTGAAAGCGGCTCGATTGATATCATGTCGCTGAAATCGTCGAAAGATTTGCAAGTGGTGCGGGGCGGCGCAATCTCGTTGATCTTTCAAGAGCCGATGGCCAGTTTTGCCCCGGCGATCACCATTGGCAACCAGATGGTTGAACAATTAATGATCCATACGAGTATGAATAGCAAACAAGCGCAGGAGTTCTCGATCGAGATGCTGGATCGTGTTGGTATTTCCGATGCCTCGACCCGTTTCAAGCAATACGCGTTCGAGCTGTCCGGCGGGATGCGCCAGCGCGCGATGATCGCCATGGCGCTGTCGACCAAACCCAAACTGCTGATTGCGGACGAGCCAACAACCGCGCTGGATGTGACCATTCAGGCCCAAGTGATCGACCTGATGAAAGATCTGGTGAAAGAATTTGGCATGGGCATTATTTTCATCACCCACGATCTGGGCGTGATTGCCCAGACCGCCGATAAGGTGGCGGTGATGTATCTGGGTCGGCTGGTTGAACAGGGGGCGGTGCGCGACGTGATCCGCAACCCCGCACACCCTTATACCAAGGGTCTGCTGGCGGCTCTGCCCAGCCTTGATGATCTGGACACCCCGTTAACACCTATTCCGGGCGATATTCCCTCGCCACTGGAACGCCCGCCGGGCTGTGTCTTCAACACCCGCTGTTCCGCGAACCTTGGGGCGCGATGTAGTAGTGAAATTCCGGGGTTTTCACCCGTATCGGACAGTCATACTGTTGCCTGCCATCTGTATAATGAGGAGGGCGCGAAATGAGTGATGACGTTCTGATCCGCGCACGTGACCTGTCGGTTCACTACCCCCTAAGTGGTGGTGGCCTGTTCGGCCCCAAACCGGTGGTCAAAGCGGTTGAAGGTGTGAACCTTGATATCGCCAAAGGCAGTTTTTTCGGGCTGGTTGGCGAATCCGGTTCTGGTAAAACCACGCTGGGCCGTGCCTGTTTGAAAGCTGCACCAATTACCCGCGGCACGGTGCAATACACCGATGACGAGGTCGATTACCAGTTGACCACGATTGATAAGGTCCAGTTGAAAGACTACCGGTCGCGCTCGCAACTGATCTTTCAGGACCCCTACGCAGCGCTTAGCCCGCGCATGACGGTGCGCGATATTATTGCCGAACCTCTCGAGGTGATGGGCCTGACCAAATCGCGCGAGGAAACCGACGAGCGTGTGCGCGAAATCGCTGAGAAATGTCGTCTGAACCTTGAACACCTGCGCCGTTTCCCGCACGCATTTTCCGGCGGACAACGCCAGCGGATTTCGATTGCCCGTGCGCTGGTCTCAAAGCCGCATTTTGTGGTGGCTGATGAATCCGTGGCGGCGCTGGATGTGTCGATTCAGGCCGATGTTCTGAACCTGCTAAAGGAAATTCAGCAGGAAATGGGCCTGACATTCCTGTTCATCAGTCACGATCTGTCGGTGGTTGCCCATGTTTGCGATCATGTGGCAGTGATGTATCTGGGGCGGCTGGTTGAAACCGCGCCCACCCGCGAACTGTTCAACGCGCCGCGCCACCCTTACACGAAGGCCCTGCTGTCGGCGATCCCGTCGCTGGACCCCGATGATGCCGGCAAAGCGCAAAAGCTGGAGGGTGAAATACCGTCGCCCACCAACCCGCCGCCGGGATGCAAGTTCCAGACCCGTTGTCCGTTCGCGATAGATATTTGCCGTGTGGACGAGCCAAAGCTGGAACATTCCAGCAGCGGGCACGAGGTGGCGTGCCACCGCTGGCAGGAGCTGATGGACTAGGACCTTATGGCCTGAACCCAACAGCACCTTCTGACGTGATTTTTACATCGGCCAAGGTTCGATCAGCATGGCGCATTCTGTGGCTTAGCAACTTTTGCGTCAGGCGCAGCAGCGTGGCTGTGTGGGCCGGATTATTCGCCAAATCTACCATCTCGTCCGGATCATTTTCCAGATCAAACAACAGGGACGGTAGGCCACCGTTGAAATGCACCAGCTTGAATCGTTTCTCGCGCAGGATTGCCAGATTGGACTGGTGCAACGTGGTGCCGGTGGCTTTTTGCCATGTGGTCGGGCCGGTTGGCTCGCCAAAATCCAGCTCCAAATGCACGCAATCGCGCCAATCCTCGGGCTGCACCCCTTCCAGGAACGGCCGCAAAGATGTGCCGTCCATCCCAGCAGGCACATCGCGCCCGACCAGATCCAGTATGGTCGGGGTAACGTCGATGGTTTCGGTAAAGGCATCTACAGTCGTGCCGTATTGGTCCGGATTGTCCGGATCATGGATAAACAGGGGAATGCGGAACGCCGGATCATACGGGTTTTGCTTGCCCCACAGATGATGGTCGCCCAGCATTTCACCGTGATCCGCCGTTAGCACGATGATCGTATCATCATACTGGCCGGTTTCCTTCAGAAAGGCGATGAGCCGTCCGATGTGGGTGTCCACCTCACTGGCCAATCCTAGATAAAGCGCGCGCAATAGTTGCACGTCCTGATCGCTGTCATGGTCCAGCAGGTCGTCACAGCCACGTACAATGCTGTTGATCGTCGGCGAGACCAGAGCACCTGTCATAAAAGGATGCACGGTGCCTTCTTGGGCACGGGTTTGCATGCGGGTGGGCATTGGCAGGTCGGCGGGGTTATACATGGTGTTATAGGGCGCGGGTGCCACCAGCGGCGGGTGCGGGCGCAGATAGGTCACCAGCGCAAACCAGTTCTGATCGGTACGCACAGTCAGATCGTGGATCACCGCATTGGTCAAAAAGGCGGTGTCGCTATCCTCGGCCCGATAAAACGGTGGATCATCGGGGCGTGCGGGGCGGTTTGGATCAGGCGAGATAGAATTGTGGAACTGATCGTAATCCGGAATGTCATAGCCCTTGGATTTCAGATATGCCCGCCAAGGATAACTTTCCTTATACCGCATCTCCAGTGCCTCGGTGAATCCAGGCAGAACGTGTTCTTCGGTTCTCAGGTCGGGGTCGTTGGCATCACAGGTGCGCGGGTCAATGCTGGTGTCGGTATAGCCGAACAACAGCGGGTCATAGCCGGATTTGCGAACCTCGCGTGCGATGTTGGTCATTTCGTTAGACAACGGTGCGCCGTTGCGGATTGAACGGTGGTTCATCGCGTATTTGCCAGTGAACATGCTGGCCCTTGATGGCCCGCACGGGTTGGTCACCGAAAAATGGTTGGCAAAGGTTACGGCCTCTTTTCGGAAGGCGTCGATATTGGGAAGATCGATATGATCGGCCAATGCACCAGTGATGCAATCGGCGCGGAACTGGTCCATGATGATGAACAGAATTTTTCGCTGACGAGACATTGGCAATACCCTTTTGATTAGCCAAACTTCTCGCACAAAAGTGCAAAATCAGCGGTCGGTCAACCTATAATCATGTGGGTGTATCAAAAAGAAAATTGGTGGAGATTGAGGGTTTTTCCTCGAACTCCCTATTTGAAGTTTTAGAAGAATGGGAAAGCTATCTCAAGGATTCTGAACTGGATATCCCCAGCTCAGATTCCAGAACGCCTCCGGCACCCCGTTTGCGGGGGCCGTCACTATGAACCGCTCTGAAAACATAAAGGTTTCAATCGATGTCAGGTCTGCGTTTCAGGATAAAATGCAGGCAGTTGCAAAGCAGGAAAAGCCCTCGCAATCGCCGATAACATTGCGTGTGACGGATGAAGAGCGCGAACGCCTTAAATCATTGGCTGCGGGTATGTCTGTCAGTGCCTATATCCGCAAATGCATTTTTGCAGGGGATGCCACGCGACGCAAACGGCGGTCACATATGCCAGTGAAGGATCAGGAAGCAATGGCGCGAGCTTTGGCTTTGCTGGGCGCATCGCGGATTGCCAATAACCTGAACCAACTGGCCCACCAGGCAAATATCGGCTCCCTGATCATGGATGAAAGTACCTGCGCGCAGATTGATGAAACCTATGCGCATGTGCGCCTTATGCGGGATGAACTGGTTTCTGCGCTCGGTCTGATCGAAGGTTAGACCCATGATCCTGAAAGCCTCTCAACGTGGCGGCGGGATGCAATTGGCTGTGCATCTGCTGAAACCCGAAAACGAACATGTGGAATTGTATGAGGTCAGCGGCTTTGTCGCTGATGATTTGGCGGGTGCGTTCAAAGAGGTTTATGCAATTTCCAAAGGGACGCGCTGTAAGCAGTTTTTATTCTCGCTGAGCCTTAACCCGCCGGAAATGGAAAATGTTCCAGTTGAGGTTTTTGAAGATGTGATTGCGCGGATTGAAGCCAAGATGGGGTTGGCTGGCCAGCCGCGTGCGATTGTCTTTCACGAAAAACAGGGGCGCAGACATGCGCATTGTATCTGGTCGCGCATTGATGCGGCAAAGATGAAGGCAATTAACCTGCCGCACTTCAAATTGAAGCTGACCGAGTTGTCACGCCAGATTTATTTAGAGCAAGGCTGGGATATGCCGCGCGGGTTGGAAGATTATGCTGAGCGTGACCCGCTGAATTATTCGCAAGCGGAAGCGCAACAGGCCAAGCGTGTCAAACGTGATGCTCGGGCGTTAAAAGAAATGTTCCAAAAATGTTGGGGTGGATCGGATTCCCGTGCCGCGTTTGCGCATGCCCAGAAAGAACAGGGATTTGTTCTGGCGCGTGGGGATCGGCGTGGATTTGTTGCGGTAGATGCGGCGGGTGAGGTTTACGCCATTGCGCGTTGGGTTGGCGTTAAAACCAAAGAGGTGCGGGCGCGGTTAGGTGATCTTGAAGGTTTGCCCAATGTCGAAGAAGCCATTGCCATTCTGTCTCGTAGTTTTGACGCTGAGAATTTTGAATCTCAGCATCAAGTTGCCGCGCAGAATGAACGGCGCAAGGAAGCACTGGAGCAAAAGCGCTGTTCATTGGTCGAAAAACAACGCGGTGAACGTGAAGCCCTGCGCAATATGCAACAGACTCGTCTTGCTGTAGAGGCCACTGCCCGTATGGCAAGCCTGCCAAAGGGTTTGATGGCGGCATGGGCGAAAATGACAGGGGCATATCAGCGTTTCTGTGCGGAGAATGAGACCCAGATCAATGATGCATTGCAGCGTGGCCGGCGTGAACAACAAGACCTAATCCAACGCCACCTGAAAGCTCGACGCGCTCTGCAACATGAATTTGAGCAACTTGAATATCATCGCGAACTGAACGCCAAATCAGCACAACGCGAGATTGGCACAAGATTACCGGACATGGAATTCAGGCCTGAGCCAGTGCCTTTGCGTCCTGAATATGACCCTGCGCAACCGCTGATCATTCAGCCCGATGAAGACACGCTTTCAATTGCTGAAAAGGTTGCGCGTGATCCGGCGCATATTCTGGAAGTGATAGCGGATAAGAAGGAAGCCTTTACGCGCGCCGATATTTTGCGCGCCTTGGTGCAATATATACCTGATCCAATAGAATTGCGCAGTGCAGCCGATACGGCCATGCGCTCGCCTGATCTTATTGAAGTAAAGGCTGGATCAGAACCGGGCTATTCAACACAAGACTTCCTGAGCATCAAAGCCACATTGTCGGTGGATGCGCGCGTGATGTTGTCCAGCTCAGGAGCTTCGGTTCCACGCAAACATACCGACGCGGCGATTGCCAAGGAAAACGCTGCCCTGCAAAAGTCGGTGGGGGCAAATCTGAGTGCAGAACAAGAAACCGCCATCCGTCACGTTCTTACCTCTGGGCAATTGTCCTGTGTCATTGGTTTGGCAGGGGCAGGAAAAAGCACAATGCTATCTGCGGCGCGTCACGCTTGGGAAAAACAAGGGTTACATGTGGTCGGCGCGGCACTCTCGGGCAAAGCTGCGGATGGTTTGGAAAGCGCATCGGGTATTGAAAGCCGAACCTTGGCTTCCTTGGAATATAGCTGGAAAAACGGCTATAATTTGCTAACCCGAAACTCGGTGCTGGTGATTGATGAAGCGGGGATGGTTGGCACCAAGCAACTGGCGCGATTTGTGAGTGCGGCCAAGAAAAGCAGTGCCAATCTGATCTTGGTTGGTGATCCTGAGCAATTACAGCCCATTCAGGCCGGTAGACCGTTCAAAGATATTGCACAAGAAAGCGATGTCGCGCGCCTTACTGAAATTCGCCGCCAAAGGCAGGAATGGCAACGCCAAGCCTCAAGCAATCTGGCTGAGGGGCGTTGCGCCGATGCGATTGAAATCTATCGACAACAGGGTTTTGTCAGCACCGCCATTGATACGCCAGAAGCTATTGCCAAGCTGGCGCAGGATTATGTGACCGATATAGAGTTGAATGGCTCAGGCATATCCCGATTGGCTTTGACCCATCGCCGCAAAGATGTGCATGCAATTAACCAAACCATTCGTTCCTTGCGCAAATCTGGCGGTGATCTTGCGATGGAAACCTTGCTCCAAACCGGCCACGGCCCGCGCGCCTTTGCAAAGGGTGATCGCATTGTATTCACCCGCAATGATCGTGATCTTGGGGTAAATAATGGTAGTTTCGGCGTGGTGGAAGAAACTGATAATGACCAACTTCGTGTGCGCATGGATACCAATGGCAATGAGAAAACCAGATCAATCACAATAATACCAGATCATTACAGCGCGTTTGACCATGGTTATGCCTGCACCATCCACAAATCTCAGGGTGCGACGGTTGATAACGCTTATGTGCTTGGCTCCAACACGATGGATCACCATCTTTCTTACGTCGCCATGACGCGCCACAGGGATGAAATGCGGCTTTACGCTAAGCCTACTGCGCTGCGCCGGTTGGTGCGCAACCATGACAATGAAGCCAAGCTGTCAGCTCTTCATCTGGATCACCGGCATAGGCGATCCGGGCCAAGGCGGTAGGTTTGGCTATGTGCTTTAAGGTCGGGAAACCGGGCAACAGCTAACGGATAATAAAGCGGACATATAGCCGGGCATATTTAGGTGTTCACCTGTTCTAATTATCTGTAATATATGATGTTTATTCCACCTCGAACCGGACAAGTAAGCGGACACAATGCCAGCAAGTTTGAGAGCCGCACCCAGTAAAGAGCCAATTCGAAAAATTGGGTATTATCGGGTATAATCGGATATGGAATTGAATATCAGAAGGCGAAGCCAATGAATGAACCAGATATTTGCCTAGTCCCATTGCCCCAGCTCACAATATGGCTCACACATAACCCATATTGCATTAACATGGGTTACACATAGGCCATTATTTGACTTATTGCAGCTTATATAGTATGGTTGTAGCTTAAATGAACTTACAAAGAACAAACCATGCCAAGCTCCATAAAACGCACATATTCTGCTTATAGCCTAGATGCCATGCATTTGTTGGGGGCGACCATTCGCGCTGAACGGAAACTCAAGAGAATGACGGAGCAATCACTGGCTGATCGTGCGGGCGTTTCCAGAAGTTTTATAAAACGCGTGGAACGTGGTGATATGGCCTGCAACATTGGCGCAGTTTTTGAAATCGCACATATTGTTGGCATTCCTCTATTTGACGCGGAGCCAAACACAAACCGGTTGGCAGGGCATATTTCCCAAATTGAAGGCAAGCTAACATTGCTGCCAAAAACCATTCGTAAAAAGACCAAGGTAATTGATGATGACTTCTAAAAAGACATTAAATCAGGCGTATGTATGGATTTGGCTTCCAAACGAAACGACGCCAATCGTCGCCGGAAAATTGGAAAAAGATGGTGATCAACTGTTTTTTGCATATGGTAAAAGTTATCTTGCCCGCAAAAATGCGATCCCTATTTATGAGCCTGAACTGCCCCTGCAATCCGGCACAATCTCGCCTCTGAACGACCTTATGGTTCCGAGCTGCATTAGAGATGGCGCGCCTGATGCATGGGGGCGGCGTGTGATTATCAACCGAAAAATGGGTCTCAAAGGCACGGCTGCCGATGCTGTTGAATTGGATGAGCTAACTTTTTTACTAGAATCCGGCTCTGATCGTATTGGTGCTTTAGACTTCCAAGCATCCGCAACCGAATACAAACCACGACAGTCAAAAAATGCCTCCATCGAAGAGTTAATGCACTCCGCCGAGCGGGTAGAAGCCGGAGTGCCGCTTTCACCTGAGCTGGATCAAGCAATATTTCACGGCAGCTCCATCGGTGGCGCGCGTCCTAAAGCACTGATAGAGGACGATCACACAAAATACATAGCCAAATTTTCAGGGGCATCGGACACCTATAGTGTTGTGAAAGCCGAATTTATTGCCATGCGGTTGGCCCAACTTGTCGGCCTAAATGTTGCCCCCGTAAAACTTACCAAAGCTGCGCACAAAGATGTCCTGCTTATTAAGCGATTTGATCGCATCCAAGCAAACGGTGGCTGGCATAGAAAACCCGTAATATCAGCCCTTACCATGCTTGGGCTGGATGAAATGATGGCGCGCTATGCCAGCTATGAAGAACTGGCCAGCATCATCCGGCATCGCTTTACCGATCCCAAAAATACCCTTCGTGAGCTGTTCTCACGGCTGGTATTTAATATCCTTTGCGGCAACACCGATGATCACGCCAGAAACCATGCCGCTTTTTGGGATGGTAAAATGCTAACCCTTACGCCAGCTTACGATATCTGCCCACAAGGGCGCGCTGGCGGTGAGGCTGTTCAGGCGATGCGCATCTTGGGTGAAAACAAATTCAGCCAGCTCAGAGTGTGCCGCGATGCAGCCCACAATTTTCTGTTGTCAAAAAATGAAGCAACCTCGATATTCGATCACCAAATAAAAACCATAGAACAGCACTGGCTTGAAGTTTGCGCTGACGCAGAGCTGAGCGAAGTTGACCGCAAGCTGTTTTGGAAACGGATGTTCCTTAACCCCTTTGCCCTTGAGGGATTGAACGACGGATAAGATAGAGTTTTTTCAAAATAGGCTCAACTGCCGTGAAGCAAATTCCTGCGCCTTCCAAGCCTTGCTTTTGGCTTCATGCTCAAGCCAAGCACGCACATAATCCACCGCTGTTTGAAACTCCCCAAGGCCTCCCGTTGGGAAGAAATGCGATTTATATCCTGTCTCAGTGATTGGAATAGGCGTTCTATTTTCTGTGTGGATTTCAATGTGATCCATACCGCTAAAATAACCGGTCACATGCGTGATTTCTATGCGGATGCCGCGCCAAACAATCGTTTCAGAAATTGTGTTTTGAGTTTTCATGATTCCCCCCCCTTTACCCGCACCGATAAATGACACGGGAGCCAGCGATCACCGTTTCGGAATATTCAACAGCCAGATCACGGGCGATGGCCTCATAGTCGATATAGAATTGAAGGCTTTCAGGAATA
>Ga0190303_1000413_pt1 | contig 17836 bp, 15 predicted proteins | sample 48700701_MG_FD_161672 | JGI IMG/M metagenome (GOLD analysis project Ga0190303, IMG submission 161672) | Hydrothermal vent sediment bacterial communities from Southern Trench, Guaymas Basin, Mexico - 4870-07-0-1_MG | ecosystem: Environmental > Aquatic > Marine > Hydrothermal vents > Sediment ...
ATGGCGAATATTATAGAAACTGGCGAAAACACATAAGATCAGCTGATGATATTTGGAAAGAGATTGTACGAGTAACCAAATTACCTGGCGTTACATCAGCACCAAAGTTACAACCAATTGAAACACGTTTGGTGATGTTACAAACTGGAATGCGTGCCCCAATGGGAATTAAAGTTAAAGGTCCAAGCCTACAAGAAATTGAAACCTTTGGATTGCAACTTGAAACCATTTTAAAGCAAGTAAAAGGGGTTAAAAAAGAAGCCGTTTTTGCCGATAGAATTGTTGGAAAACCATACTTGTTAATTGATATCGATCGTGAAAAAATTGCTAGATATGGACTTTCAATTGAAAATGTGCAAACTATTTTAGAAGTTGCCATTGGTGGAAAAATGATCACTCAAACTGTTGAAGGTAGAGAGCGTTATGGTGTACGAGTACGATATCCAAGAGAACAACGAACAAGTCCTAATGATTTAGGAAATATTTACGTACCAACTCCGAAAGGCAATCCTATCCCGTTGAATGAATTGGTTACTATCAACTATGAACAAGGACCACAAGTCATCAAAAGTGAAGACACTTTTTTGGTTGGTTATGTCCTATTTGATAAAGTAAATGGAGAAGCTGAAGTTACGATAGTTGAAAATGCCCAAAAAGCAATTTTGGGAGCTATTGATAGAGGTGAGCTTATTGTTCCAAAAGGTATTAATTACAAATTCACTGGGACTTATGAAAATCAGCTACGAGCAGAAAAAACCTTGTCCATTGTTGTGCCTTTAGCCTTGGCGGTTATATTTCTGATATTGTATTTCCAGTTTCGATCTGTAACAACTTCCTTAATGGTCTTTACTGGTATTTTAGTTGCGTTTTCTGGTGGATTTATTATGATATGGCTCTATGGCGAATCATGGTTCTTAAACTTTGATATCTTCAGTATAAACCTACGGGAATTGTTTCAAATGAAAACGATAAACCTTAGTGTTGCTGTTTGGGTTGGTTTTATTGCATTATTTGGTATAGCTACAGATGATGGTGTTGTAATGGCTACTTATTTAACTCAAACTTTCGACAAAAATACACCAAAAAACAAGCAAGAAATTAGAGCGTCTATTATTGAAGCTGGTGAAAAACGAATTAGACCTTGTTTAATGACAACTGCCACCACTATTTTAGCCTTACTGCCAATATTAACTTCTACCGGACGTGGAAGTGACATTATGATTCCAATGGCTATACCAAGTTTTGGAGGAATGTTGGTGGCGTTGATTACGCTATTTGTAGTACCCGTTTTATTTAGTTGGAAAAAAGAAATTTCATTAAAAAAGATTTTATAATGAAGCATACATATATATACATTTTAGTCAGTTTGTTAGTTACTTTGAATAGTAATAGTCAAACTTTGAACGATTATTTAACAATCGCAGCACAAAATGACCCTGAACTTCAAACGTTACAATATCGTTACCAAAGTGCTTTAGAAAAAGTAACTGAAGTTGGTAGCTTACCAAATACCACGCTTGGTGTTGGTTATTTTTTACAAGAAGCTGAAACAAGAGTTGGAGCTCAAAAAGCAAAATTTTCAGTGTCACAAAAATTACCTTGGTTTGGAACGCTAGCTGCCAAAGAAGAAAGTGCTTTTTTCAAGGCTTTAGCACAATTAAATACCATTGATTTTGCGAAAAGAAACCTATTTCTAGGAATTAAGAAAACGTATTATGAATTGTACGAATTGAAAGCTAAAGAATTAGTCCTAAATGAAAACATTGCTATTTTAAATACGTACAAAAAATTGGCTTTAAATGAGTTAGAAAACAATAAATCTACCATGGTTGATGTGCTTAAAATTAACATGGAAAGCAATAATCTTTCTAATAATTTAAGTGCTGTTATTGAAAATTTGAGTGCAAAAAGAACGATTTTTAACTTATTACTCAATAGAGATGAAGATGCTCCAATTGAAATTATTGAATCCATTTTAATAGAAGACACCCAGGAGTTGTTGAACAGAAAATTAATCAATCAAAACCCTAAGTTACTGCAATTAAATAATTTAAAAAGCGCCTTGGTACAATCTGAATTAGCTGCCAAAAAAGAAGGATTACCTGTAATTGGAATTGGACTAGATTATGTTTTTGTTGAAAATAGGCCTGTTGAATCACTCATAGATAATGGGAAAGATATTGTGATGCCAATGGTAACACTTTCAATTCCTTTGTTTTCTAAAAAATACAGCTCTAAGCAAAAACAATTACAATTGGAACAAAAAGCTATTGAAACCACTAAAGAAAATGTTACCAATCAGTTTTTGATAGTCTATGAAAAAACGTTGGCAAATTTACAAAACGCAAAAGCAACTATTAAAACTCAAATTAAAAATACATATCAGGCAAATCAAGCTCAAAAAGTACTATTAACAGCCTATCAAACGGCTAAAATAGATTTTGAACAACTCTTGGAAATACAACAGTTAAAATTAAAATTTCAATTAAAAAAAATAGCTTCTGAAAAAGAGTATGCTATTCAAAAAGCTACGCTTGAATTTTTAATTACAAATCAATAAAATAAATATCATGAAAAAATACATCATTTACATAGGAATTTTAGCAATCGGATTAGCACTTGGTTGGGTGTTATTTGGAACTTCTTCCAATTCACCACAAGATCACAATCATGAATTGACTGAAACAGAAAATCAACAATGGACTTGCTCTATGCACCCTCAAATTATGCAAAATGAAGCTGGAAGTTGTCCAATTTGTGGAATGGATTTAATCCCTGCAGCATCTTCAAGTGAAGGTTTGGCTCCAAATCAATTTAACATGACAAAAAATGCTATGGCTTTGGCAAACATAGAAACTACCATTATTAAAAAAAATACTGGTATTTCTAATCGTTTAACACTTTCAGGAAAAGTTAAAGAGAACGAAAAAAACACAGCTGTTCAAACAGCACACTTTGGAGGTAGAATAGAAAAATTATATGTCAATTCAACTGGTGAAACCGTAAGAAAAGGTCAGCTTTTAGCTTTGATTTATTCTCCTGAATTGGTAACTGCTCAAGAAGAATTATTAACTGCTTTATCTATGAAGGCTACACAACCAAATTTATACAAAGCTGTTAAAAACAAACTAAAACTTTGGAAACTATCGGAAAATCAAATTCAGAAAATTGAAAGCTCTAAAAAAGTGACCAAAAATTTTCCAGTGTATGCAAATGTATCAGGTATTGTAACTATGAAAATGGTTGAAGAAGGGAATCATGTTATGGAAGGTTCTCCCCTCTTAAAAATTGCAAATTTAACCACTGTTTGGGCTGAATTTGATGCGTATGAGAAACAACTTTCCAGCATTAAAAAAGGAACTGAAATAAGTATCACTTCAAATGCAAATCCAACTAAAAAAATAATTGCAACAGTTTCGTTTATTGACCCTGTGCTAAATACAGCAACAAGAACTGTTATTATTAGAGCTGTATTGAGCAATAAAAATGGAGACCTTAAACCAGGCATGTTTGTCCAAGGAGATTTAACGATTCAAATGAGTAATAACTCTTCTTTAACAGTTCCTAAAACAGCTGTTTTATGGACAGGAAAGCGCTCTATCGTTTATGTTAAGCAATTAGGTGAAGAACCAATTTTTGAAATGCGAGAAGTAGTATTAGGTGCTAGTATTGGAACTAATTATGAAGTTTTAGACGGTTTAAATGAATTTGAAGAAATTGTGACTAATGGAACTTTTACAGTTGACGCAGCTGCACAATTACAAGGTAAAAAAAGTATGATGAATAAAACTGGTGGAAAAGTAATGACCGGTCATGAAAATCATATAGGGATGCAAGAAGCAAACAACATTCAAGAGCAAGAAATAAAATTAGAGAGGGTGCAAGTTTCTTCAAAATTTCAAGAACAACTACATGAAGTTTTTAATAGTTATATACTCTTAAAAGATGCTTTAGTAAATGATGATCGCAATTTAGCCCAAATAGCTACAAAAAATTTAATTGCCCAATTAAACAAGGTCGATATGAAATTGTTAACAGATACTAAATCTCACAACCTTTGGATGCCATTACTAAAAAATATACAAAACTATTCAAAGAAAATTATGAATTCTAATTCTATAAAAATTCAAAGAGAACAATTTATTATTGTATCAAACAACGTCTCAAAAAGTATTGAAATATTTGGTGTAAACCAAAAAATATACAAACAATTTTGTCCAATGGCAAATAATGATAAGGGAGCCTTTTGGCTTAGTATTGATAAGCAGATCAATAACCCTTATTTTGGTGAAATGATGCTAAAATGTGGAACTGTAGAAAGAATATTTGAATAATAAACTATAAAAAAAGCCATTTTCAAAAAATTGAAAATGGCTTTAAATTATTATAAATGGTTGTTATAAATTTTCAACCAACCAATCTCCTACTTCACTTGTTTTATATGCTTTATTATTACCCGATAAATCTTCAGTCACTACACCTTCAGCCAATGATTTATTTACAACATTTTTAATTGCTTTTGCTTCTTCTTTTAAACTAAAAGCATCTTCAAACATCATGGCTGCAGATAAAATTGTAGCCAACGGATTTGCTATATCTTTCCCTGCAGCTTGTGGATAAGACCCGTGGATTGGTTCATATAAATAATATTTTTCTCCAACGGAAGCTGATGGCATTAAGCCCATTGATCCTGAAATTACAGAAGCTTCATCGGTTAAAATATCTCCAAATAAATTTTCAGTAATTAAAACATCGTAACTATTTGGCCATTGTACCAATCGCATTGCAACAGCATCAACAAATTCATAAGAAACCTCAACTTCTGGGTAGTCTTTTTCCATTGCTTGTACTGTTTCTCTCCACAAACGTGACGTTTCTAGTACATTCGCTTTATCAACACAACATAATTTTTTAGTACGTGTCATCGCTAATTCAAATCCTTTTTTAGCTAAACGTTTTACTTCAGCTCTCGTATACACACAGTTATCAAAAGCTGTCTCACCACCATCTCTTCTTCCTTTTTCACCAAAATAAATTCCACCTGTTAATTCTCTTAAAAACACCAAGTCGGTACCTTCAATACGCTCTCTTTTAAGTGGTGAATTGTCTATTAAAGATGGAAAAGTAAAAGTAGGTCTCACATTGGCAAATAAACCTAATTTTTTACGCATTTTTAACAATCCTTGTTCTGGACGAACTTTTGCAGATGGATTATTATCGTATTTCGGATGCCCAATAGCACCAAACAACACAGCATCTGCATTTACACAAATTTCATGTGTTTCATCTGGGTAAGGTTCACCAACTGCATCGATTGCAGCTGCTCCTGTAAGTGCAGGTATCCAATTAATTTCATGGTTAAATTTTGTTGCAACTGCATCACAAACTTTTACCGCCTGATCTATCACTTCTGGTCCAATACCGTCACCAGCTAAAAGTGCTATATTTAATTTCATATTTTAAAGTTATTTCTAAGCAACACTTCGACAAGCTCAGTGTGACATTTTATTTAAATATTTAACATTTTTTGTGTGGCTTTAATAGCAGACACTGTTTGATCTGAATCTAACCCTCTTGTAATAAATTTATTTTCCTGGGTTTCCCAAGTAATTGTGGTTTCACACAATGCATCAGAAGTACTTCCTGGTGGAATTCTAACTACATAATCTACTAATTTTGGCAAAATCATATTTTTACTTTTGTAGATCTTATTTAGTGCATTCATAAAAGCATCAAATTGTCCATCTCCTTGTGCGTGTTCTTCATACAATTTTCCATCAATTTTCACAGCTACAGTTGTAGATGGTTTTAAACCTTTAGAATGTGTTAATACATATGATTCTATTGTGATTTTTTCTTCATATACATGGCTGTGTAATACATCAGAAATTATATAAGGTAAATCTTCTTTTGTTACCAATTCTTTTCTATCACCCAATTCAATAATACGCTGAGTTACCTTTTTTAAATCTTCATCATTCAACTCTAATCCTAATTCTTGAAGGTTTTTCTCAATATTTGCTTTTCCAGACGTTTTTCCTAAAGCATATTTTCGTTTTCTTCCAAAACGGCTAGGCATTAAGTCGTTAAAATATAAGTTATGTTTATTGTCGCCATCCGCATGAATACCTGCTGTTTGCGTAAATACATTTTCACCAACAATTGGTTTGTTGGCTGGAACTCCAATACCTGAAAACGCTTCAATTAATTTACTAACAGAATACAAAGCAGTTTCCTTTACTGAAATTTCAACCTCATCTTTGAAAAAGTCATTTATAACAGCTACAACACTAGCCAAAGGTGCATTTCCTGCACGTTCACCCATTCCATTCACTGTTAAGTGCAAGCCTTTTGCACCTGCTTTTATTCCTTCCATTACATTTGCAACACCCAAATCATAGTCATTATGAGCATGGAAATCAAAATGTAAATTTGGATATTTAGCAGTAATTTTAGAGAAATAGTCATAGGTTTCCGATGGAGTTAACACTCCTAAGGTGTCTGGCAATAAAATTCTGACAACAGGTTGTGTTGCTAAAAATTCTAAATATTGAAATACATATTCCTGTGAATTTCGCATTCCATTACTCCAATCTTCTAAGTATACATTTGTAGCAATCCCTTCTTTTTGAGCTAATTCAATAACTCCTTTTATTTCAGAAAAATGCTGCGCTGGTGTTTTTTTAAGCTGATGTGTTAAATGATTTATAGAACCTTTGGTTAATAAATTTTGAACTTTTGCTCCAGACTTTTTCATCCAATCTATAGACTGACCTCCATCAACAAAAGTTAATATTTCTACCTGATTTATATGGCCGTGTTCACTTGCCCATTCAGTAATACTTTTAACTGCTTGAAATTCACCTTCTGAAACCCTAGCTGATGCTATTTCAATTCTATCAACATGTAATTCTTCAATTAAAAGCTTCGCTATTGTTAGTTTTTCAGCAGCTGAAAAAGACACTCCAGAGGTTTGTTCACCATCTCGAAGCGTTGTGTCCATTATTTCAATTTTTCTCTTTGCCATCTTAAAATGGCCTTTTTGAAGCAAACTTTGTAATTTCTTCTTTCATCTTTGTTAAATAATCAATATCATCATAACCATTTAACATATTTTTCTTTTTGTAATTGTTAATCTCAAATAATTCTTGAGTTCCACTTGTTAATAAAGTAATTGTTTGTTTTTGCAAATCAATTTCAAGTTCAGTTGTTGGGTCTGCTTCAATTGCTTTAAATATTTCATCTAAAAATTCTGCACTTACCTGAACTGGCAACACACCAATATTTAAACAGTTACCTCTAAAAATATCTGCAAAGAAACTAGAAACCACACACCTAAATCCATAATCATAAACTGACCAAGCTGCGTGTTCTCTTGATGAACCTGAACCAAAGTTTTTTCCACCAACTAAAATTCTCCCTTTATAAATAGGGTTATTAAGTACAAAATCTTCTTTAAGCGTATTATCTGAATTGTATTTCCAGTCTCTAAAAAGATTATCTCCAAATCCTTTTCGCTCTGTTGCTTTTAAGAAGCGAGCTGGTATAATTTGATCAGTATCTACATTTTCTATTGGTAATGGTACTGCTGAACTTTTTAATATTTCGAATTTATCGTAAGCCATTTTCGTAGTTTTAAAATTATAAAAGTGTTCTTGGGTCAGTTACAACTCCTGTTACAGCTGTTGCGGCTGCAACTAACGGACTTGCTAATAACGTTCTTGATCCAGGCCCTTGTCTTCCTTCAAAATTTCTATTTGAAGTACTTACTGCTAATTTTCCTGCGGGTACTTTATCATCATTCATTGCTAAACAAGCTGAACATCCTGGCTCTCTTAATTCAAAACCAGCTTCTGTTATAATATCTAGTATTCCTTCTTCTTTAATAGCTGCTTCTACAATATGTGATCCAGGAACTAACCAAGCGGTGATATTAGCTGCTTTTTTTCTTCCCTTCACAATAGATGCAAAATCTCTAAAATCTTCAATTCTTCCATTGGTACAACTTCCCAAAAACACATAATCTACAGGTTTTCCAATTAAAGCATCTCCTTCATCAAATCCCATATAATTTAAAGACTTTTTATAAGTGGCAACACCACCTTCAACAGCTTCAGCATTTGGAATTTTATTTGAGATACCTGTTCCCATTCCTGGGTTGGTTCCGTAAGTAATCATTGGTTCAATATCGCTTGAGCTAAAGGTTAATTCTTTATCAAAAACAGCATTTTCATCTGTTTTTAAAGTTTCCCAATAATTCATTGCAGTATTCCAAGCTTCACCTTTTGGTGTAAATAAACGATCTTTTATATAATCAAATGTTTTTTCATCTGGAGCAATAATACCCCCTCGGGCACCCATTTCAATACTTAAATTACAAACAGTCATACGTCCTTCCATTGACATTTTTTTGAACACATCACCTGCATATTCAACAAAATATCCTGTAGCACCTGAAGTTGTTAATTTAGAAATAATGAACAATGCAACATCTTTTGGTGTAACTCCTAAGCCAAGTTCACCTTCAATGTTAATTCGCATTTTCTTTGGTTTTGGTTGCATAATACATTGCGAAGAAAGTACCATTTCTACTTCAGAAGTACCTATACCAAAAGCAACAGCTCCAAAAGCACCGTGAGTTGATGTGTGTGAATCTCCACAAACAATTGTTGCTCCTGGAAGTGTAATTCCATTTTCAGGACCTACAACGTGTACAATACCATTTTTTTGATGTCCCAATCCCCAATGAGAAATTCCCCATTCGGCTGAATTTTCTTCTAAAGCTTTAAGCTGATTTGCAGATAAAGGATCTTCTACAGGTAAATGTTGATTTATAGTTGGTGTATTATGATCGGCTGTAGCAAAAGTTCGCTCAGGATACAATACTGTATTGTTTCTACTTTTTAACCCTAAAAATGCTACCGGACTGGTAACTTCGTGGATTAAATGTCTGTCTATAAAAAACACGTCTGGTCCATCTTTAATTTTACGAACCACATGTGAATCCCAAACTTTGTCAAATAATGTTGTACTCATTTATATTATTTTAATATCTATTTATTTTTGGCCTACTTAATTAATCTTTAGTGAAAAATTAAGCCAACAAATTTATAAAATTTATAAAAATCATCCATTTAAAAAAATATTTTATACGATACCCAAATAGTTTTTTATAAATAGATGATATCTGCTTAATATTATTTCACCCCTATTAAACTAGGTGTTCAAGTTTTGGCTTATGTTTAGCTACATATAATTTTACAACCTTCATTGTTCTATTTATTTACTCATTCGATATTTTTACACCTAAAACAAATGTATTTTTTAAAGGTATTATAATAAAAAAGCGGTTTTTTTAACAATCAGTAAAAACCATCGTTTAAACTACTTAAATAAAAGAGTTGCAATTCATCTATTGTAAGATAAATATTAGTGGTTTTAAATTCAAAAAAATGAATTCATCTTTATAAAAAGACTACGACATTCAAAAAATAATAATTTTAATTATTATTTTTTTATAGCTCCACTAACAATTGTCTTTTATTATTAACTACACTTTCTGAAATATCATAAATTAAAAAAACTCATTCAAATTGAATGAGTTTTCTATTTCTCTAATAGCTATAAAAAACTTTGTATTACTACATTTTTAAAATTATAAATTCCGATCTTCTGTTTAATTGATGAAGGGCATCAGAGCATTGAACTCCATTTTCACATTTATTTATTAACTGTGTTTCTCCATACCCTTTAGCACTAGAAATTCTAATGTGGTTAATTCCTCTAGAAATAATATAATCTCTTGTTGCTTTGGCTCTATTATCTGACAAGGTTAAATTATATTTATCTGATGCTCTAGAATCTGTATGTGATTCTATATTTATCACCATTTTAGGATACTTCTTCATTAATGATACTACTTTATCAAATTCAAGTGCAGCATCTTTTCGTATATCATATTTGTCTAAATCAAAATAAATTATACCAATCTTAATCTTCATTACTCCATTTTCTTCAACAATAAGTTCGCTTATAACATCTAAGCCTATTGGAACAATGGTTACACCTCTTTTAATATCTGTTAATGTTAGTTTTTCAGTATTAAAATAACCTTTCTTTTCAACATTAATTACATATTTTGTGTTGCAATTTAATTCACTTTTAAAAACATAAGCTCCATTTATTTCTGTAATTGTTTCTTCAATTTTTTTACCATTATTGTTGTAAAGTACAACTAATGCATTGGCTAAACGTTCTCCTGTTTTGCTATTAGAAATATATCCTTTTATATGTTGTTTGCAAGAACCTGGTGGAGTTCTCTCGAAAAAATAAATATCGTCGTCCCCTTTCCCTGTGTTTCTATTTGAACACATAAAACCGGTATTATTTTCTTCATTAACAATGTAGCCAAAATCATCTAAAATACTATTAAGAGGCGCTCCTAAATTTTTTGGTGTTTCAAACCCTAAATTAAATTCGCTTTCAAAAACATCAAGACCACCAAGACCTAAATGCCCATCAGAAGCAAAATACAATTTATTACTAGTTACAAAAGGAAACATTTCTTTTCCTTTTGTATTTATTTTAGTCCCTAAATTTTCAGGTTGAGAATACGTATCGTCATCTAAAATATCAACTACAAATATATCGGTTTCACCAATTGTACCAGGCATATCTGAGACAAAGTATAGTTTTGTTTCATTTTTATTTAGTGCAGGGTGGCCAACAGAATATTCATCACTATTAAATGGTAACTCTTTACTATTTTTCCAATCTATTTTTCCGTTTTCACCTTCAAAAGCTATTGCGCTGTAGAGCTTTAATCTATTTACACCTTCACTATCTACACTTCCACTGTTGCCATTAAAATTATTTCGTGTGTAATAAACTTTTTTAAAATCAGCTGTAAAAACTAAAGTAGCCTCATGAAATTTAGAATTAATTACTTCTGAAAATTCTTCAATCATGATAACATCCCTTTCTTTGGAATTAACACTACCAATATATAAGTTTAGAAAAGGTGGTTGATTTAAGTTGTATTTAGATGTTTTAAAATATGACGAATCTTTTGCTGAGGCATATACCAATTTATCACCATAAAACACAGGCCCGAAATCTGAAAAAGCCGTATTTATTGAAAGGTTATTTAGCTCAAACTCCTGCTCCTTTTCTAATAATTCGGTAATATTTATTTCTTTTCCGCTTACTTCATCAATTGTTAATTTGTCTCTTTTCAAATATTCTTTCATCCATTTTTTAGCTGCTGCATATTTTTGAATTCCGTTAAAAGACTGCGCATATCTAAAAAAATAATCTGTTGAAACACCCTTTTTATAGATTCCCATTAATTTACCATACCATTTATTGGCAGATTTCATATCTCCATTAAAGTAATAAGCATTTCCAGCTTTTTGAAGTAATTCTCTTGAATTGTCTCCTTTATTAAAAGCAACTTCATATGTTTTAGCAGCTTTGTTGAATTGATTTTTATCAAAAAAACCGTCAGCTACTTTATATTTTTCTTGAGAAAAACCTAAAAATGCTACACCTAAAAAAATAAAAATAATATGTTTTTTAATAAAATGATGATATTTCATTTGATTGGGGTTTAAGGAAAGTTATTTACTTTATAATAATCAATAAATTTACAATAAAAAGATGAAATAATGTTTATTATTAAAAAAATACTCTCCTCAATAACATAACCAACATAAAATATTTCAAATAGTTTTAATAAATTTGAAGTATCTCATTAAGTAAAATAAAAAAGCCTCATATTTCTATGAAGCTAACTTAGTAGCGGGGACTGCCCTAATTCCTATTAATTAATATTTAACAAATCACTCTAAATTTGTTAACAAAACCTTATAAACATTGACTTTATTGAAAAACACTTAACACTCGTGTTAACAACTTATTGCAATTTGTTAAGGTTTTTTTGCTACGATTTTGCTACAAACATTACTTTAGTAAAAAATTAAACTTATGTATTGCACTCCAAAAGTTAATAATGGCAGTATCGTTATATATTACGGTGTTGACGGCATTATGAGATTTCCAACTGGTATAAAAATTTCAAAGGATAAAATCCGAAATAATAAGTTCAAGGAGTGGGATTATAAGAAAGAAATGGTTAGGGTGGAAGTCAGAAATTCAACTGAAATGAATAAAACCATTGAAAACTGGTTAACAAAGGCAGATGACATTGTTTCAAAACACATAAAAGAAGGTGTTAAAGTATCTGCTAAAGAACTTAAAGCCGAACTAACAAAAATCAAAAACGGCAACGTTGAAACGAGAACTAGTATTTTTCTAGACCACTATGAAGATTATATGGAAAGAAAAAGAGTTCAACTAATAGAAAGGGGTAATAGGTCAGATATTAGTTTTATTACTTATGGAACATTTAAAAGCACAATAATAGATTACGAAGCTGAAAACAACATTAGATTAAAAATAATTGATGTTACAAATACAGAGTGGTTAAATAATTTTCATTCGTGGTTAACAAAACCAAGACCAAAACAAATTACGGTTGAAGGACAAGTATATAAATTTAAAACTGGCGGCAAACTCAAACCAGCTAGTGTTGATAAAAGATTTGAAGTTCTAACTGGTTTTTTTACATTTCTTAAAGAAAAAAAACTATTAAGTGATGATAGCTTTCTGAAAAACTATAAGAGAAGTGAAATCACTGTTTTACCTAAAATTAAAACTACTTTAACAGTAGATGAAATTCACATGCTTTATGACTACAAATTTGAAAACGAAACAAAAGAAAATGTAAAGCTACTTTTTTTATTTGCTTGTTTAACTGGTTTTAGATGGACCGATATAGAAAACTTTGATAAAAGTTTCATTAAAAAAATAAAAGACAGACCAGTTTATGAACATATTGCATCTAAAACTAAAAACAGCATGGGGAAAATTTCTAAAATTCCTTTGTGTGATTTAGCAATTAAAATACTTATCGAACTTGATTATAACTTAAAAATATATTGCAATGGTTACACTAACCGAACATTACATAAATTACTTAAAGAAACCGCCATATTTAACCAACCAACATTAGCCACAGATAAAAACACTGGCAGAAGATTTAAACGATATGAGTTAATTACTATGCATCGTGGGAGAGATACATTCATTACCAATTTAATAGCTACAGTACCTCTAAATGAGCTAATGAATTACACCAGTCACGAAAAAATTTCAACACTTCAAAAATATATTGACCATTCACGAGATATTAATCCAAATTATGTTACTATTTTTGATAAAAATTGATGATTATGGATTTAAACACTAAAGGAATTTTCATCTCGATGTTTCAACTTGCAGAAAAAGGGGAGCTTAATAAATTTGAGCAAAAAGATGTTATAACAGCTTTAATGTCCTATGGCAATTTTCTATTAAGAAAAAAACCTTATGATGAAGTAGTAACCGAATTCAAAAAAATACGTGAAGGCTCAAGGCTTCTACTTGAAAATACTGAAAAATGTATAGATTCGGCATTAGAAAACCTTAAACATTTAAATGATACTATTGAAAGCATTGGATTGGAAATGCAAAATCTACCAGAGTATGCGGAATTAGGTGACAATTTAGAAACGCTAGCATTCATAAAATCTCTTAAACAAGATTTATATAATTTTTCAGAAGCTCAAAAATTAACTGGAATTTCTAGGCAAACACTAAGAATACACGCTAAAAAGCAATTACACGGACTTAAAACAACTCTATTAGGTAAAAGCGAATACATCAGCAAAGAAAGATTAATTACTTATTATCGAGCAAAACATAAAGATAATGACCTTCCATTTTAATTAAAATATCATCACCAAGTAATAAAAATTAAGTTTCTCAACTTAAATATTTTTCAAACCTTTTTACGGTCTATTTAACAGATTGTCGATTATAGAAAATTAATATCTAAGTAAAAAGGGAAAGCGGATCCGCTTTCCCTTTTTAAATCTGTTGGTCACACCTCCACTTCCTTTAAATTATTTGAAAATACTCAAAGTTCTACTAAAATTTATCTATTTATATTATATGTATAAACTAATTCAATTTCTGGACCAGATAGAACTGCAATGGCTAGATAAACAAATTAATTCATTTACAAAATGGACAAATAAACTGCAACGCTATGAAACTAAAAATAAATAGAGCTCAACTCCAGGTCCTAACAAGTAACTTTATAATAGTTGAAGATGGTGTATGCTACGATGACACAAACCTCATCACAGAATCCATGAAACAATTCAAAGTTAAGATGTTCTTTGGTTCATGGCTAACCGAAATAATGGTTGGAGCACATAGCCCAGCTTCAGCAATGAAAATAGCAAAGCTCATGTTCCCAAAAGCAAGAATAACGGCAAATATTACGGCTGTTTAATAACAAGAAACTGTACCAAATTTTATGCTTTTAAAACATCAAATGGGGCTGTTGTCTCTACTTAACTTACAGCCAATTTAAGCACCAGTAAGCGGCTTTATTCAGCTGTTGAAGTTATTCTATTATTCAACCTATTTGTATGCTTAGATGTGCTTCTATTTAGTTGAAACATGCTGTTTGATTCCTTTGAATTGTATGCTTTACTTTTATTAGATGTTTACTAACTTTATACCATATTTATTTTTAATCATTCATAAATTGAACCATATCGTTTGATAATATTTATTTACCAAACCTTGTTGAATATTAATCAAGAATAGTTGCTAAAAACCAATATTTAATAAAGAAAGAATACTTCGTTTTGGTTGAAGGTTTTATATTTCGGTGAGGATTATCCTCTTCTAATAGTACGGATATTCCCTCCCTATACTATAATAGTATATATCATACTAATTAAAATGTTGGTGGGTGGTCCACTTTGTGTTCCCCACACCACCACATTTATAAAAAAAGGTTTAGAAGTTTTAGTAATCCTTCAACCAACAAAATACTTTTAAAAGAAATAAAAAGAAAATTTGTCAATTTCTATTTACTTTTTTTGATTATAGACTATATTTATATTAAAGCTAGAAATAGTAACCCTCTCAACGAAAGTTGATGCCTGTTGGAGTAATTACCAATAGGTAGGTGCGAGGGACTCGCACCAATTATAATTAAAGCACTTATAATATAATTATGGCAAAAAAAATAAAACTCAACCAAAAAAGAACTCCAGCTGAAAAGAAAAGTGGAGAATTTTATCAAATGTTTACAAGAATAACCGATGATAACAGATTAACTGGTAATGCGCATTGGGTATTGTGTTCAATACTCTCAAACGCACCAACATTTAATATTCTTTCAAAAGAACTAGAAAAAAGATTAGGATTAGGTAAAGATGCTATTGCTGCAGCTTTTGTGGTATTGGAGAAATGTGGATATGTTAGGAGAACCAAGTTACGAAGAGGCTTTTTCTATGAAGTATCAGAGTTTGGAAACTTGAAGGCTAAGAATACGGATGACACTCAAACTTCTTCTCAACCTAAGGAATCTCCAGCTCCACAATTGGAAGAAGGTAAAGTTGAGGTTGGTGAAGAGAAACAGGAAAAAGCTAAAAAGTCTATTGAAAGTCAAAAAACCTTTAATATTCTATTGGAACCATACTTAACTAAACACATTGGATTTATAAAAGGGGAAACTATGGAAGCAATTAGGGGATTAAAAGATAAATATTCACCCGAATTCTATTCTTTTAAGTCATATGCAGATAAAGTAATTAAAAAAGCTAAAACCAAATACTATAATGACTGCCTAACTGATATTAAATTATCAAGAATTACCAAACAAGGACAAAAAGTTATTTTGGATTGGTTAAAGGATGAAATATTCAAGAATAATAATGATGATGTTGATTACAAAAAGAAAATGAATCATCTTACAATGCAATATCGTGTAAAACCCAAATTTGATGCTGAAACGGAGCTTTCTGATAAGCTTGAAAATCCTGAGTGGGAATAAAACAAAAACATGAAAGAAATTAAAATAAAAACACATAAATATTATAGAATCACCGGGAGTTCAATTACAGATGAACAAGGAGTTGTCCAAGAATTTAAGAACAAGTCAAAAATGGCTAAACATCTAGGAATTTCAAGACAAGCACTCTATACTAAACTAAAAGAGGGTACTAACCTCCACCAATAATTGGTAGCACCATCAGGAGTTTGGCTGGAACAAAATAACGATGGACGGTAGTCCTTAAACTACGCAAAAACAAATGAAAAATGAAAGAACAATACAGTTTTGAGAAGTTCAAAAAAGAAAATGGCATAACAGGTTATATAGTTGGTAAAGGTTACGAAATCTTCAAAAGCCACTTCCCAGAATTAGACTATGATACTTTTTGTATACTAGATGAAAATGGATGTAAAGGTAAATTGTGGCAAGGTGCTCAAATAGATATACCAGAGGGAAATATACACATAGAACAATGTGGTTGGAGACAAGACCTTTATAATTATACCAAACAGCCAGTTCCCTATATCAAAAAAATCAACAACTAAACTAAGGAGGTGGGTACTGCCTCCGAAGCACCCGAAAATATACTCCGTCCCATTGGTAAAAAAAAAGGAGCTTAAAAATTGGAGGTTCGAGGTGTTAAAAAAATTTGAAACCAAAATTGACAGAAAAATAGTGTTTTTTTATACGACACGTTATTGCTATAACGGTTTTAAAAAAAATCATTGATTTTAGGTGAAATTAGCTGATTTACATATTAGCACACCGAGGTCCAAATAAATTCGAAATTATGGAAGAAGAAAATAAAATAGGTAAGATACAAGCTAAAATTGTTGCAACGCAAGAGTTAATCAATATCGAAAATAGTCAAACAAAAAAGAACGAACTCATGAATAAATTGCAAATGCTCAAGCTTAGGATGGATATTGAAAAAACTAAGAACCAAATAAATCAAATGAGAAATTAGTATTGGATTATGGTCCGCCAGCGGCGGATCATAATCCAATATAATCTATTTTATAAATAACTCAGTTTTTTTGTATATTTGTGATGTAGGTTATTTTTCCTACATCTTTTTCATAGCAATTTACCCACCTCTCTAAAGAAGTGGGTTTTTTATTATTAAACAACTTATAAGTTATATCATAAACTATTTAAATGTTAATAAACTTCACTGAAGTTTAGAATAAAATTTGGAAAAATCAATTAACTTGTGGTATAAATTTTTTAAAAAAATAAAATTATGGGAATTAAACCAGGACCAAAAAGAACTGCCGAATCAACTGGAAAACCAGACAGACGTCAACGAGATAATAAGAAAACGCCTGGAAATACGCCATCTCTAAAGCCTCACAAACATAAGAAAGGTGATTAACCAGTAAAACCTATGGAATTTTAATAATTTCACTAAAATAGAGTATGCTTTAAATTCAAACTCTATGAAAATAGGTAGGACAAAGATTTCAATTGGCTAACATTTAAGCAAATATCAACTTTGATTAATTTTAATAATCATAATGTTTTGGTTATATTTGATTGTTTTTGTTCCCAATGCTATGGATTTCAAATTTTTTAAAAGAAATACAATATTTTATACATCTCAAAAAATTGGGGCAATATAGGCGTGAATTGGGATTCTAATATAACTTGATTATATAATCGAAGTATATCCTAAAGATTCATGAAATTTAATCAAAGTTGATGTTTTTTTATATTTTTAATTTAAGATTATGGGTTGGTATTTAAGGAAATCAGTAAAAGTAGGGCCTGTCAGATTTAACCTCTCTAAAAGTGGAATTGGGACATCAGTTGGTGTTACTGGATTTAGGGTTGGAGTTAGACCAAATGGGAGTAGTTATGTGCATGCAGGTAGGCATGGTA
>Ga0190303_1000414_pt1 | contig 17826 bp, 18 predicted proteins | sample 48700701_MG_FD_161672 | JGI IMG/M metagenome (GOLD analysis project Ga0190303, IMG submission 161672) | Hydrothermal vent sediment bacterial communities from Southern Trench, Guaymas Basin, Mexico - 4870-07-0-1_MG | ecosystem: Environmental > Aquatic > Marine > Hydrothermal vents > Sediment ...
CGGTTTGGGCTCTATTGCTACATCGATGAAAATTATACTCGGAATAGAGCGTTCATATCTCGGAGGAGGTGAATGATGAATTTTTGGATTAGAATATCGGACATTGACAGGAGATGGATCTATCTCCTTATGGCTATCGCAATAATACTTCCGTTCTTTGTAAATATAACAATTCCCATAAGAATATCTCCTCCGACACAGGATCTCTACACATACATTGATACGCTATCCCCGGACAGTGGTCCCATACTAATTTCTTTCGATTATGATCCCTCAACACAGGGAGAGCTGACCCCGATGGCAATTGCCCTTTTGAGGCACGCTTTTTCGAAGAACTTACATGTTATAACGATGTCACTGTACCCTACCGGCATTGGTATTGCTGAAAACATTACATCAGATATTGCCAAAGAGTACAATAAAATCGAAGGGAGAGATTATGTTGTAATGCCATATGCTCCCGGATATTCGGCTGTTATTCTCTCCATAGGCGAGGATATAAAAAATACATTTGCTACGGATTACTATGGTAACAGAACGGATACACTCTCTTGCCTAAATGGGGTGAAAAATTTCGAGCAAATCCCCATAGCCATATCCATATCCGGCTCTTCCACTCCATATGCCTGGATTACATACGGATATACAAAATACGGTGAAAAGATCGGTGTCGGAACAACGGCCGTTTCGGCAACATCGTACTACCCGTATCTCAGAACCAAACAGGTAGCGGGAATGTTGGGAGGATTGAAAGGAGCGGCAGAATACGAGACTCTCATTAGAAAATTCTATCACACGAAGGGAAGATCAATGGCAACAATAGGAATGAACTCGCAATCAATGGCTCACATAATCATGATTATTTTAATAATTCTGGGTAATATATCGTATTTTGCAATCAGAAAACAGAATAAAAGGAGTGCATAATGAGTACAAACATCTGGATTTGGATAGCGGCATTACTTACACTTGCCATTTACTCGTTTTTGTATAAAGACAATATCGTATACAAGATTGCCGAGTACCTTCTCGTCGGTGTTAGCATAGGTTATTCAATTGCAATTACGTGGTACAACGTCGTAATTGCAAAGATGGTAGTTCCCATAAGGGATCAACATAATTTTCTTACTATAATACCGATTTTAATCGGAATGTTGATGTTTGCTCGATTTTCAAAGAAACACGGTTGGCTGAGCAAAATCCCAATCTCATTTGTTATCGGCTGGGGTGCCGGTGTTGCAATACCTCTGCAATTTGAAACTTCAATAGTCGAGCATGTTAAGAATACAATTGCAATTCCATGGTTCGGCGGTAATATTCTATTACTTGTCAATGCTATTATAATTTTTATTGGAGTTATCGCCACCCTAATCTACTTTTACTTCTCTACACCACACAAAGGCGTTATAGGCAAAGTGGCAAATCTCGGCATTTGGTACATAATGATAGCCTTCGGTGCATCATTCGGTTACACGGTTATGGCTCGTATTTCATTATTTATAGACAGAGCTCAGTTCTTACTACATGACTGGCTCGGTTTAATTCACTAATCGATATATACAAAAGGGGCATGAAATTCATGCCCCTTTTATTTTAAATAATCATTGTTTATTTTTCAATTTTTTCCAGAGACTAACCCTTGAAATTCCCAACATTTTTGCGGCTTTGGATTTATTTCCATCACATAACTTTAACGCTTTTTCAATCAATTCTTCTTCAACAATCTTCAAATTTAAAGTTGAGAAACCATCCGTTGTCCTCGAGTATTTCTTATTTAAATAAGAAGGTAGACATTGGGGTGTAATAATATCTTTGCATATAACAAACGAATACTCAATTATATTCTCCAGTTCTCTTATGTTCCCGGGATAATCGTATCTCATCAAAAGTTCCATTGCCTTATCGGATAATTTTGATATCCTTTTGCCTTTTGTTCTATTGAATTTCGATAAAAGATGTTTGACAAGTAATGGTATATCCCCCTTCCTCTCTCTTAACGGCGGAAGATTTATTTCAACAACCTTTATCCTAAAATATAGATCCTGCCTGAATTGCCCCTCTTCTATCATTTTTACAAGATCTTTGTTTGTAGCACTTAATACCCTTACATCCGCCTTGAAAGTCTTGTTGCATCCGAGAGGAGTATATTCTCTTTCCTGCAGAAATCTCAACAGTTTTACCTGAAAAGCGGGTGACAGATCTCCGATTTCATCGAGAAATATTGTTCCCCCTTCGGCTGTTTCGACTCTACCCGGTTTATCCTTTACAGCCCCTGTAAATGCGCCCTTTTTATATCCAAACAACTCAGATTCAAGGAGGTTGTCGGGTAATGCTCCGCAATTTATTTTGACAAAGGGTTTATCTTTTCTATATGAAAGATTATGAATTGCATTTGCAAAAAGCTCTTTACCCGTTCCGTTCTCTCCGCTTATAAGGACTGTCGAATCGCTTTTGGCAATATCCGGTAATATTTTGAAAATTTCCAATATACGTTTATTTTTACTGACAATATCCTGAAAGGTATATTTCTCTCTGATTTCTTTATCCAATTCCTTTACTATGGAAATATCCCTAATAGTTTCCACCGCTCCTACGATTTCCCCCGATTTGTCCGTAATGGGAACAGCACTCACAAGAACATCGATTTTCTCTCCGAATAAATCCGTTATTTCAACCTCTTCGTCAAATATCGATTTACCTTCTTTTATTAGTCTCTTTAATAAACACTGTTTTTCACATACGGAAGATTTAAACACTTCGTAGCATCGCTTGCCGATAACATCGTTTTCCTCAACTCCTACAAGTTTTTTAGCGGCATCGTTTATATAGACTATGGCTCTATCAAGATCAACGACGAACACACCTTCAGCTATTGAATTCAGAATTATCTCATATTCCGACTTCTTCACTTTATCAAACCTCTCAGTATTTCAAGGTTCTTTTCATAGTATTCATTACCTCCCGGTGTCTCCAGTACCATGGGAACGGATTCAAATCTACGATCGTTAACAATAAAACCGAATGCATCTTTGCCTATTTTACCCACGCCGATATTCTCATGCCTATCAACTCTTGATCCCAGATCTACCTTCGCATCATTCAGGTGAAATGCAAAAATCTTATTTATACCGATTAAACCGTTAAATTCCCGCATCACATTTTTATATGCATCCGCCGTTCTTATATCATATCCCGCTGCAAAAATATGACATGTATCTATGCAAACTCCGAATTTTTCCGGATTATTTACAATTGCAAGAATATCTCTTAAATGCTCGAACCTATAACCGACATTTGTCCCCTGCCCTGCTGTTGTTTCAATTAAAATTATCAGATTTTCGGAATCTACTTCCGTTGTTATCTCATTCAATGTATCCCCTATTCTTTTTATACACTTCGATTCTCCTTCTCCCATATGTGCTCCGGGATGGAAAACAAGAAAATTCGTACCAAGTTTCTTCGCTCGCTTTATTTCATCTATAAACGACAACTTTGATTTCTTATGCTTCTCCGGATCAGGGCTTCCGAGATTAATCAGATAACTGTCATGTACGATAATTTTCTTTATTCTTGAAACCGACCACATTTTCTTAAACTTTTCAACATCTTTTTCTTTTAACGGTTTAGCATCCCATCTCATCTGACTTTTAGTAAAAATTTGAATCGCATCACATTTAAGGTTTTCACCGTTTGTAATTGCATTATATATCCCTCCGGAAGTACTAACATGCGCACCAAGTAAGCCCATTACACCCTCCTGTAATAATTTCCCGGTAATTTTTCTATTAATCCCAGGAGTTCCAAATTCATTACCGCATTTGATAACTCTGATATGGATAATCCCGTCTGTTCTATAATCATATCAAAATGAATCGGATTAGATTTTACCTTATTATACACTTTTTTGTTTATTCCCTCAAGTTCCGGTGCGATTTCCGCTTTCATATCAACCGTTTTCTCTTCTTTCCTCCCTAAATATCCCATAAGATCATTAACGGAAACAATAGGTATCGCTCCCTCTCTTATCAGAAGATCAGTTCCCTGACTTGTGATTCTATTTATGTCACCGGGTATTGCATAAACATCAATACCGAAATCGAGAGCCCATTTTACCGTTTTAAATGTCCCGCTTTTATATGCGGCTTCTACAACGAGAACCCCCTGTGATAGTCCGGCAATTATTCTGTTTCTGAAAGGGAAATTCTGTTTGAATGGACCTGTTCCAGGAGGAAATTCGCTGATTATACATCCTTTCTTAATCATTTTTTCATAAATATCTTTGTTGGATGCAGGATAAATAACATCAATTCCCGTACCAAGAACAGCCACGGTATTTCCTTTCCCATTTAGCGCTCCCACATGTGCATATCTATCAATTCCCAAGGCCATACCGCTGAAAACGACAATATCATTTAATGAGAGTCGTTTGCCAAACTCTTCCGCTATTCCCTTCCCGTAATAGGAACACCTTCTACTTCCCACAATAGCTATACCGGATTTTTTTAACAGACTCACATCTCCTCTTGCATATAATACGGGAGGAAAAGGGTTGTATCTCAACAATTTCTCGGGGTAATTGCTATCGGTATAAGGAATTATCTTTATATTCAAAGAATTAATACGTTTTAATAGCTCTTCATTAAACCTTTCATTCTTAATATCCGATAGAATATTTTTTCTAATTCCAAGTCGCTTTGATATTTCATCAGCATCACAATTCCTGATTTCCTTGAAACTATCAAAGTTTTCCATTAAAAGAAATATTTCTCTCTCCGTTATTCTCTTAATCGAAGAAATTAAAAGTATATCGTCATTTTCCATATATCAAGTATTTAATGTAATTCAGGAGTTCGTTCAATCCCTCTTTATTTTTTGCCGATATAAAGAAATGTTTCTCTCCTATTCCTTTCAGATCTTCTATTTTTCCCTTATCTTCTAACATATCAATTTTGTTGAAAGCAATTACTCTCTTTTTGTTAATCATCTTTCTGTCATATATGGACAATTCTTTGAGCAATTTGTTATATTCACCAATGGGATCGTCTTCGGTTACATCGATTATAAAGAGCAAAATGGATGTTCTCGAAATATGTCGTAAAAATTCGAATCCCAATCCTTTACCTTCATGAGCACCCTCGATTATTCCGGGGATATCGGCAAATGTAATTTTAACTTTCTCATCTGTGTATATTCCGAGATTGGGAATAAGTGTGGTAAACGGGTAATTAGCTATCTTAGGATGCGCATCTGAAACAGCACTTAAAAATGTGGACTTACCGGCATTAGGATATCCTACTAGTCCCACATCTGCTATGAGCAACAATTCAAGTCTGAGAATCTTTTCCTCGCCGGGTTTACCTTCTTCCGCATAAAGTGGGACCTGTCTTACCGATGATTTGAAATGAGTATTACCTCTACCACCTCTACCACCATACGCTGCTATATGCTCCTCTCCATGATGAAGAATGTCAAACAGCATCATATTCATCTCATGATCAAATACTCTCGTTCCGGGAGGGACTTTTATGTAGACGGATTCACCATCCTTCCCATGCTTGTTATTCCCCATCCCGTTTCCACCGTTCTCAGCAATAAATTTCCTCATGTATTTAAAATCTCTCAAAGTAGACAAATTATTATCACCGATAATGATGACATCGCCTCCCTTTCCTCCGTCTCCTCCGTCGGGTCCTCCTTTCGGTTTGTACTTCTCACGATGAAGGTGAACTGAGCCGTCTCCCCCTTTGCCCGATCTGACTTTTATTATCGCTTTATCGATAAACTTATTCAACAAGCATCTCCAGTACTTTCTTAAACTTTTCCATTGCCCTCTCTATTTCTGCGGTAGATACAGCGTAACTTATCCTTATGTAATCATCCATTCCAAAAGCTTTACCCGGTGTAACGGCGACATTTCCGTTTTTCAGCAAATAGTTGCAAAATGAAAGCGAATCGTTTACCCCTTTGTGTCCATAGAAATTGGAAATATTTATAAAGAAATAGAAGGCTCCCTCAGGACGAATATAAGATATTCCTTCCAATTGATCCAATTTCTCCATAATATATCTTCTTCGTTTATCAAATGTCGCAAGCATATTATCAAATTCTTCGTTTTTGTTCTTTAATGCCGCATAAGCCGCCGCCTGACCGATTGATGAGGGACAGGATGTTGAATGCCCTTGTAATTTCAAGCAGTTTTTAATGATAAATTCTGGACCTGCTGCATAACCTATTCTCCAACCGGTCATTGCATATGATTTCGAAAACCCATTTATCACTACCGTATTATTCTTTATATCTTCTCCAAGTGCTGCAATAGAATAGTGTTTTTTTCCATCATACAAAACCTTTTCATAAATCTCATCCGATATACACAGAAGATCATTTTCAACGATAACATCCGCCAATTCTTCCAATGTATCTTTGTAATATACCATCCCTGTGGGATTATTGGGCGTGTTTAATATAATTGCTTTTGTTCTGTTTGATATGTTCTTTTTTAGTTTTTCGGCAGTAAGAATAAAACCGTCTTCCTCCGTATCCACAATCACCGGTTTCCCACCGGCTAAGTGCACTATCTCCGGATAGCTAACCCAGTAAGGTGAAGGAATAATTACCTCGTCGTTATCATCAAGAATCGACTCCATAACATTAAATATTGATTGCTTAGCTCCTGTCGAAACAATTATATTCGAGGGTGTATAATCAAGTCCGTTATCCTCCTTAAACTTTTTAACTATAAGCTCCCTAAGTGGTAAAATTCCTGCAGTTTCAGTGTAGTGCGTAAAACCTCTTTCTATTGCTTCGATTGCATAATCCCTGATGTATTTTGGTGTAATGAAGTCCGGCTCCCCGGCTGAGAGAATCATTATGTCATCCCCGGCTTCCCTTCGAGCTAGAGCCTCTCCGGTTATAACAAGTGTTATTGAAGGCTCAACTAATAATAATCTTCTCGCGGTAAAAATCTCATGTTTCATTGTTTTTCCTCTCGATTTTCATACCATTCGACAGTTTTTTGTAACCCATCATTTATATCGGTTAATTTGAAATTATAGATTTTTGATATTAGCTTGCTGTTATCCATAACACTTTTCATGATTTCTCCTTTTCTTGCCTCTTCCAGATCATAATCATACCCACTACCGATTTTATCACATAGCGTCTTGTACAATTCAAGATTTGATGTTTTCTTACCGGTTGATACATTGATAATCTCATTATTTGCTTTCAATGAAAGGTGGAAAGCCGCCTCTGCTACATCTTCTACATAAATGTAATCCCTTTCCATCTCCCCGAATCCATATATTTTAGATTTCTGTTTATTCAATATCTGATTAATGAAAATCGCGACAACACCTGCTTCTCCTTTAGTACTTTGAAATGGTCCGTAAACATTTGATAAACGCATTATTACAAATGGAATATCGAACCATTTTGAATAAACTTTAATATAATTTTCCGAACTTAACTTTGAAATCCCATACGGAGATTCTGGAGATTCTCTCTTCTCTTCATTGGCAGGTTCTTCGCATTCTCCGTACATGGCTCCTCCAGTGGATGTAAATACAATCTTCCCTTTTCCCGCTTTCTTCATTCCGTTTAGAATGTTTAAAGTACCAATAGAGTTAACTTTCAAATCAAAAATCGGATCTTCTAACGACTTTCTCACATCAATTTGCGCAGCAAGATGAAAAACAAAATCTGCTTTTTTATTAGCCAATATATCAATTATCCTATCATTGGTAATGTCATATTTTAAAAACTCTATTCCACTTGGGAGATTATCCTTATTGCCAGTTGATAAATTGTCGATTACAGTAATTTCGTATCCCTTTTCAAGCAAAAATCCGGCTAGATTGGAGCCAATAAATCCGGCACCACCTGTTATTACAGCTTTCATCTATTACCTCACAAGTTCGTTAAAATCACACAACTTTAACTCATTATCAGTTAATAACTCCCTAAACCATTTCGATTTAAGAATCTCTAATTGCCTTTCCCTCTCCATAAAATCCTCACAACATCCATATCCGGGATGTGTTAAAAGTTCCGATATACCGTCTTTGATACATTTCACGTTACGTTTCACATTATCGGCAGTAGCTCCTCTCCCGAATAAATCTATAAGCGCATCAGGCATTTGCACCTTTTTCCTCATACTGTTTCTATGTAATTTCAAGTACAATCTTAGTAATTTGAATACAAAACTTCTGTTGTTTATATCTATAACTTCAGGACACCTTGTCGGGATATCATATTTCATTGCAATCTCCCTTTGTATCTTTCTCATAGCAGCTGATAGCCAAAACACATTACTGTGTGAATTAATGTGCAATAAAGGAACATCCGATTCTTTGAAAAGCTTTATTTGACTCTCGATCTCCTTTATTATTTCACTTGTCTTCATTAGATGCACCCTAAATATAAAATTTTTTAAGTTATAAAACCGACCCCTTCCGTCTACGAGTGATTTTACTTCACTAACTCTATTTACGGGGAAACCCTCCGTTAAGTTTACATGCAGCCCATACGATACATTCGGATGCATTTCATAGAATTCTCTCAATTTTTCAGGAGAGCAATTTATGTTTACAATCACTGAAACGGATGTTACAAGTCCAGCATCTATGAGTTCTTCAATTCCCTCATTTATTTTATCATTTAAGAACAAATCATCCGCATTTATTATAATCTTTTTCATCTCTTACTCGATTTTTCGAAGGGGAACATGATGCCACCGATTAAACTCGTAATAGCTGTAATCGCGAGGTATGTGAGTGAAAAAAGTAATGAAATCTCTTTTGCAATTCCTATCCTTGAGAAAAAATAAACGTACGATCCTTCCCTTACACCAAGAGCATTTATGGATATTGGAACCATGCTCAGGACACTGATAATCGGTATATATACAAAAAAGAATATGTAATTCATTTGAATGGAATACATCTTTGCTATTACGATATTTATCGCAATTATGGTTGTCTGCATCAGCATTGAAATAACAAATGCCAAGAACATTTTCTTTTTATTGTTTGCAAATTCGAAAAACAGATTATAAAATGTTATTATTTCTTTCCCGATATTCTTATATTTAATTTTCAAAACAAGCGGCTTGAATTTGATAAGAAATTTTTTATTAAAAGACATTATAAATATAATAATCATGATGATAAGGAGAAGCGATGCATACAAAACAAGTTTCATCCCCATCTTCATATATCCGATAATCACCGCTCCTATAAACGAATAGAAAAACAAAGCAGTAATTCCTATAAATCTTTCCACCAATACGGAAGAAGCAACTTCTTTGAGCCCATGTTCTTTCATATACATAGTCCTTACCGTATCAAGACCTATTGAGGAAGGTAAAAAATTATTAAAAAAGAATCCTATCAGGTAAATCCTGTAAAGCTTCCATATCCCTGCATCAACACTGTGCGTTCTTAACAGTATCTTCCATCGCAATGCATTGAAATAGATCAAAAGTAAAGCCAGTAAAAAAGAAATAGCAAGCCAAAAATAGTTAATCGTCTTTATATGTTGAATTATGGGGTCGAAATCTATTCGCTTCAAAATCAGATACATGAGGAAAAAAGCAATGAGAAAACGTAATATTTTGAGAGACACACTCCTGATTTTACCTGCCATACTCCAATCTCTCTATGAGAAAATCCGGTAACTTCATTTCTCTCATCATATCTTGCGTTTCATGTATATCGTATTTTAAACGCTTGATTGTAACGGTGTTATTATCTCTATCTAATACTACATATGATAATCTGTTATCTCCGTCTCTCGGTTGTCCTACGCTTCCGGCATTTATTAAATATCTGGAATTCGTTCTTATTTCAGCCTTTTCTTTATACAATTTAATCTCATTATTTGTAATCTCGGCTATAAATGGTACATGTGAATGTCCGATGAAGGTTATTTTGTGTTTTTGTTCTTTTAATGTATAGTAAATTTTGTCCGTACTTATAATGTACTCCCAGCTATCGGGGGAATGAGGGTTTGAATGTACAAAAAACAGATCCTCATATTCCGCAGTTAAAGGTAAATTACAGACGTATTCCGTCATTGACTCAGGTAAAAGTTCCCTGCAAATATTAATTACATCTCTTGCATATTCGTTGAAATAGTAAAGATCCTTATCATTGCAAAGGGCACTGTCATGATTCCCCTTTATTGAGATATCAGCATTTTTTTTCACCCAATCTATACACTCTGCGGGATTCGGTCCATATCCGATTATGTCTCCGAGGGATACAATCATATCATATCTCTCAAAACTCCTCACTGCAGTTTTTAAAGCCGGAAAATTAGCATGTATATCGGAAAGAATTATAACTTTCATTGTTCTGTGTTATATTCGCCTTTTGCTATTTTGTCAAGTATTCCGTTAACGAATTTCCCTGCATCATCCGTAGAGTATTTTTTTGCTATTTCAATATACTCGTTCATTGTAACTTTGGGAGGAATATCGGGGAAATAAAGCAGTTCTGCAATTCCCAATCTAATAATGTTCTTATCAATATATGTCATCCGCTCTAACCGCCAGTTAATTGCTACACCCTTAATTATTCCATCTATATAATCTAAGTTTTCAACGGTTTTTTTAACGATCTTCTGCATGAAGGCATATACTTCCGAGCTATAATCCCTGCTCTTTATATCAGCTAATATACTATCGATGGAATCCTTCATCAAATCAAGTCGATATAAAGCTTCTAATGCCAATTCTCTTGCTTTTCTTCTGGAACCCATGTCTTTAGCTATTGATTTTCTTAATCAGATTAGCCATTTCTATTGCAGTCATGGCGGCATCAAATCCACGATTGCCCATTTTTGTCCCCGCTCTGTCTATCGCTTGTTCAACGGTATCCGCTGTGATAATACCGTAAGTAACAGGAATAGATGACTCACTTGCAACACGAGCAATACCTTTTGATACCTCAGCGGAAACGTAATCGAAATGAGGTGTTTCCCCTCTGATTACTGCACCGAGACAAATAACAGCATCATATTTGCCACTCTTTGCGGCTATACCGGCAATTTGCGGTATTTCAAATGATCCGGGAACACGTACTATTGAAATATTTTTTTTGTCACCTTCATGCCTGATTATACAGTCAATAGCACCGTCAATCAATCTTTCGGTAATAAAATTATTAAACCTCGAACTAATAAGAGCAAATTTCAAACCTTTTGCATTGAGTTTTCCTTCTATATCCATATCTCCTCCTAAACTTTTTTCAAATAATGACCTAATTTTTCTTTTTTCGTCTTTAAATAATGATAATTTATTTCATTCGGACATATCTCTATGGGAACCCTTTCCGTAATTTTCAAACCGTATCCTTTAAGACCTATGATCTTTTTAGGATTATTTGTCAATAATCTAATAGAAGAAAGACCGAGATCCACCAATATCTGCGCTCCAATCCCATAATCCCTCATATCAGGAGGGAACCCCAATTTTTCATTTGCCTCTACGGTATCGAGTCCTTTGTCCTGTAAATGATAAGCTTTGATTTTATTTATAAGTCCGATTCCTCTCCCTTCCTGGCGCATATAAACTAATACACCAGTCCCTTCTTTCTCAATGAGCTCCATTGATGCATGTAACTGATCTCCGCAATCGCATTTCAAACTCCCCAAAATATCGCCGGTTAAACATTCGGAATGAACTCTTACCAGAACATTTTCTTTTCCTTTTACATCGCCTTTCACAAGTGCGATATGTTCTTTATCATCTACCGAATTTGAATAAACGATAATATGGAAATTGCCATATTTTGTAGGTAATTCCGCTTCTGCTTCTCTCTTAACAAGCTTTGTCCTCTTTAATCTATATTCTATAAGCGATTGGATATTAATTATTTTTATATCAAATTTTTTTGCAATCTTCATCAATTTGGGTAATCTCGCCATATTACCGTCATCATCCATAATCTCACAGATTACACCCGCAGGTTTCATTCCGGCAAGTGTAGTAAGATCTACAATCGCTTCGGTATGTCCGGCGCGCTTAAGTACTCCACCTTTTTCGGCCATCAGAGGGAATATATGCCCGGGTTGTGCCAGGTCTGCGGGTTTTGTGTTTTCGTCAATTGCAACCTTTATGGTATGAGCTCTATCAAAAGCGGAAATACCTGTAGTAGTCCCCTCCTTTGCATCTATACTCACTGTGAAAGCCGTACCCAATTTCGATGTATTGTTTTCTACCATCAGTTTCAATCCTAATTCCCTCAATCTATTCTCCGTCATTGACAAACAAATCAAACCTCTTCCCTCTTTGGTTAAAAAATTTATCTTCTCCGGTGTCACGAGTTCCGCTGCCATAGCGAAATCCCCTTCGTTCTCACGATCTTCATCATCAACAATGATGATAAACTCACCGTTTCTTATAGCTTCTATCCCTTCTTCTATGGTATTGAATTTATACATTGTTACCTCTTTATGAAATTTTCCACATATTTACCAATAATATCCAACTCAACATTCACGATTTCTCCTGTTCTCAAAAGTGCAAGATTTGTTCTGTCCTGTGTTTCCGGAATCAACGAAACAGAAAAGGATGATAAGTCAATATCTTTAACGGTAAGACTAACACCATTTACCGCCACGGAGCCTTTTGGGACAATATATTTTCTTTGCTTAGATGGTAATTTAAATTTGAGAATTCTAGCATATCCCTCTTTCGAAACGGAAACAACATTTGTAGTAAAATCCACATGCCCGTATACGAGATGCCCATCCAAACGATCTCCGATTTTAAGTGATTTTTCCAAATTCACCTTTCTTCCTTTTAATTTGCTCCCTTGCTTTAGTAATGTCTTATCCACAGTTTCTTTCATGGCAAATACCTTAAAACCATCGGAATAAATATCCGTTACGGTAAGACACACCCCGTCTACGGAAATACTATCACCGTTTTTAACCTCTTCTAAAAATCTATCCTCAATTAGTACATCAACATACATCCCCTTACCCTCGATTTTTAGTGAACTTATTGTTCCCAAACTCTCTATTAATCCTGTGAACATACCGTTCCCTGGATGAAAAAGTTATCATCAAACGTTTCCCATCTCTCAATATCCACTTTTAGAGGATTATTCACATATTTAGGTGTAATTTTACCAAATGCCGGAATTCCTTTCCCAAATATTTTCGGGGCATAAAATAGTGCCATACGATCCACATAATTTTTCTCGATGAATTGTGAAAATACAGAAGCTCCTCCCTCCACGAGTACACTCTGAATTTTCATTTCATAGAGAGTGCTAATAAGAAATTCGATGGAAACGTTCTCGCTTCTTTCGTTAACAAATACTTTTGAATTTAACTTCTCAAAATTTTTTATCTTTTCTTTATCTGCATTTTTCCCACAGAAAATAATCGTATTTCCTTCCGTTTTAAAAACATTTGAGGTCTCCGGAATATCGAGTTTTTTGGAAATAATTATCTTATAAAACGGACGCTTTTTATCATAACCTCTGACATTTAAATGAGGATTGTCATGACGTACGGTCTGTGCACCTACAAGAACCGCATCATTTATGAATCGTAGATACATGGCATGTTCACGGGATTTCTTATTTGTAATCCAATTACTATCACCTCGAAGATCCGCCATTTTTCCATCAAGTGTCAAAGCAGCTTTCAAAGTAAAAAAAGAACGTTTCTTTACCATAAAGTGATTATAGAAGGCGTTCAATTTCTTCGCCTCTTCCTCTAAAACACCGACTTCTACCTTAATTCCGGCATTTTCCATTTTCTTTATACCTCTTCCGTTCACCTCCGGATTAGGGTCTTTTTGTGCAATTACCACTCTTTTGAATTTCTCTTCTATAATTCGATCAGCACACGGTGGCGTGTTGCCATGGACTGTACATGGTTCGAGATTCACATACAATGTGGCTCCTTCAACAGATTCATTTGCGTCATTAATGGCGTTTATCTCCGCATGATTTTTACCGTACTCTTCATGGTATCCCTTTCCTATTATTTTACCATCTTTTACGATAATCGCCCCTACAAGCGGATTGGGGGATACATTCCCCTGCCCTTTCTTCGCAATATCCAGTGCCATTTGCATATAGTGTTTATCCATAAAAAACTCCTTTAAAAAAACCCCTCTCCAGGGGGTTATATACTCTTCTCCCATCCAGACTTTAACTGTCGGTTCCGGAATTTCACCGGATCGTGGTTTACACCTTGCGGACTTTACCGCCGGTTTGGAATTCCACCAAACCCCGAAGAGTCAAGTAATTATAATGAAAACAGTCTAAAAGTCAATAAGAAACAGCTCTCTTTTCCAATATGTTCTTTATTTGATTTTTCTCAAATACTCATTTATTGATTTTGCCGCTCTTTTCCCTGCTCCCATAGCAGAAATAACTGTAGCGGCTCCTGTTACAATATCTCCACCTGCCCAAACCTTTTCCTTTTTGGTTTTTCCTGTCTCCGGATCTGCAACAATATATCCTCTTTGGTTCAACTCAAGGTCAGGAGTAGTGTCAAAGAGTAAAGGATTAGGACCTGCACCAATGGCTACAATAATCATATCGAATTCCATTGTGAAATTTGATCCTTCTATGGGAATAGGTCTCCTTCTTCCGGAATTATCCGGTTCACCCAATTTCATTTTTATGCATTCGGCACCTGTTACCATCCCGTTTTTATCTCCGGTGTATTTCAAAGGAGCAGTCAGGAATTTAAAATTAACCCCTTCCTGCATTGCATGATGAACTTCTTCAACTCTTGCAGGTAATTCCTTTTCGCTTCTTCTGTAAAGTATCGTAACAGTTTCAGCTCCCATTCTTAGTGATGTTCTGGCGCAGTCCATTGCGACATTACCACCACCTATTACGGCAACTTTCTTCCCTCTCGGTGCAGGTGTATCATAATCTGGGAATTTATATGCTTTCATTAAATTTATTCTTGTTAAATATTCGTTGGCACTGTAAATATTTCCAAAATTTTCTCCTTCTATCCCCATAAACTTGGGCAAACCCGCTCCAACACCCACAAATATCGCATCATATCCCCTCTCATTTAGCAATTCATCTATAGTATATAATTTCCCCACAACAGCATCGAATTCGATTTTAACGCCGAGATTTTTAAGGTAATTTACTTCACTCTTAACAATATTCTTAGGTAATCTGAATTCGGGTATACCATATGTTAAAACTCCTCCTGCCTCATGAAGGGATTCAAAAATTGTCACGGCATGCCCCATTTTCACAAGATCAGCCGCAGCGGTCAAACCAGCGGGTCCGGAACCTATTACAGCAACTTTCTTACCGGAAGGAGGCATTTTATCCGGTATCTCAACAGCATTTATGTTTCTCTCGTAATCGGCTACAAATCTTTCCAACCGCCCTATTGCAACCGGTTTGTCCAATGCACCAACAACACACATTGCTTCGCATTGATCCTCTTGAGGACAGACTCTACCTGTTATTGCAGGTAGAGAATTGCTCTCTTTAATTTTCCTCGAAGCAGCCACATATTTACCTTCTCTGATTAACCTAATAAATGAAGGAATGTCTATCCCTACGGGACATCCTTCAACGCATTTCGGTACTTTGCACTGTAAACATCTATCAGCCTCTATACCAGCCAATTCAGCAGTATAACCGTAAGGCACTTCAAGAAAATTGAATTTTCTGAGTTTGGGGTCCTGCTCAGGCATATCCTGTCTTGGAATTTTTATTTTAATCAACTGTTCATCTCGCTTGCTCAAACCGTGCCATTTACAACCGTAGCGAGTGCAAATATAAAAAGGAATCAATTTAGAGAATGCGGATACAATAAACTCGGCTACCTTAGGTGCCCCGCATTCCTCACAGGGGTGATCATCTACAAGCAAACTCTTACCACAATGAGGACACATCATATCATCAACGATATCACCTTCTTTCAATGACAGATTCGTTTCGGTTTCAAATATGTTAAGATAAGGACTTAGTCTTATCTCACCTTCTTGTCCTTTAAATTTAGCCTTTACAAGAATATATTTTTGCTCCTTTTTTTCTACATTCAACGATTTATGACAGTGAGGGCAATAAATATGGAGATATGACCCGTATTTTATGTATTTAGGTTCAACTTTGTTAAATAAATCCATAGTAACTCCTATTTAATTGAACGGAACAGTGAAATTCTTTCATCTTCGATATATGTTCTTTGTCTTTTCATGAGCAGATCGAAATCGACAAGATGGCCATCGAATTGAGGTCCATGTACACATGCGAATTTTGTCTCTCCACCGATTTGAACCCTGCACGCACCGCACATTCCCGTACCATCCACCATAATCGGGTTTAAACTAACGATTGTCTTTTTATTGTGTCGTTTCGTTAAGTCACAGCAGGCTTTCATCATAACTACCGGTCCTATGGCAACAACAAATTCTATATCATCTCCTCTTTCCGATAGAATCATATCCATTACTTGTGTCACAAATCCATGAAACCCGTATGTTCCATCATCTGTTGTTATGTGAATTTCATCTGAAATTTTCTTCATTTCCTCTTCCATAATTAAATAGGATTTTGTTCTGGCTCCTATTACACTTATAATTTTATTCCCAGCTTCGTAATATCCTTTTGCTATATGGTGCAAAACAGCAACACCGGTTCCGCCTCCAACAACTAAAATTTTCTTTTTATACTTCTTCATGTCTACAGGTTTACCGAGAGGACCCACAACATCCATTATAAAATCTCCGACATTTCTCGAAGCAAGCAATGCTGTTGTTTTACCAACAATTTGAAATACCAATGTCACCGTACCTGCCAGTGGATCATTATTTGCAATAGTGAGCGGTATTCTTTCCCCTGTCTCATTTACTCTAATAACAACAAATTGTCCCGGAGAACACTTCTTTGCTATCTCCGGGGCTTCAATTCTTATGTTAATAATCGTGCCCCTTGCAAAATCTTTTTTATCAAGTATTACAAACATATTCACCTACCATTCGTCGCTGTCTTCAAGAATGATTGACTTCTCATCGTCTTCGCTAATACCATGCCATTTGCATCCCGCTTTAGAACAAAATTTAAAATCAACAAGCTTCGTGCTCGATGTAACAAGTATATTTGCAACTTTAGACCCGCATACGGGACAATTTTCTTCCGTCATTAGTGATTCCCCGCAATAAGGACACAAAATGTCCTTTACAGGTTCACCTTCAGGAAGTCTGATTGTCGATTCATGAGAAAATACATTCAAATATGGACTCAACCTTAAAATTCCCTTTTCCCCGTCTTTGTTTATTATGGCAAGCTCTATCATATTATCCTTTATAAGAGTATGTTTACAATGAGGGCAATAGGTATATAAATAAGTCCCTTTGCTTATTATTTCTTTTTCCGCATTATCTTTTTTAACCTGCTTTTTTAGTATTTCTTCTATTCTCTTGAAATTGATTTCGTTTGTGTTTTTATTATTGTAAGAATAATTATCGTAAAGAAGTTTTAATGCTAATTCCGGATTTTTGAATTCTATTACGTGATTAGTACATCCCTTCCTCGAGCAAAATCTGACACGCCCTCCCTCTTCCAGGTTTATTGGAATCATAGGAGCATTGCAAACATCGCATTTCGATTCCGATTTAAGTTCTTTCCCACACACAGGGCAAAAAAAACGGACAATAGCATTATCCGGGATGTCGACATTAGTTTCATAATCATAGCTTCCATAGATTGAACTTAACCAAATATCACCTCTTTTACCTTGAACTTCTATTGCAAGATGCAACGAAGGTTCGTTATCGATTAATTTCTTTTCATCCATAAGCGATACACTGCATACTGG
>Ga0190303_1000416_pt1 | contig 17813 bp, 22 predicted proteins | sample 48700701_MG_FD_161672 | JGI IMG/M metagenome (GOLD analysis project Ga0190303, IMG submission 161672) | Hydrothermal vent sediment bacterial communities from Southern Trench, Guaymas Basin, Mexico - 4870-07-0-1_MG | ecosystem: Environmental > Aquatic > Marine > Hydrothermal vents > Sediment ...
TACATGGTATTTACCCCGTCCACATGCGGAGCCTAGTTTATTTCCAACATTTCCTCCTGCTACAGATTTTGAAAAATCTTGCAGGCTACATGCGGAAAGGCAAAAAGGTGCTGACATCAAGCCCAGCCCCCTTTACCGCCCCTATGCCCCCCGCCTATAAGAACCCTTGGCCTTTGATAGTAAGAATCGCAGGCATAATTCTGTTACTCAAGCGGGAAGCTTAACGCATGGCATTTCTTTCGGGTCTGTTTTCATCCGACATTGCAATTGATCTGGGCACAGCAAACACGCTGGTTTATGTCAAAGGCAAAGGCATCGTTTTGAACGAGCCGAGCGTGGTGGCCTATCACGTCAAGGATGGCGTCAAGAAAGTGTTGGCTGTTGGCGAAGACGCCAAGCTGATGCTGGGGCGCACCCCTGGCAGCATCGAAGCGATCCGTCCAATGCGCGAAGGTGTGATTGCCGATTTCGATACCGCCGAGGAAATGATCAAATATTTCATCCGCAAAGTGCATAAGCGCTCGACCTTCAGCAAACCAAAGATCATCGTCTGCGTGCCCCACGGCGCGACCCCCGTTGAAAAACGTGCGATCCGCCAGTCGGTTTTGTCTGCCGGTGCCCGCCGCGCTGGCCTGATTGCCGAACCGATTGCAGCTGCTATTGGCGCCGGTATGCCGATCACCGATCCAACCGGCAACATGGTTGTCGATATCGGCGGCGGCACCACCGAAGTTGCGGTTCTGTCGCTGGGCGACATTGTTTATGCGCGGTCTGTGCGTGTGGGTGGCGACCGTATGGACGAGGGGATCATCAGCTATCTGCGCCGCCAGCATAACCTGCTGGTCGGCGAAAGCACCGCCGAGCGGATCAAAACATCCATCGGCACCGCACGGATGCCCGATGACGGGCGTGGAGCATCGATGCAAATTCGTGGCCGCGACCTGTTGAATGGCGTGCCAAAAGAAACCGAAGTCAATCAGGCCCAAATCGCCGAAGCGCTGGCCGAACCGGTGCAGCAAATCTGCGAAGCGGTGATGACAGCGCTGGAAGCAACACCGCCTGATCTGGCTGCCGATATTGTCGATCGCGGCGTGATGTTGACAGGTGGTGGCGCGTTGCTGGGCGAACTTGATCTGGCATTGCGCGAACAGACCGGATTGGCGATTTCGATTGCCGATGAATCCCTGAATTGTGTGGCACTTGGGACCGGCAAGGCGCTAGAGTATGAAAAACAGCTGCGCCATGTAATTGATTACGACAGCTAATCCGCGCATGGCCACGGGAGCGCGCCTTGGCACGAGATCGAAATACCCATGCACATTATGTCCGCCCCGTCCGGCGTATTCTGGTCGGGCTGGTGGTGTTTGTGCTGTTGGCCCTGTTCCTGCTGTGGCGCATCGATAGCCCGCGGGTTGAACGGTTCCGCGCCGCATTGGTCGATCGTGTGGTGCCAAATTTTGAGTGGGCGCTGGTGCCGGTCACCGCAGCGGCGGGCATGATCCAGGATTTCCGGTCATACCAACGTATATACCAGCAAAATCAGGAACTCAGGCGCGATTTGCAAAAGCTGAAATCATGGAAAGAGGCGGCGGTTCAACTGGAGCAGCAAAACGCCAAACTACTGGCGCTGAATTCGGTCCGGCTGGACCCCAAACTAACGTCTGTATCAGGCGTCGTGCTGGCCGATAGTGGTTCGCCCTTTCGCCAATCGGTGCTGTTGAATGTCGGGCAACGCGACGGGATCAAGGATGGCTGGGCCACCATGGACGGGATCGGGTTGGTCGGGCGTATATCAGGCGTCGGCAAGAACACAGCGCGGGTTATTCTGCTAACCGATTCCAACAGCCGTATTCCGATCACGATACAGCCGTCAGGCCAACGCGCCCTATTGGTTGGCGACAATTCATCCCGCCCCCCGGTTGAATTTCTGGAAAAACCCGAACAGGTGCGCCCCGGCGATCAGGTCGTGACCTCGGGCGATGGCGGCGTGTTTCCGGCCGGACTGCTGGTTGGACAGGTTGCCAAAGACGCGGACAGGCGGCTGCGGGTGCAACTGGCTGCCGATTACGAACGGCTGGATTTCCTGCGGGTTCTGCGCAGCCGCTCCACCGAAGTCATCACTGATCCGGGCGCACTGTTGGTTGGCCCGCAATCTGACGTGCCCGTAGAGGGTGACGCTGCTGCCACAGAGGGGGCAAGTGATGGTTGATCCGGCCCCCAGTAACAAGTGGTTATACCGGCTGTTATTTCTGGCACTGGTTATCTTCATTATTTTTGCACGCCTGATCCCGCTGCAAACCACACCTGCCAGTTGGGCCATGCCCGATCTGCTGATTTGCATTTGTTTTGCCTGGGTGCTGCGGCGGCCTGATTATTTGCCGATCCTGCTGATCGCCGCTGTAATGTTGGTCACTGATATGTTGTTCATGCGCCCACCCGGCCTTATGGCCGCGCTGGTTGTGCTGGGGGCCGAGTTTTTACGCGCCCGCGCCCATTTGATGCGGGAGCTGCCCTTTTCGCTGGAATGGGGCATGGTCGCGGGGATTATAACGGGGATAATGATTGCCAACCGCGTTATCCTGATCATGGTCATGTCGCCGCGCCCACCGCTGGGACTGTCGATGTTTCAGCTTTTCGTCACCTTGGCCGCCTACCCAGTGGTGGTCATGTTCTCGCGTTATGCCCTTGGCATTCGCAAAATTGCGCCCGGCGAAGTTGATGCATTGGGGCACAGGTTATGAGACCCGCGGCCAAAGACACTGCCGAAAGTCAGCGGCGCATCACCCGCCGCGCCCTGTTTCTGGGCGCATCACAACTGGCCTTTGTTGGCGCACTTGGGGCGCGTATGCGGTATTTGCAGGTGGATCAGGCCGATCAATACCGCCTTCTGGCCGATGAAAACCGGATCAACATCCGGCTGCTGCCACCTGCGCGCGGCCTGATCTATGACCGTAACGGTGTGCCGCTGGCCACCAACAAACAGGTTTACCGCATCACGATCGTGCGCGAGGATGCGGGCGATGTCGATGAGGTGGTTGCCCGCCTGAATGCGCTGGTTCCAATCCCCCCCGAAGAGCTTGAGCGCGCTTTAGAGGAAATGAAGCGGCGCAGCTCTTTTGTGCCGGTGACCATCGCGGACCGTCTAAAATGGGAGGACATCGCCGAAGTTGCGGTAAATGCCCCCGCCCTGCCCGGCATAACCCCCGAAGTCGGGTTAACCCGCAATTACCCGATGGCCAATGATTTTGCCCATATCATCGGTTATGTTGGCGCTGTGAACAAGGCTGATCTGAACCGTGTTGACGACCGCGACCCATTGTTGCAAATCCCGCGCTTCCAGATCGGCAAGATCGGGGTCGAGGCCAAGCTGGAAAGAACATTGCGCGGCAAGGCGGGCACCAAACGGATCGAGGTCAACGCGGTTGGTCGTGTCATGCGTGAACTTGGCCGCGAAGAGGGGATATCGGGCGCCAACCTGCAACTGACCATCGACAGCGGATTGCAAAACTATGTGCAGGCCCGCCTTGCGGGCGAAAGTGCGGCCGCCGTGGTGATCGACACCGTCACCGGCGATTTGCTGGCCATCGGGTCGACCCCGGCGTTTGACCCGAACAAATTTGTCAACGGCATCTCGCAGGCGGACTATAACGCGCTGCTGGAAAACAAATACCGGCCCCTGCCCAACAAGGCGATGCAGGGGATCTACCCGCCCGGCTCGACCTTCAAAATGATGACAGCGCTTGCCGCGCTCGAGGCAGGTGTTGTGACATCCGAAGACACAGTAAAATGCAAAGGCTATGTCGAAGTTGGCGGGCGCAGATTTCACTGCTGGAAACGGGCCGGCCACGGCAACGTCAACCTACACAACAGCCTGAAAAAATCATGCGACGTATTCTATTACGAAATGGCACAACGGGCCGGAGTCGAGAGAATCTCGGCGATGGCCCGGCGGTTCGGGTTTGGCACCAAATTCGACATCCCGATGTCGTCGGTTGCCAAGGGGCTTGCCCCGACCAAAGCATGGAAACTGGAAAACCGCGGGGCAGAATGGGTGATCGGGGATTCGCTGAACGCCTCGATCGGGCAGGGGTTTGTTCTGTCATCCCCGTTGCAGCAGGCCGTTATGACCGCTCGCATCGCCACGGGCAAGGCCGTGATCCCGCGCCTGATCAAATCGATAGACGGGGTCGATGTGCCGATTGAGGGTGGCGAGGATATGGACCTGAACGAAAACAATCTGCGGCTGGTGCGCAAAGGCATGTTCGCGGTGTCCAATGTTTCTGGCGGCACGGCGTATCGGTCGCGCATTCTGGGCGATGAGTACCGCATGGCCGGCAAAACCGGCACCAGCCAAGTCGGCAACAAAGTGGTGCGCAACAGCGATGTCGCGTGGGAAAAACGCGACCACGCCCTGTTTGTTTCATACGCCCCCTATGACAATCCGCGCATCGCGGTTTCAGTCGTTGTCGAACATGGCGGCGGCGGATCAAAGGCCGCAGCCCCCATCGCACGCGACATCGTTTTGCAGGCCCTTTATGGCGGATTACCCCCTGTGTCGGCTTACCCCAAAGCAGACCGCTGGCGCATCCAGAAGGAACAGCGCGCCCTGCCGTTACGCGACCCGAATGCCACGGCAGAGGAAAGCGATCAGGCATGAGCTATCTTGAACATAATGTCAAAACCGTCCCCACAGGCCTGCACAAAATCCTGTATCTGAACTGGGCGGTAATCCTGTTGCTGGCGTCGGTTTCCGGCATCGGGTTTTTGATGCTGTATTCCGTCGCCGGTGGCTCGATGACCCCTTGGGCCGAACCACAGATGAAACGTTTTGCCCTTGGCATGGGGTTGCTGTTTTTCATCGCAATGGTGCCGATCTGGTTCTGGCGCAATATGTCGGTGCTGGCCTACGGTGTTTCTGTTGCATTGCTACTGGGGGTTCAGTTTTTCGGCACCACGCACATGGGGGCAAAACGTTGGATTGATCTGGGCTTTATGGAATTGCAACCCTCGGAGTTGGCTAAAATCTCGCTCATCATGGTGCTTGCCGCATATTACGACTGGCTGGATATTAGGAAAACCTCGCGCCCTATTTGGGTGATCATCCCGCTCTTGATCATCCTGATCCCCACAGCACTGGTGCTGATACAACCCGACCTTGGCACGGCTATTCTGCTGGTGGCAGGCGGCGGTATCATCATGTTTCTAGCCGGTGTCAGTTGGCTTTACTTTGCCGCTGTCATTGGCGCGGTTGCCGGAGCCATCACCGCCGTTTTCCAGTTTCGTGGCACCGATTGGCAGTTTTTGAAAGATTACCAATACCGGCGCATCGACACATTCCTTGACCCCGCCTCCGACCCGCTGGGGGCAGGATATCACATCACCCAGTCCAAAATTGCACTGGGGTCTGGCGGCTGGACAGGGCGCGGTTTTATGCAGGGCACACAGGCGCGGCTGAATTTCTTGCCGGAAAAACATACCGATTTTATCTTCACCACTTTGGCCGAGGAATTCGGCTTTCTCGGTGCGTTCTCGTTACTGGGCCTCTACACCCTTATTATCGTGTTTTGCATCACCTCGGCACTCAAGAACAAGGACCGTTTCGCGTCCCTGATCACTCTTGGCGTTGCCGCCACGTTGTTTCTGTTCTTTGCGGTGAATATGTCGATGGTCATGGGCCTTGCCCCCGTCGTCGGCGTGCCCCTGCCACTGGTCTCTTACGGCGGGTCCGCCATGCTGGTGCTGCTGATTGCGTTCGGTTTGATGCAGAGTGCCCATGTCCACCGGCCGCGGTAGTTAACCTTCAATCGCGCCCCTGATAACAGCCGCCATCGGGTGATCCACGTCATGGGTGTGATACAGCAAGCCCAACGCGCGATATTCAGTCCCGATGCGCTTGAATTCAAGATCGGGAAATCGTGTCACCAAACCTTCCCATTGCGGCACCATCGCAACGCCCGATCCGCTCTGAACCATGATTGCAATCGTTTCCAGCGCGTCCAGTTCACACAGGATTTGCGGTGTTTGTGTGTGCTGCTCAATCGCCCGCCAACAGGCCGCTCCACCCCATGCATTCCGGCTGTAAACGATGAATGGCGCGTCGGTTTCTTCTATGCCCACCCGTTGGATCAACCCGACCGGATGATGCGCCAACACATCAAACCGCATTGATTTAGGCAAATCGAACGGCGGCGTGACACACAGCACCGCATCCAGTTCCCCATCTTGAAACGCCCGATATAGCTGCACTGAACTGCCCGGATGTACACTTAAATCCACCCTCGGCATTTGCGTAGATGTGTGGCGAATAATGCACGGGATGTAATCTGTCAGCGCGGTTGAAATCGCCCCGAGACGGAACCGCCCGACATTCACGGTTTGGGCAAGTGACAGGGTCAGCACGCGCCCTTCCTCAAGTAGTCGCCGTATTTGCGGCAATAGCCCGATGCAGGCCGGCGTAGGCCGCACATTTCGCCCCGAGCGCAACAGCAGTTTGACCTGCAGTTCTGCCTCCAGCGCTTGCAGCCGTTGACTGATCGCCGAGGCGGTGATGCCTTCACTCTGCGCCGCCGCGGCAATACTGCCCTCGTCGACCACGTTGACCAATGATTTCAAGAAACGTAAATCCATAAGGTATGCTTATGTTTTAAAATACATAAATAAGATAGCCTTTCTGAAACTTCTCGATATAAATCCAAACAAACCGAACCACCCAAGGGGTCCCATATGTCGATCTTTCACCTCGCTTATAACGTCACCGACCTTGCCGAAACCCGTGCGTTTTATGGCGGCCTGCTGGGGTGCGCCGAGGGACGCAGCACCGACACATGGGTTGATTACAACTTCTTCGGTCATCAACTTTCGCTGCATCTTGGCACCCCGTTTGAAACCCGCGCCACCGGCAAGGTTGGCGACCACATGGTCCTGATGCCGCATCTGGGCGTTGTGTTGGGAATGGAGGAATGGCAAGCCTTGGCGGATCACCTGACCGACGCAGGCATTAAGTTCACCATTCCGCCAACCCTGCGGTTTGCGGGCCAGCCCGGCGAGCAAAGCACGATGTTCTTTTGCGATCCCTCCGGCAACCCGATCGAGGTGAAAGGCTTTGCCGATATGTCCGGAGTATTCGCCACATGATCAACATCCTGTTCGCCGCCAAACCCGCAAGCTGGGCCGAATACGAGGCCCCCTTGCGCCACGCCTTGGACGACACGGGGCTTGCCTACACACTGTCGCCCGACACAGACGATCCCGCCACGGTGGATTATCTGGTCTACGCCCCGAACGGGCCAGTCAGTGATTTCATCCCCTTCACCCGCGCCAAGGCAGTGCTGGGTCTGTGGGCGGGGGTCGAGGGTATCGTTGGCAATGAAACCCTGAAACTACCCCTGGCGCGCATGGTCGACTACGGCCTGACCGAAGGCATGGTCGAATGGGTCACAGGCCACACGCTGCGCCACCACCTCGGCATGGATCGCCACATCTTGGGGCAAGACGGCCAATGGCGTGATTACGTGCCGCCATTAGCGCGGGACCGCACGGTCGCGGTGCTGGGTCTGGGGGCCTTGGGCGGCGCTTGCGCACAGGCATTGGCGGCGCTGAATTTCAATGTTGTGGGGTGGAGCCGCACCCAAAAGGATATCGCGGGCATCACCTGTATGTCTGGTGACGATGGGCTGGACCAAACCTTGGCACAGGCCGAGATCATTATTCTGCTGCTGCCCCTGACCGCAGGCACCGAAAACCTGCTGAACGCCCAGCGCCTTGGCCAAATGCCCAAAGGGGCCATGATCATCAACCCCGGCCGTGGCCCGCTGATTGACGATGACGCCTTGCTTGCCGCCCTTGATACCGGTCAGATCGACCACGCCACGCTGGATGTTTTCCGCGTCGAGCCCCTACCCGCAGATCACCCTTACTGGGCACATCCGCAGGTCACGGTCACCCCGCACATCGCATCCGAAACCCGCCCCGACAGTTCCGCCCGCGTGATTGCCGAAAACATCCGCCGCGGCGAAACTGGCGAGCCTTTTCTACATCTTGTGGATCGAAACGCCGGATACTAAAACCCGCGCGCCCCTTCTTCTTGCCCTAAATACCTCCCGCGCGGAGCGCATAGAATCTCTTTGGACCAATCTTAACGCAAAATCGGCGGACTATCAGGATCACGTCCAGGCGCTGCAGGCTCATGCGCCGCCACCTTGCGCTCCGGCAGATCAAACCGCAGCCCAACCTTTTCCAACGTGGTGCAAACCGGATCGGTTTTCGCAAAAAATGCCACGTCCAGCCCATCGGTATCATCCCCGCCAAAGGCCACAACCTCTCCCACCGCCTTGGCCAGCGCCCCTTGCGCGGCAGGCAGTGCATCGATGATCGCAAGCATCATGCCACGCTCGCCACCCTTGTATTCCACCGTCACCAGATAGGCTGTCGTTGCCAGCCCTGCCGCCGTGGCCAGCTTGGTATCAATCGCTGCCAACAGTGCTTGCGAGGTCCCCACTGGGGCCTCGATTGAAACGGGCCGCGCCATCACCTCGTCCGGCGCGTTGTCCAGCATGTCGCACAGCCACGCCATTGCATCCGCCGGTATCAGGATCGACGATGGCGCAACCCCGAGGTTCAGACCAAGCCCAATTCCCTGCCCCGCCAGCATGGTCGCCACCACCCGTCCAGACAGCACAGCGTGATGGGCACTGTCACCGACGAAATCGGCCAGCCGTTCCTCGCGGTCAAACACCAGCACATACTTGGCATCCTCAACTTCGAACACCTCGGGGATCAGGGTATTGCCCGCCGCCTCGCCTTGCAGCAACAAAAACAACTCGCTATCCGCCAACCGTTCAAAGAACCGCAACCGTGCAGCGGTATCTTCGGGGGCGGCGTCCATCGCGGTGTGGGCAATATCCAGCGGGGTTTGGTCAGTCATGCAGCACCTCTTGCACCCGTGTGCGCAGCGCCGGCAGCAGATCGGCCTCAAACCACGGGTTTTTCCTGATCCAGCCTGTATTGCGCCATGACGGGTGGGGCAAGGCGAATACGTCGGGCGCATGGTCGCGCCACCCTTGCACTGTGCGCGTCACCCCGCCCGCCGCCGCCTTTGCCAAATGCCATTTCTGCGCGTATCCGCCGACCAGCAGGGTTAGGCGCACTTCGGTCAGGTGTCCCAAGATATCTGCTCGCCATTCATCGGCGCAGATCTTTGGTGGCGGCAGGTCGGACCCTTTGTCGTTATACCCCGGAAAGCAAAACCCCATCGGCACAATCGCCACGCGCGTAAGATCGTAAAACGTGGCCTCGTCCACCCCCATCCAGCCGCGCAAACGGTCGCCGGATGGGTCGGTAAACGGCTTGCCGGATTCATGCACCCGCGCTCCGGGTGCTTGGCCTGCGATCAGAATGCGGGCCGCAGGCGCGAACCATACCACAGGGCGCGGTTCATGCGCCGTTGCGGTTTCAATAAAACGGTCCGCACATATCCGGCAGGCCTGAAGGCGCTGCGCAAAATCCTCAAAGTCATTGTCCATCCCGCAGATTTACTGCAAATTCCGGAGATTTTCAAATTAAGGCTTGCTTTTATTTCGATAGTTCTAGAAATATAGAATCATGAAACAAGAACACATCATAGATTTGAGCGTCGAGCGGGCTGCCTCGACTTTTGCCGCCCTTGGATCTGAACAGCGCCTATCAGTGCTGCGCATTCTGGTCAGAGCGGGGGATGAGGGCATTGCCATTGGCGAACTGGGTGAGCGCAGCGGCATCACCGGATCAACCCTGACCCACCATATGAAAATCCTGACGCAGGCCGGATTGGTGCAACAGACCAAGCGCGGCCGCTCAATCATTTGCGCCGCCGTTGCCTATGATCAAATATTTTCCCTATCGCAATTCCTGCTGTCCGAATGCTGCGCCGATTGCGCAATTCCCCACAAGGATCATCACCATGACTGATCACACCCATAGCCATAGCCACGTTGACGCTAGCGCCCCGTTCTGGAAACGGATGGACAAGGCATGGCTGGTGATCGTGTTGATCCCTATATTGCTGGCGATCTTTGATATGCCACAACTGATGCCAACAGTGATCTTTGCAGGCCAAGCAATTCTGCACACAGGCATTTTCATCATCTTTGCGGTGCTTGCCGTTGGTTACCTCAAGGCTTCGGGCGCCGAAACCATACTGGCGAAGGCCTTTGAGGGCCGCGAGATCAAGATGATTTTGATGGCCTCGCTGTTGGGCGGGCTATCGCCGTTTTGTTCCTGCGAAGTGATCCCGTTTATTGCGGCCTTATTAGCTGTGGGCGCACCGCTGTCTGCGGTGATGGCGTTCTGGCTGGCCTCCCCGATAATGGATCCGGCAATGTTCCTGATCACATCCGGCACATTGGGGTTTGACTTTGCCATCGCCAAAACACTGGCAGCGGTCGGTCTTGGCCTGCTGGGCGGGTTCACTGTGAAAACCTTTGCCAAAAGCATTGTTTTCGCTGACCCGCTGCGTCCGAGAGAACCCCAATCAGGATGCGGCAGCAGCTGCGGCTCCACCCCGTTTTCCGGCAAACCTGAGTGGGCGTTCTGGCATGACGCGGCGCGGCGCGAGACATTTCGCACCACGGTAATCGAGAACGCTTTGTTCTTGGGCAAGTGGTTGTTGCTAGCCTATCTGTTCGAGGCAATGATGATCCACTATGTGCCCGCAGATATGATCGCATCGGTTCTGGGCGGCGACGGGATAAAGCCGATCCTGCTGGGCGCATTGGTGGGGGCACCGGCCTATCTGAACGGATATGCCGCCGTGCCGCTGGTAGATGCCTTGCTGGAACAGGGCATGAGCAACGGGGCCGCAATGTCATTCGTCATTGCCGGTGGCGTCAGCTGTATCCCTGCCGCGATTGCCGTCTGGGCGCTGGTCAAACCACGGGTGTTTTACGCCTATATAACCATCGCGATGACGGGTGCCGTGATTGCAGGGATGCTTTGGAATATTGTGGCCTAGAATGTCGCACAACATTCTGCATGAAAAGACATCTATGCTTATTGTAACACCTCTATGCATACACTATCTGTATCGCACCTGAGACCGCACGTACGATGCGGCCGGGACGCGACGGGGGGATGAAATTGCGCACCATTGGCATAGTGATCGTTTTATCCATCCTCTGGCTGTTGCTGTCCGGTGTTTATACGACGATGATCATGGGCCTTGGATTTGCCTCGGTCCTGCTGGTTGTGTTCATCATCCGTCGGATGGATGCGCAGGATGATGACAGGGTCGAACTCAGCCTGTCACCAATTCGTCTGGTTAAATATCTGGCATGGCTGATGGTGGAAATCGCCAAAGCCAACTGGAACGTCACCAAAATAATTCTGGCCCGTGAAATACCGAAAAAGCAGCATCTGTTTTCCATTCCCCACACCCAGAAAACCGATCTGGCGCAAGTCATTTTTGCCAACTCGATCACGCTTACGGCTGGCACAATCACCGTCGAGACCGAGCCGGGCCGCTTTATCATCCATGCGCTCAACTATTCGGATGATGATCCGGTGGCGCTTGCCGATATGGACGCGCGGGTCACCGCCACCGAGGCCGCCGAGGCGACAGCGGCCATCGACACCACTGGGCGCGAGGGGCAGCGTTGATGTTTCTGGCCGCCATTCTTTTGCTCTTTGTTGCCATGATACTGGTGCTGATCCGGCTCTATGTCGGCAAAACGCTTTACGATCGAGTGCTGGCGGTAAATGCCTTTGGCACCCATACCGTGCTGTTTATCGGTGTGCTTGGGTTTCTGATGGGACGTCCCGATTTTCTGGATATTGCGCTGCTCTATGCGTTGATCAATTTCGTTGGCACCATCGCCATCCTGAAATATTTCCGCTACCGCGCCATTGGGGATGCCCACCAGATGCCGACAGATCAGGAGATCGGGCAATGAGCGTGGTGGACATCATCATCGAGGCCCTAAGCTGGATATTCATTCTGTCTGGTGCCGGTTTCGTTGTGGTTGGAGCCTTTGGTATCCTGCGGCTGCCCGGTTTCTGGTTGCGGCTGCATGCGGCTTCGGTTTCTGAATCTGCCGGTGTGATCCTGCTGGTAATCGGTATGTGCCTGCAAGCGGGCGCAACCCTGATCACTGTCAAACTGATAATCATCGGCGTTTTCCTGTTTATCACCGGCCCCACATCGACCCATGCAATTGCCAATGCGGCCCTTGTCACCGGCCTGCGCCCGGTTGAGGGCAAAGGGTTGGTCGGGGTGGAGCCGGAACCACTGATATCTGACGAGGGCGACAATGGTTGAGATTTTTATCAACCTGACCCTGTTTGTCATGCTGGTCGCCACCGCAATCGCCATTACACGCATGCAACGCCTGTTCGGGGTGGTCATGATGGCGGGGGTGTTCAGCCTGTTGTCGGCCCTGTTGCTGGTGACACTGGATGCGGTTGACGTGGCCTTTACCGAGGCCGCTGTGGGGGCGGGCATTTCAACTGTGTTGATGTTGTCCACCCTGACCCTAACCTCGCGGATCGAAAAACCGTCAACCCGTTCGCCCCTGATCCCGCTGATTGTTGTCACCATAACCGGGGCCGCGATTATCTATGGCACGCTGGATATGCCGAATTTTGGCGACGCGAACGCGCCCGCACAGGTTGGCGTGGCGGCGCAATATCTTGAACGCAGTCCTGAGGAAATAGGCATACCCAATGTGGTGACTGTTGTTTTGGCCAGCTATCGTGGCTTTGACACGATGGGCGAAACAGCGGTGGTTTTCACCGCTGGCGTTGGCGTTTTGATGCTGATTTCCGGTCTGCGCCGTCGCCGTCGCAGAGCCGATGAAAAAGACAGGGAGGAGGCCCGCTAATGCGTCACCACCTTATCCTGCGCGTGATTACCAAACTGCTGGTCAGTTCGATCATCCTGTTTGCGCTGTATGTCCAGTTCCATGGCGATTTTTCGCCCGGCGGCGGGTTTCAGGCTGGGGTGATCATGGCCGTGGCGTTTATCCTCTATGGCCTCGTTTTCGGACTGGCGAAAGTGCAAGCGGTGTTTCCTGCATGGCTAGTGCATAAACTGATGGCGCTGGGTGTGTTGATATATGCAGGCACCGGCGTGCTGTCGCTGTTTCTGGGCTATGACTTTCTGGACTATGGCGCGTTCACGCCAGACCATCCGTCACACGGCCAACACTGGGGCATCTTTGCCGTAGAATTTGGCGTCGGGGTCACTGTGACCGGAGTTATGGTGGCGATCTATTATGCCTTTGCCATGCGCCGCCCCGCCATCAGTGACGAGGAGTGGTGATGTTTGACGTTGATTTCATCCTTGGCCACCTGAATTACTGGCTGTTCACCGTTCTGATGATGACGGGTCTGTATATCGTTGTGGCCAAGGGCAATCTGATCAAGAAAATCGTCGGGCTGAACCTGTTTCAAACCGCCGTTTTCATGTTCTACATCTCGCTTGGCAAGGTCACGGGCGGCACTGCGCCGATCTTTCCCATTGATATGCAGATCGACCCGACTGTGGTTTATTCCAACCCGCTGCCGCATGTGTTGATCCTGACCGCGATTGTGGTTGGTATTGCCACCACGTCATTGGGTCTGGCGTTGATTGTGCGCATTCGCGAGGAATATGACACCATCGAGGAAGACGAAATTCTGGCGATCGAGACCGAGCTTGTGCGTCTCGAGAACAAGGAACTGGGCGATGCCATGGGGGGCCGTGCCTGATGGCCACTGAACACGTCCATGTAGCCCGCACTTTTGTGGACCACCTGCCGATACTGGTGGTTCTGGTGCCCTTCCTTGCCGCGCCTTTTACGGTTCTGATCGGGTCGCGCCGCCTTGCGTGGCCAATTGCGTTTCTTGCCAGCCTTGCCTCGTTCCTGATTTCGGTAAAGCTGCTGTTGCAGGTGCTGGATGGCGGGGTGATCTCCTATCACATCGGCGGCTGGGCCCCGCCGATGGGCATTGAATACCGGATAGATGCGGCCAATGCGTTCGTATTGCTGCTGGTCTCGGCAATTGGCACCATCGTGATGCCCTACACGGTGCAGAGCATTAAATTCGAGATATCAGAGCGTCATCACACCCTGTTCTACACCGCATATTTGTTGTGTTTCACCGGCCTGCTGGGTGTGGTGGCCACGGGGGATGCGTTCAACGTCTTTGTGTTCCTCGAAATTTCCTCGCTGTCCACTTATGTGCTGGTGGCGATGGGCGCAAAGCAAGACAAACGCGCCCTGACAGCCGCCTATGACTACCTGATCATGGGCACCATTGGCGCTACGTTTTTCGTCATCGGCATCGGGTTTTTATATGCGGGCACCGGCACGCTGAATATGGCTGACATCGCCGCCTATATTTCCCTGCACGGGACCGACCGGACCATCATGACCGCGTTCGCCTTTATCGTGGTGGGCATGGGGCTGAAGGTGGCGATTTACCCGCTGCACTTGTGGCTGCCCAACGCCTATACCTACGCCCCATCTGCCGTAACCGCCTTTCTAGCCGCCACCGCCACCAAGGTGGCGATCTACGTGCTGCTGCGGTTCATGTTTTCGGTGTTCCAGCCGGAGTTCCTGTTTGAAATGAACGCCGTGAGGTGGCTGATGATGCCGCTGGCACTGGTGGCGATGTTCGCGGCATCCTTGATCGCTGTGTTCCAGTCCGATCTGAAACGCATGCTGGCCTATTCCAGCATTGCGCAAATCGGCTATATCCTGCTGGGCATCAGCCTGTTGTCGGCCACCGGCCTGTCAGGCGCCATCGTGCATCTGTTCAACCACGGCATCACCAAAGCCGCGCTGTTCATGGGTGTCGGCGCGTTGGTGTTGCGGTCAGGCTCCTCGTTCTATGCGCGGATTGAAGGGATGGGCAAAGTGATGCCATGGACCAGCTTTGCCATCGTGATTGCCGGCCTGTCGTTGATCGGCGTGCCCGGCACGGCCGGATTTATCAGCAAATGGGTGCTGGTGCAGGCCGCGATTGAACAAGGCTGGTGGTGGATTGCGCTGGCTGTTGTGGCATCGTCCTTGTTGGCAATCATTTACGTGTGGCGGGTGATCGAGGTGCTTTATATGAAGCAACCCGCTGATCCCACACCACGCGAAGCGCCGCTATCAATGCTGATCCCGATGTGGATTATGGCGCTCTCGACGATCTGGTTCGGTCTGGACACTGAGCTGACCATGACTGCTGCCCGCGCCGCCGCTGACGGGTTATTGAACGGCTTTACGATGGGGGGGCATTAAGTGGAAACCAACACAGCTATTCTGCTGACTATGCTAATCCCTGCCGCCGCGTCCGTGGGCAACCTGCTGCTGCGCAATCACGCCGATTTGCGCGATGGCATGACGCTGGGCGCTGCCGTGGCTACATTCCTCACCGTACTGGTGATCCTGACCAATGTGGGTAACGGCACAACGCAAGCACTGGTGTTGTTCAACGTGTTCCCGGGTCTGGACATCGCGTTCAATGTCGAACCCTTGGGCCTGATGTTCGCCATCATCGCCTCCGGCCTGTGGATCCTGACCCACATCTACGGCATCGGCTATATGCGCGGCAATAACGAGGACAACCACACGCGGTTCTTCGCCAGTTTTTCACTGGCCATCGCTGCCGTGATGGGGTTGGCGTTTTCCGCCAATATGTTCACCCTGTTCCTGTTCTACGAATTGCTGACCCTGTCGACCTACCCGTTGGTTGCCCACAAAGGCACGCCCGAAGCCATCAGCGGCGCGCGCACCTATCTTGGCATCCTGATGGGCACCTCGATAGGCCTGCTGCTGGTCGCAGTGATCTGGACTTACACCATCACCGGCACGCTGGACTTCACCCAAGGCGGCATCCTGCGCGGCCATATCGCAGGGCCGATGGTTGCCGTGCTGCTGGGCCTCTATGCGTTCGGCATCGGCAAGGCGGCGATCATGCCATTCCACCGCTGGCTGCCCGCAGCTATGGTTGCCCCCACGCCTGTCAGTGCGTTGCTACACGCCGTGGCTGTGGTCAAGGCGGGCGTGTTCACCATGCTAAAGGTCGGCATCTACATCTTTGGCATCGACTTCCTCGCTGAAACGGGCGCGTCCGAATGGCTGATGTGGCTGGCCGCCTACACCATTATCGCGGCGTCCATCGTGGCGATGACCAAGGACAACCTGAAAGCCCGCCTCGCCTACTCCACCATCAGCCAGCTGTCCTACATCACCCTTGGCATGGCATTGGCCACTTCCATGGGGGCGCTGGGGGGTGGCATGCACATCGCCATGCACGCGATGGGCAAGATCACTTTGTTCATGTGTGCAGGCTCGATCTATGTGGCTACCCACAAGATCAACATCAGCCAGATGAACGGGCTGGGACGGATCATGCCAATCACCTATGGTGCGTTCCTGATCGGGGCGTTGTCAATCATCGGATTGCCGCCTCTGGGCGGGTCATGGAGCAAATGGTTACTGATCGTCGGTGCTGCGGACGCGGGCCAACAGGTAATGATCGCGGTGCTGATGCTGAGTTCGCTGTTGAATGTGGCTTACCTTTTGTCGATTGTCGGGCGCGGGTTCTTTTGGCCTGCTGAAACCACCGAACCCCCAAAAATAGCCGAGTCCCCCGTGCTGGTCTGGCTGCCGCCCGCCACCACCGCATTCGGCTGTTTGCTGCTGTTTTTCTATGCCACCAATCTCAGGGATTTCCTGTTGCCAATTGTAGGGGCCGCACAATGAGTGACTATCTGACAGACACACCGCAAACCGATGAGGGCAGGCACGCCTATGGCCAGCGTCTGCAAAAGCAGGGCCAACGCGAGCTGTATATTCGCAAAGCACTGCGGACACATTTCGGGCTGGGGATTGACGAGGTCATCGCCATCTGCACCGATCTGCCCAAAGCGCGGCTTTTGGAATTGAAACAACTCAGGAAACAGTTTCCCGATCTGAACGAGAACCGGCTGGCCTGGAAAATATCCAAGTCACTGACGATCCCCAAGGCAGACGCCCTGAAGTGGGCGCAGACGCTGATCTCCAAAGAGGGAAAGGCCTAATCATGTCAGAGCATGACACCGATCCAGCCAAACTGCCCGCCCTTGGCCGGATGCTGCTGTGGGTAGACAAGCCGGGCAGCGCCAACAAGATTTTCTGGGCGTTGGTGGTGGTTTGCGGTTTGCTGTTTTTGGCTGATTTTACTTATGAGAAGCACGGCCATTTCGAGATTGAAAACCTGCCCGGTTTTTTCGCGGCTTACGGGTTCATCATGTTCACCGGCTTGATCTTGGCCGCCAAAGCCTTGCGGGTGCTGATCAAACGGCGCGAGGATTTCTACGGCGACAAGGCTGTGGACCGCGAGGACTATCCCGAGGCCGGACTGGATAAAGTCGATTATGATGCTTGACCAGATCCCCACGGCCTTCCTGTTCTTCATCGGGGCCGCCGCCCTGTTCGCCCTGCCCCAAGGCCGCTTGCGTGGCCTGTTGCTGTTGATCGTGCCAGTGATTGCGGCGTGGCAAGTCTGGGGTCTGGAGATCGGCTCACACCAAACCGTGCCATTCTTCAACTTCGAGCTGGACCTGATGCGCATCGACAAGCTGTCGCGCATCTTCGGTTTGATCTTCTGCCTCGCGGCATTTCTGGGCAACCTATTCGCATGGCATGTGCGCGACACCGTGCAACAAGTGGCCGCCCTGCTCTATGCCGGATCGGCCATCGGAGCGGTATTCGCCGGCGATCTGATCACCCTATTTTTCTACTGGGAAGGCACCGCAATTGCGTCCGTTTTCCTGATCTGGGCACGCCGCACCGAGGGCGCGTTTCACACCGGTATGCGCTATCTGG
>Ga0190303_1000417_pt1 | contig 17804 bp, 15 predicted proteins | sample 48700701_MG_FD_161672 | JGI IMG/M metagenome (GOLD analysis project Ga0190303, IMG submission 161672) | Hydrothermal vent sediment bacterial communities from Southern Trench, Guaymas Basin, Mexico - 4870-07-0-1_MG | ecosystem: Environmental > Aquatic > Marine > Hydrothermal vents > Sediment ...
TGGAACTATTATTGAAAATAAATCATATATAGATCTAAACTTAAACGGTGGTTATGTATTTTCAGATAGGCTAACTGCTTTTACAAAAATAAATAATGCTTTAGGTGAAAAATACCATCCTTTTGTAAACTACCAAGTACAAACTTTACAAATTTTAGCAGGCATCACTTACAAATTTGACTTGTAACTCTAGTTCAATTTATTTACAACTTTTTTGTATAGTTTTAACATTCTTAAAAACTACCCAATAATGAAGCACTTCTTTTTAACTTTAAGTTTAATTAGCGTCTTAATTTCTTGTGCTGATGTATCAAAAAAAGAAATTAAGTCAACTGTAAATAAAAAAGATTCAACCACAATTAAACATATTTTTAATACTGCATTAACAAATGGACAATGTTATCAATGGTTAGATGTATTATCTAATACTATTGGAGGTCGTTTATCTGGCTCACCAGAAGCGCAACAAGCTGTTGAATGGGGAGAAAAATTAATGACTGATTTAGGTTTTGATAATGTTTGGTTACAACCAATTATGGTACCTCATTGGGTACGTGGTGAAAAAGAAAAAGCTTACTTCACGGTTAATAATACTAAAATTAATGTACCTATTTGCGCACTCGGCGGCTCGGTCGCAACTCAAAAAGACGGAGTTACAGCTGAAGTAATTGAAGTAAAAAGCTTAGATGAAGCAACAAAATTAGGAGAAAAGTTAAGAGGTAAAATCGTGTTTTTTAATCGCCCGTTTGACGATACTTTGATAAGAACTTTTCATGCATATGGCGGTTGTGTAGACCAACGTTATGCAGGTGCTATGGTTACTGGTAAATTTGGTGCTGTAGGTGCTATTGTTCGCTCCATGACAAATAGTATTGACGATTACCCACATACTGGCGTAATGAGTTATGGAGATTTATTAGATGAAGAGAAAGTACCAACTGCAGCAATAAGTACAAAAGCTGCAAATTTACTAAGTGAGCAATTAAAAGTAAATCCAGCCTTAAAATTTTACTTCAAACAAAACTGTAAAACTTTACCTGATGCGCCTTCATTTAATGTAATTGGTGAGATTATTGGTAGTGAATATCCTAATAAGTTTATAACAGTTGGTGGTCATTTAGATTCTTGGGATTTAGGTGACGGTGCTCATGATGACGGAGCAGGAATTGTACAATCTATTGAAGTATTAAGATTATTAAAATTAAATAACATAAAACCAAAACATACCATTAGGGCTGTATTATTTATGAATGAAGAAAATGGTTTGCGAGGTGGTAAAAAATATGCTGAAGAAGCTAAATTAAAAAATGAAATACACATTGCAGCATTAGAATCTGATGCTGGTGGATTTACACCTAGAGGATTTTCTTTTGATGAAAGCGGAAAAAATTACGACTTATTTATGAGTTGGAAACCTTTATTAGCTCCTTACGATTTACTAGATATAAATACTGGTGGAAGTGGTGCTGATATTGGCCCTTTAAAATCAGAAACGATTTCTTTATTTGGTTATAAACCTGATTCTCAACGCTATTTTGATTACCACCATGCTTCAACCGATACTTTTGATAAAGTAAACAAACGCGAACTGGAATTAGGTGCTGCATCTATGACCTCATTAATTTATTTATTAGACACCTATTTAGACTAATTTACAAACCATATTATGAAAAAATTAATCCTATTTTTCTTAACAATCACAACAATATCTTGCATAAAAAAAGAAAGTGCAGATACACTTATTATAAACGCAAACATTTACACCGTTAATAGTAACTTTGATACCGCCGAAGCATTTGCAATTAAAGATGGTAAAATAATTGATGTTGGTACAACTCTTGAAATTCAATCTAAATATGCTTCAACTTATGTAAACGATGTAAAAGGAAAAACAATACTTCCCGGTTTTATAGATGCTCATTGTCATTTTTATGGTTTAGGACTGCAACAACAAAAAGTTGATTTAACAGGTACAAAAAGTTTTGATGAAGTTGTACAGCGAATTGTTAATTTTCAAAAAGAGAAAAAAGTAAACTATATCACTGGTCGTGGTTGGGATCAAAACGATTGGGAAATAAAAAAGTTCCCTACAAAAAACAAACTTGACGAATTGTTTCCAACAACACCAATTGCAGTTAGACGGATTGATGGACATGCTTTACTAGCCAATCAAGCTGCAATTGATTTAGCCAAAGTAACTATTCACACTTCTTTTTCTGGAGGAGAAATACTTCAGAAAAACGGAAAACTAACTGGTGTTTTTATTGACAATCCAATGGCTTTAATTAACGTTACAATTCCTAACCCAAGCAAATCAGAACAAATTCAAGCATTAAAAGATGCTGAAAAAATCAGTCTTTTTTACGGATTAACAACTGTTGATGACGCTGGTATTTCTAGAAAAACAATTGAACTAATTGATAGTTTGCAGCAAACTAACGAATTAAAAATTCGCATATATGCAATGGTCTCAAATTCACCTGAAAATTTAGATTACTATCTAAACAAAGGAATTATTAAAACCGAAAAATTAAATGTTCGCTCAATAAAAGTCTATGGTGATGGTGCGTTAGGATCTCGTGGTGCAGCACTAAAAAAACCATATGCAGACAGACATAATCACTTTGGAGCATTGCTAGCTTCACCTGAAGAATATTTGAATATTGCTAAAAAAATTGCAGCATCAGATTACCAAATGAATTCACATGCCATTGGGGATTCTGCAAATTACCTACTGCTAAAAACTTATAAAGAAGTTTTAAAAGGTAAAAACAATAGACGCTGGAGAATTGAACATGCTCAAATTATTGATAAAAAGGACTTTGAATACTTTAATAATATTTTACCCTCAGTACAACCAACACACGCAACAAGTGACATGTATTGGGCAGAAGATAGAGTTGGAAAAGAAAGAATTAAAGGTGCTTATGCTTATAAGGATTTGCTAAATACTTATGGAAAAATTGCCTTAGGAACAGATTTTCCTATTGAAAAAGTCAGCCCTTTTTTAACTTTTTATGCAGCTGTAGCTCGCAAAGATCTAAATAATTATCCTGAAAAAGGATTTCAAACCGAAAATGCATTAACACGTGAAGAAACTTTAAAAGGAATGACAATTTGGGCTGCATACTCAAACTTTGAAGAACATGAAAAAGGCAGCATTGAAGTTGGAAAACTGGCAGATTTTATTATTCTTGATAAAAATATCATGGAAATTGAGTTACCAAGAATCCCATATTTAAAAGTTGAAGAGACGTATATTGGTGGAGAAAGAGTTTATAGAAAATAATTTTAACCTGTTTTATTTAACTGTATTTGTACAAACTCAAACACCCATACGAGCCATTTATCCATGAAAATGCCAAAAAATTAATTGTTGGCACTTTATCTCCCCCAAGATTTTCAATTGGAAATTTAAAAAAAGGAGATGTTGATTTTTGTTATGGAAGTATTGACGGACAGTTATGGAAAATTTTAACCTCAACTTAAAATTTGAAACTACCAATTTTGCAATTCAGCAACGAAAAAATTTCTTAATAAAAAACAACATTGGTGTGTGTGACATTGTTGAATCATGTGAGCGTAAAGGGCTGGACGCTTCAGATTTAGGAATGTCAACTATTAAACTTCGGGATATGAATTATTTTCTAAAAAAATACCCTTCTGTTCATACGCTTTTATTAACAGGAGGAAATAGTAAAAACAGGCCAGAATATCATTTAAGAAAACAGTTAAAAGAGCAAAACATACAACTTATTCCCATTTCTTTAGAAACACCAAAAATTCATGAATTTAAAATTGAAACACAAAGAGTTATAAAAGTAATTTCATTAACAGCTCCTTCTGGTGCAGCTAACAGAGCAGTTGGAAGTAACCCTCAATACAAACTACTAAAACAACAAAAACCTAAATTCAACACGTTTGACTTTAGAGTTTTACAGTATAAAAAGTTTTTTTAACAATTAACTTAAAATTCCGTCAACAAAGTTATTTATTGAACCTGTTCCTTTTTCTTGTAAAAAATTAATAAATGCTGAACCAATAATTGCTCCATTCATATACTCGCAAGCTGTATTAAAGGTAGATTTATTTGAAATCCCAAAACCTGCAATTAACGTACTTTTTAAATTCATTTTTTGAATTCGTTCAAAATACGCAATTTGTTTTGAAGAAATTTCACCTTTTGCACCAGTAATTGATGAAGATGCAACTACATAAATAAATGCATTTGTAATTTTATCAATTTTTTGAATACGCTCATCTGAAGTTTGAGGTGTAATTAAAAATACATTTGATATGTTATACCTAGCAAACAACTCTTTATAATGAGATTCGTATTCAATCATTGGTAAATCTGGTATAATTACAGTTTCAATTCCACAATCTTTACATTTCTGACAAAATTTTTCTTCTCCATATTTTATTACCTGATTTAAATAACCCATTAAAACTAATGGAATTTTCACAGTGCCTTTTAATGTTTCTAATTGATCAAAAATAATATCTAAATTAATTCCATTTTCTAATGCAATAGAACTACTGTGCTGAATAGTTGGCCCATCAGCTAACGGATCAGAATATGGCAACCCAACTTCTAAAAAATCAACTCCACTAGCCTCTAAACTTTTAATTATTAATTCTGTATCGTTTAACTTTGGAAAACCAGCAGTAAAAAATACCGAACATAAATTATGTTGTTTCTTTTCGAATAAACTATTTAACTTACTCATCCTCTAAATGTGTTATATACGTTTCTAAATCCTTATCGCCTCTTCCAGATAAATTAATTACAACTACCTGATTTTTTTTAAATTTTATTTTAGGTAAAACAGCCAAAGCATGAGCTGATTCTAATGCTGGAATAATTCCTTCAATTTTGGTTAGTTCATAAGCTGCATCCAATGCTTCTTTATCGGTTGCATTCATAAATTTAGCACGTTCACTTTCGTGTAAAAAAGCATGTAAAGGTCCTATTCCCGGATAATCTAACCCTGCTGAAATTGAATATGGTTCAACCACTTGTCCGTATTCATCTTGCATTAAAATTGTTTTACTTCCGTGTAAAACTCCAACTTCACCTAATTGAGATGTAGCTGCAGTTTTCCCACTATGTACGCCTAAACCAGCTGCTTCAACTGCTATTAATTGTACTTTTTCTTCATCTAAATAATGATAAAAAGCTCCTGCAGCATTGCTTCCTCCTCCAACACAAGCAATTATTATATCTGGATTTTCATTTCCTGTTTGAACCAATAATTGTTCTTTAATTTCTTTACTAATGATAGATTGCAAACGCGCCACCATATCTGGATATGGATGTGGACCAACAACTGAACCTATTAAATAATAGGTGTCTTCAGGGTTTCCAATCCAATCTCTTATTGCCTCATTGGTTGCATCTTTTAAGGTTTTACTTCCGCTTGTTGCAGGAATAACTTTTGCGCCTAACATTTTCATACGAGCAACATTTGGAGCCTGACGTTTAATATCAACTTCTCCCATAAAAACAATACATTCTAAATTCATTAAAGCGCAAACCGTTGCAGTTGCAACACCGTGCTGACCTGCTCCAGTTTCAGCAATAATTCGTTTTTTACCAAGCTGTTTGGCAACCAAAATTTGTCCAATAGTATTATTTATTTTATGCGCACCAGTATGATTTAAATCTTCTCTTTTTAAGTAGATTTTAGCTCCGTATTTTTCAGATAAACGTTTTGCAAAATACAATGGTGTTGGTCTACCCACATAATTATCTAACAACTCTTTAAATTCTTTTTTAAAGGATTCAGATTCTAAAATTTTTAAATAATTATCCTCTAGCTCTTTTACATTTGGATACAATAGCTCTGGAATGAAAGCACCTCCAAACTGACCATAATAGCCATCTTTATCTACAAAATAACTCATACTAAGTTGTTTTTAAATTCTTTAATCTCTTTAATATTTTTTAATGCTGGTTTAATTTCGAAACCACTATTTATGTCAACTCCCTTAAAAGCTGAATGCTTTATTTTTTTAATTTTGGCAACATCATTTTTTGAAATACCTCCACTTAATAAAAACGGAACCTTCCCTTTATATTTTTGAAGTATCTCCCAATTAAATTTTATTCCGTTACCTCCATAGTTAGCCCCTTTGGTATCGAATAAGAAATAATTACAGCTCCTTTCATATTCAACAGTTGAGCTAAAATCAAAATGTTTATCAATTGAAAATGCTTTTATGATTTCTATTGCTTGAGATTTTGAATTAAGTTCAGAATGACGTAATTTTAATTTAATACAAAACTCAGCAGTTTCATTTCCATGCAATTGCACAACATCCAATCGGTGTTTTTTAACTTTCTCAAGTATTACTTCAACGTTTTCATTTACAAAAACACCTACTTTTTTAATTGATGAAGGAAATTTAACTTGAGGAAAATCTGCAACAAAACGTTTCGATTTATTGTAAAATATAAACCCAACAAAATCTGGTTTCAAAGCTAATAAGCTTGAAACATTTTCAGGGTTTCGCATTCCACAAACTTTAATTTTCATTTTACTTCAATTGATTTATAAAAGCCTGACACGTTAATCCGGGGTCTTCAGTTTTCATAAAATTTTCTCCAATTAAAAAACCTTGATAACCATATTCTTTTAATCCAGCAATTACTCTTGGATCACTCAATCCACTTTCTGAAACTTTTAAACAAGAATCAGGAATTTGACTTACCAACCCAATAGAATGCTCTAAATCAACTTCAAAAGTTTTTAAATTTCGATTATTGATTCCTATAATTTTATTGTCAAGTTCAATTTTATCTAATTCCTCTTGGCTATGCACTTCGTACAAAACTTCCAAGCCTAAATCTTCAGCCAATTTTCCGTAATTCTTCAACTCTTGTTTAGTTAAACAAGCTGCAATTAACAAAATAGCATCGGCTCCAATAGCTTTTGCTTCCACAATTTGAAATCCGTCAACTATAAAATCTTTTCGTAAAATAGGCGTTATTTCATTTACAGTTCTAGCTTGTATTAAATCTAACATTGTACCTCCAAAAAAATGAGTGTCTGTTAAAATAGATTGTGCTGCAACAGTTGCTTCTAAATATCCTTGAGTTACATCTATAACCTCAACTTTATTATTTATAATTCCTTTTGAAGGTGATTGTCTTTTAAATTCAGCAATAATTCCGTTAGAATTTTTAACTGTTAATGCCTTTCTTAACGAAATTGGAGTACGATTGAAATTAGGGCTTTTTACTAAATTCTCTATTTTCACTTCGCTTTTTAGTTGAGCTATTTCTTTCTTTTTATGTGCTATTATTTTATCTAAAATATTCATTTTCTATTTAATTGTTAATTCTTAAATTATATTCATTTCCGTCACCCTGAACTTGTTTCAGGGTCTCATCCAAATTGTCGTATTTTTAAAGTAGGATTCATTTCCTTAATTAAATTTATTTTCCAATCGTGACGCCAATTTTTTAATTTTTTTTCTCCTAAAATTGCTTGATTTATATCCGTAAATTCTTCGAAATATAATAAATCTTTCACATTATATTTTGATGTAAACTTTGAACCTAATCCATTTTTATGTTGGTTTATTCTTTCTTTTAAGTTTGATGTCATACCAATATAAAAGGTTGTTCTATATTCATTCACTAATATGTAAACATAACTTAATTTCATATTCTCATCAGATGTGATGCTGAAACAAGTTCAGCATGACGTTTAGTTGAATCTGTACTTTAAAATTCTTAATTCTTAGTTAACTTAGTCAAACATTGTTTTGCCTTTAAACTAATTAACGATTCTTTTGCTTCATCAAAAGCAGTTTCAAATGATTTATTTTTATCAATTATTTTTAATGCGAAAGCTGCATTTGCTAATACTGCATTATTTTGTGCTTCTGTTCCATTTCCATCTAATATAGAAACAAATATTTTGGCTGATGATGCTACAGAATCTCCTCCAAAAATCTCTGATTGTTTTAAATTTCTCAAGCCTAATTCTTCAGGAGTAATTAATTGTTCATTTTCTTTTGTAAATAATTTGAATCCACTTGTTAGTGAAATCTCATCGTAACCATCTAAACTATAAACAATTCCGTAATTTTTAGAAGTTTCTTGCAATAAATAGTTATAAATTCTAGCTACTTCCAAATTAAAAACACCAACTAGTTGATTTTGTGGATTACTAGGGTTTACCAGCGGCCCCAACATATTAAAAAACGTTTTTAAACCCAATTCTTTACGAACAGGTCCAACAGCTTTCATAGCTGGGTGAAATAATGGCGCGTGTAAAAAGCAGATATTTGCGGTATCTATTTGTCTTTTTAAAATTGCCTCATCATTGGTGAATTTATATCCCAAATACTCCAACATATTTGATGAGCCACTTACCGAGGAAACCCCATAATTACCATGTTTAGCTACTTTATTTCCTGTTCCTGCAACTACAAATGATGTTAATGTTGAAATATTAAATGTGTTTTTACCATCACCTCCTGTACCACACAAATCAATGGTATTAAATTCAGATAAATCAATTTTTATCGCCAATTCTAGTAATGCTTCTCTAAACCCTGCTAACTCATTAACAGAAATTGGGCGCATCATAAACACCGTTAAAAATGAAGCCATATGAGCTGCATTATACTGTTCATTTGCTATTTGAATCAATACTTCTTCAGCTTCTTGTTTTGTTAAACGTTGCTGTTCGAATAATTTATTTAAAATTGCTTTCATTTTTTATTTGCTTCTATAAAATTACGAACAATTTGTTCACCTAAAGGTGTTAAAATTGACTCTGGGTGATACTGTACCGCACTTACATTATACACTTTATGTTGCAATGACATGATGTCTCCAAACTCATCAACCGAAGTGATTTCTAATTCGGAAGGGAAATCTTTTAAAGATGCAATCCAAGAATGGTAACGTGCAGCTTCAAATTCGGTTGGAATACCTTTATAAATTGGAGCATCAAAATCGGTTACTTTCATAGTAGTTGCAACCCCATGAAAAACAGTATCTAAATTTTCTATAGAACCTCCAAACACTTCCGTAATAGCCTGTAAACCTAAACAAACTCCAAAAATTGGTTTTGTAGCTGCATATGTTTTAATTACTTCTTTTAAAATTCCAGCTTCATCAGGAATCCCTGGCCCTGGGGATAAAATTATTAAATCGTATTCATTTATTGCCTCAATTGCTATTTCATCGTTTCTAAAAACAGTTGGATATGTGCCTGTAATATCTTCAACAATATGTACCAAATTATAGGTAAATGAATCGTAATTGTCTAATATTAAAATTTTCATATTTTAAATTTTTTCTGCCAAGATTAATGCTTTTTTTAAAGCAGCTAATTTGTTATTTACTTCTTGTAACTCTCCTTCTTCAGTAGAATTTATAACAATTCCTGCTCCGGCTTGTGAGAATAACGTATTATTTTTACTCACAAATGAACGGATGGCTATTGCTAAATTCACTGAATTATCTAAGCCAATAAACCCAACTGCACCGCCATAAAATCCGCGTGTTTGGTTTTCATATCTATCAATTAATTCCATTGCTTTGTATTTTGGTGCTCCGCTTAAAGTACCTGCCGGAAAAGTATCTCCCACAATCTCTATTGACCTCCCCTTTGGTTTCCCCTTAACAGTTGACACTAAATGAATTACATGACTAAAATATTGTACTTCTTTAAAAACTTCAACTTGCACATTACTTGCATGTTTACTTAAATCGTTTCTAGCTAAATCTACCAACATAACATGTTCTGCATTTTCTTTTTTATCTTTTGATAATTTTTCACCTAACAAAATATCTTGCGCCATATCACCCGTTCTTCTAAAGGTTCCTGCAATTGGATTGATAATGGCTTTTTGTTCATCAATTTTTATTTGAGCTTCTGGTGAAGAACCCATTAATTTAAAACTTCCGTAGTCGAAATAAAATAAATAAGGTGATGGATTTATAGAACGTAATGCTCTGTACACATTAAAATCATCTCCAGAAAATTTTTGTTGAAACTGACGTGATAATACTAATTGAAAAACATCACCACGTTTACAATGTTCTTTTGCTTTTGCTACATTGTTTTTAAAATCTTCATCTGTACAATTTGAAGACTCACTTCCGGTAGTTTCAAATTTATACAAACCATAAGTTCTTGCATTTATTAAGGTTTGAATTTCCTCAATTCTTGATTCCTCACCATCTTCAATGTTTTCAATAAGTGTTAATTCATCATTAAAATGGTTAATTGCAATGATAAATTTGAAAAAACTAAATTGAAAATCTGGAATTTCAGAAACTGCTTTTTTAGCATTTAATTGTATCGTTTCAAAATATTGAATAGAATTATACGATACGTAACCATAAAACCCGTTATATGATTTTATAGCTTCATCACAATCTAAAGTAATTGTATTCTTATAAGATTCAAAAATATCGTAGAAATTAGAATTAATACTTTTTGTGTCAAGCTCTTCATTCCCATAGTGATAAGAAAATGTATTTTTATCTGCTTTCAAAGTAACAATAGGTTCTACACAAATAAAGGTAAAACTTTCTTCTTTACTATGATAATCTGAACTTTCTAACAATAAACTATTGGCATATTTATCTCTAATTTTAGAATACATTCCTACAGGAGTAATAGTATCTGCCAGTTGTTTTTTTGAAATTGTTTTAAATTTTAAATTCTTCATTTTGTTGAAATAAAAAAGGACTTATCTCGCGATAAGTCCTTTTGTTATATATTATGATTTAAATATAGTAGTTCTTGCTCGCTTATTGTTTAAGAGAGTTCCACCACCAATTTGTATTTAAATTATTTATCTTCATTCGTTGCACAAAAATAGTATAGATTTTTAAATGAGCAAATTATTTGTTAAAAATTTATTATTTAATTAAAAAACATCATATACAGTAACACAATTCCTATAATAACTATTGGGCCTACTAAACCCGCAACAATTCCCCCAAACCTAAAATCTTTCTGTTTTAATTTACCCGTACTAAATGCAATGGCATTTGGCGGTGTAGAAATTGGTAAAAATAGCGCAGCAGAAGCACTTAACCCAATAACTAAAGGTAATACAACTTGATTGGTAGACACTAAAATAATTGCAATTGGTATCAAAATGGTTGCTGTTGCCGTATTACTCATAAAGTTTGATAAAATCACTGTTAATAATGAAAATACAATAACCAATGCATAAAAATTAAGATTGTAATCTCTTATTAAGCTCACATAATACTCTGCCAAACCTGTTTCTTTAATTGCTAAACCAAGAGACAAACCACCCGCAACTAACATTAAAGTATCCCAAGGTAACTTTCTAACATCTTCACCTGAAATTATTCTAAACATAGTTAACAACATAATTGGTAATAAGGATACTGCTGATGCTGGTATTCCGTGTATATTCCCTGTTAACCATAATACTAAAGTTAATAATAAAACACCTAGAACAAACTTTTTCTTAAGTTTAAAAATTCTGGAATTACTATGTTCATCTATATCATTTAAAAAGCTCAAATCAATAGTGGAAACTTTAGGTACATATCTATTTATTAAAAATAACCAAAATAAAAAAACTAAAATAATTGCAATTGGAAAAGCTACCATCATCCATTCTAAAAATCCAAAAGAAATTCCGTGACTATTTAAAGCCTCAACAGCAATAGCATTTGGAGGTGAACCAATAATTGTTCCCATACCTCCTAATGATGCCGCTGCGGGAATACCAATTAACAACGCTTTTGAAAAAGGGGCATCCGTATCTAATGTATTAATAAAGGGTAAAACAGCTGCAATCATCATAGCTGTAGTTGCTGTATTAGACATAATCATTGAAAAAATTGCTGTTACCAACATAATTCCTAATAATACATATCTAGGTTTTGAGCCAAATTTTGAAATTGTTAATTTAAAAATTGTTCTATCTAAACCTACTTTTTGCATCGCCTCAGCCATAAAAAAACCACCTAACATTAACCAAATAACACTATTTGACCAAGTTTGAACATATTTTTGCACGTATTTTGCTGCGTTTTCAGGGTCAATCTCATGATAATAGCCACCAAGTGCAAATACTAAAAACCCAAAAATTAACAAGCCTACTGTAAATGGTGGAACAGCCTCAGTAATCCATAACCCAATTGCTAAAAATAATAAAAAAAGCACATAAATTTGCGCTGTATCTAATGCAGGATTTACCAATAAATAAGTAATTCCAAATGCGAAAATTACACTTAATAAAAAATAAATAATTTTTTGTTGAATATCAACTACCCGTTGAATTTTGTACATATACCGTTTTGATGCGGTTCTAGAATCTGCCATTTTTTTTAATTTGAGATAAAATTACACTTTACATACTTAAAGCTTAAACAAATATAAAATTACAAATACAAAAATAACACTTGAAAGAACAATAATAAATTTTTGTTGCTTTCGTATTTTATGTTTAGCCTCTCTATAATTTTTAGTTGAAGTATTTATCGAGTTCATCAGCTATTGAGATTAAAATTACATTACAAAATTAAACAGTAAAGAAGTTTAAATAGTCTTTTTTTTAAAGAAATAACGAAAACGTTTCCTTATAATTTTAAACAAAAAAACCCCAAGTTTAACACTTGGGGTTGCATCTTTTTTGTATTTTATCTTAATCTAAAGACCCTAAATATCTCTCAGCATCTAATGCAGCCATGCAGCCAGTACCGGCAGCTGTTACAGCTTGTCTGTATTCATTATCCTGTACATCTCCAGCAGCAAAAACACCTGGTAAATTAGTCTTCGTAGATTTCCCTTTAGTTGTTAAATAACCAACTTCATCCATATCTAATTGACCTTTAAATATTTCTGTATTTGGTTTGTGTCCAATTGCAATAAAAACTCCAGTTACATCAATTACTTCTTTTTCGCCAGTCTTATTGTTTACAGCCCTTACACCTTCAACAACATTACCTCCTAAAACTTCATCTATTTCAGTGTTATACTTTACTTCAATATTTGCAGTTTTTTCAACTCTATGTTGCATTGCTTTTGAAGCTCTCATATAATCTTTACGCACCAACAGTGTAACTTTACTACAAATATTTGATAAATAAGTTGCTTCTTCTGCTGCCGTATCACCTGCACCCACAACTACAACATCTTGTTTTCTATAAAAGAAACCATCACAAGTTGCACAAGCAGAAACTCCTCCACCTATTAAACGTTGCTCACTTTCAAGTCCTAAATATTTAGCCGTTGCACCTGTTGAAATTATCACCGTTTCAGCTTCAATTTGAATTGATTCATCAACAGTTACTTTATGAATACCCCCAACTTCTTTATTAAAATCTATTTTAGTTACCAATCCAAAACGTACTTCCGTTCCAAAACGCTCCGCTTGATTTTTTAAATCGTCCATCATTGCAGTTCCATCAGTTCCATTTGGATACCCTGGGAAATTATCAACTTCAGTAGTTGTTGTTAATTGACCTCCCATTTGCATTCCTGTGTACATTACCGGTTTTAAATCGGCTCTTGAAGCGTATATTGCAGCTGTGTAACCTGCAGGTCCAGAACCTATAATCAAACATTTTATTTTTTCAATTGTATCAGACATGATTTTTTATTTATATGATGAACAAATTTATAGCATTTTATTATAAATCAACACCTTTGTTTATAATTTTTAATAATGCAATTATAAGCATTTGTAATGTTACACTATTAAACTATTTTTTATTTAGCTTTGAGCACTTTAAATTGTATAAAAATGACTCAAATAAATTCTATTCAACAACTTGAAGAAATCTTAAAATCTGAAGCTGCAGTAATGCTTTATTTTAATACTACATCTTGTAATGTTGGGAAATCCCTAGAGCCAAAAGTGAGAAACTTATTAAAAACTTCATTCCCAAAAGTTTTTTTTTACACTATTGATATAAATTTCTCACCTGAAATTTCAGCAAAATTTAGTGCTTTTGTTGAACCAACAATTATCACCTTTTTTGAAGGCAAAGAAACAATTAGAAAAAGTAGAAATATTGGTATTTACGAATTGCAAGAAGCAATCGAAAGACCTTATAATTTAATTTTCGAATAATTTCTTGTATAATATATTATTAGTTTTATATTTGCAGTCCGAAATTATTCGGGGTGTAGCGTAGCCCGGTTATCGCGCCACGTTTGGGACGTGGAGGCCGCAGGTTCGAATCCTGCCACCCCGACGAACCTAGTAATAGGTTAAACTAAAACACTGTTAATTGTATGATTTTCAGTGTTTTTTGTTTTTTATGATATTAAATGAAATCATTTAAAACAGTATAAAAGGTGTGCAATCAGGTGTACATTTTATTACTGGAATTGTTGTAATTTTAAGGAGCTTTTTAAGAGCAATTTGACTTTCGTCTTTACAAATTAATTTGTTTAACTAAAGACGCATAAATGCAGACAATCAGCACCTTTTCAATCATTTTCTTTACTAGAAAATCACGTAGTAATACGAACCGATTATCAATCTATGCAAGAATTACTGTCAACGGACAACGTTCCGAAATCAGCCTTAAAAGGAATGTTCTATTTAAAGAGTGGGACAATAACAAGAACCGTGGACGAGGGGCTTCTACCAAAATTAGGATTTTAAACAACTATCTTGACTATGTATATAACAAACTCTTGGATTGTCATAAACAGTTCTTAGAAGAGGATAAAATCATTTCAGCCAACGCTATTAAGGCTCGTTATTTGGGTAAAGATGACAATCATAAAACCTTAAAGGGATTGATTGCGTATCATAATACTGCTATGATTACTGTATTAAAGTACGGTACAATGAAAAACTATTATACTACTGATAAATATTTAGATAGATTTTTGCTTAAAAAAATGAAAATTGATGATATATATTTAAAGCAATTGAATTATCGTTTTATTATTGATTTTGAACAGTATTTAAGAACGTATAAGAATTCAAAAAAACAGTTGATGCTATCCAATAATGGGGTGATGAAACATTTAGAACGTTTTAAAAAGATGATAAATCTAGCTATTAAATTAGAATGGATAGCAAAAAATCCTTTTCATCAATTTAAATTAAAGTTTGATAAGTATGATAGACAGTACCTTTCTGAAAGAGAATTAGAACTTATTGAAAACACTCATTATAATAATGAACGATTAGAAAAAGTTAAGGACTGTTTTATTTTCTCCTGCTATACTGGTTTATCTTATGTAGATGTAAAGGAACTTACCTTAAACCAAATTACTAGAGGAATTGATAATAATTATTGGATATTCACTAAACGAGAAAAAACCAATGAAACAGTTAAAATACCTATATTACCTAAAGCTTTAGAAATAATTGATAAGTATGAATCTATTTCAGAAAATACAAATTCAAAAACGTTATTACCTCTTTGCTCCAATCAGAAAACAAACAGTTATTTAAAAGAAATAGCAAAAGACTGTGGCATTAACAAGAATATCACCTTTCATGTTGCCAGGCATACTTTTGCAACAACAGTAATGCTATCTAATGGAGTTCCTATAGAAACAGTATCCAAACTATTGGGACATACAAAATTATCGACCACACAGATTTATGCTAGAGTAATTGAATCAAAAATTAGTGAAGATATTCAAAACCTACTCAAACGTTTTGAAACTAAAAAACAAAAACAATTGCTTTCCATTAAATAATCCAACTATTTAATCTGAGAGATAATTAAAAAGTCATTTATTCCATAAAGAGAATCCGTTTTTAAAGTGATGGATTTAGAGGCTGGGTATCATTGATACCTTTTCTATTAATTCTATATTAAGCTAGGAGAATCCATCACTTTAAAAATGAAACAAACGAGCCAAAAGCGAGTGCGTTAGCATATATCAAAACGCATCAAATTTTATGACACTTTTCATTTTTTCGTAAAAAATTTATTGATTTTACTGGGCTGTAGCGTTTTTTTCGTAAAAAACAGAATATTAACCTTTTTGAATACTATCAAAAAACCAATAATTAGGCAATCTCTACTAAATCAGATCAATTAATATGAGTTTGGCATAAATTCATTCAATGTTTATTGGGGTTACAGACGGTTTTATCCCAAATTTAAAACAAACAAAGTCATCTAAAATGTCTAATCATTTGTATTTGAATGAATTGTAAACTAGTAACATCGCGCAGCGTGTTACCCTCTTGCTTTTCCCCCTTAGTTTTGTAATCACACTTTACATAGAGACTTTTTTATGATATGAAACACTACTATTCATATTAGACATCTTTTCTTTAGGGAAAACCTTCTGTAATTGTAAGTAACAACTAGCCTCTAAAAGGGAATTGATGCAAATTTATCTTGATGTAGTATATTGCATTTTCTATAATTAGAGGAGGTAATAAATTATGTTTAATTATACAAACACTTTAATAAATGGTTGGTTATTTTAAAAATATCATTTTGATTTATTCATTTTTTTGTAGTTTTAAAAACCAAATTTTAATTAAAAAAGTATTGAAGGTTTTATGAAAAAAAAAATACTCCATATTCTTATTGGATGGTTTCTGTTTAATTCATTTACTCTACTATTAGCACAGCAAAACATTTTAACTTTTAAACAGCTTACCATTGACGATGGACTTTCTCAAAACTCTGTTAATTGTATTCATCAGGATAAAAATGGATTTATGTGGTTTGGTACTCAAGATGGATTAAACCGTTTTGATGGTTATAATTTTATTCAGTACAGAAATGAACGAAACAACTCAAATAGCATCAGTAACAATTATATTTGGGATCTTTATGAAGATGAAGATAACGTTTTATGGCTCGCAACTTTTGGTGGAGGTTTAAATAGTTTTAATTTACTAACTGAAGAAATTAAAATATACAAACCAATACCTAATGATTCTACCTCTTTTCCGAGTAATAGATTGTTTTCAATTATAGAATATCCAAAAGGAACTTTATGGATTGGCAGTAATGAAGGTTTAATTAAATTCGATAAATCTACAGTAAAATCAAAACTGTTTCTTTCAGAAAAAACCAAAGAAAACACACTTAAAGACAATTATATTGGCATTGTTTCAAAAGACGAACAAAATAACCTTTGGTTACGTTCAGAATCAGGACTTACACGATTTAACATTAAAACCAATACTGCAGCGTATTTTAAACGAAGTCCATTTTCAAATGCTTATGATTTAGGTGATATTTATGATATAAAAAATAGTGACGGCAAAATGCTTGTTGCCTGTAGTGCTGGTTTAATTGAAATAGATCCTGTTCAAAAAATCGATCGTCTTTTGCTTTCGGCAACCACTATAAAAACAGGGAATAGAACTCCCATTTTTCAAGAAATTCTTTTATTAGGGAATCAACGTTTTGCTATTGGCACTAACGTTGGTCTTATTATTTTTAACTCAAAAACTAATCAGCATTATATATATCAAAATGATGCAAATGATATAAAAAGCTTATCTCATAACAATGTGTTCTCTCTCTTAAAGTCTAAAGACGAAATTATCTGGATTGGTACTCGAAACGGTTTAAATAAAATTGAAACCGAAACTCCAGATTTTATACATATTAGACATGTTTTAGAAAAAAACGGAATGAGTAGTAAGAATGTAAATTCATTTATGGAAGAGAATGATAGTTTGCTTTGGGTTGGAACTACAAACGGTCTAAATCTATATAGCAAAAATAATAATACTTTTAGCGTTTTTAAAAAAGACGAAAAAAACACAAAAGCCTTATCTACCAATTATATGCTTTGCCTATTTAAAGATTCTAAAGGCAATAAATGGGTTGGTACAAG
>Ga0190303_1000418_pt1 | contig 17760 bp, 14 predicted proteins | sample 48700701_MG_FD_161672 | JGI IMG/M metagenome (GOLD analysis project Ga0190303, IMG submission 161672) | Hydrothermal vent sediment bacterial communities from Southern Trench, Guaymas Basin, Mexico - 4870-07-0-1_MG | ecosystem: Environmental > Aquatic > Marine > Hydrothermal vents > Sediment ...
TTCTTAATGGAGATTTGTTTTTGCCGGTTAGTAATTATTGGAAGGATAAATTGATAGAATTAGGATGTGATGAGAAAAAAATTATAGTACATCGTATGGGAATTAATTTAGAGAGATTTACATTTTCTAAGAGAAGAAAACAATCTGGAGAACCTATAAAAATATTAACAGTGGGTAGATTGGTTGAAAAAAAAGGGCATGAATATACAATTAGAGCCATAGCAAAAATAGTTAAAAAACATAAAAATATCAGGTATATAATTGCAGGCGATGGCCCCTTAAGAGATAAATTAGAGGATTTAGTTACAAAATTGGAAATTGGAAAATATGTAAAATTCTTAGGGGCTGTTGAGCAAAATGAGATTCTGAAGCTTTATCAACAAGCACATATCTTTATTCTTTCCAGTGTAACCGCAAGTGATGGTAATAAAGAAGGAATTCCTGTTGTTTTGATGGAAGCTCAAGCAACTGGTCTGCCTGTAATATCTACTATACATAGTGGTATTCCCGAGGTGGTACTTGATGGTAAATCAGGTTTTCTTGTTCCTGAGCGGGATGTGAATGCATTGGCGGAAAGATTAAATTATCTTATTGAACATCCAGAGTTATGGCCAGAGATGGGGTTTGCTGGACGAAAATTCGTTGAAGAAAAATATGATATTAAAAAATTAACGCAGCAATTAGTGGAGATATATCAAAATCTTACCAAAGGAAAATGTGAATAGTTTTATGGGGAACACTATTGGGAAATAGGGAAAATGGGTTATCCATTATCTAAGGTTATAAAAGAGATTCAAAAGTCAGGATTCAAAATTGAAAAAACATACAGAATATTTGAAAATCCTTACCACAGGTTTTTTGTATTAAGTAGAGAGTAATATTCTCCGCTTAAAAAACAGAATTAGAACCCCTGATGGGTGCTTTCTATCTTTAATCAGGCTTTATCCATTGAGCATGGTATAGACAATACCCGACCCAGGCCTTGAAAATGTAACAATTCTTTGCTTATGTGGAAATTTATCAAAAAAATCATGACAAAACAAATTTGTGGCATTTCAACTATTCTGGGGTTGCATTCGGATGAAGTTAGGCAAAGGAATATACAAGAGATATGGTTCTGAGCGAATGGCTCATTTATTGACAGATGAGCTGTTGTGTATATACTCTCTTCATGGAGAAATGTTTAAAGATAAAGGTCATTCCAAAGGCCAGCAGGAACAGGGTCTTGATAAAGGATGGAAGGATTATTGTTTATGTGACTGCCCCACCTGAAAAGGGGAAGGCAAACAGGGAGGTGCTCAAACTTCTGAAAAGGTTAACGGGTGTTGGGGTGGAGATAGTCAGCGGAGAGAAGGCAAGGGAAAAGATTATAAGGTTTCCCATTAAAAAGGATGAATTCATAAGGAGAATAGAGGGTAATGGATAGGCTTATTGAAAGGCTTAAACACGCTGAGAATGTAACCTTTCTCACGGGTTCTGGTATATCAAAGGAGAGTGGAATCCCCACATTCAGGGGTGAGGATGGTCTGTGGAAGAATTATTCTCCAGAAGAACTTGCCTCACCTGAAGGGTTTATGAGGGACCCGCAACTTGTATGGGATTGGTACAACTGGAGAAGGGATATAATCAGGAAGGCTGAACCAAACAGAGGTCATCTAATAATAAAGGAATTTGAGAGATTTTTTAATATTTATGTTATCACCCAGAATGTCGATGGGCTCCATGAGAAGACTGGTGTAAAGAACCTTGTTGAACTCCATGGAAATATATTCAGAAACAGATGCAGCAGGTGTGGAAAAATGTTCGGGGATATTCAAAGCAAGAAAATCCCAACATGTGAATGTGGTGGCCTTATAAGACCGGATGTTGTCTGGTTTGGTGAACCTCTGAAGGAAAAGGACTTGTCAATGGCAATTGAATGGTCAAAGAAAGCCGATGTGTTTTTCCTTGTTGGAACATCAGGGATTGTTTATCCCGCGGCATCCCTACCCTTTTTTGCAAAGGAAAACAGAGGTTTTGTTGTTGAGATAAACATTGAAAAGACCCCTCTAACCCCACACATAGACCTGCACCTTGAAGGCTCTGCTTCACAGGTTCTTGATATGTTATTAAAGGATCTGAATAAATGAAAATTTCAGGGATGAACTACCCTGTTACCCCCCAGTTTCTTTGCCCTGTAACACGCGTTATCCGCTGCTTGTATGAGTTGTGATTTTTTTGCTCCATGAAGGGGGTATGTTGAGACACCAATGCTGATGGTAATACCATACTCTTTCATTTTCTCCTGAACCAATTTTCTCACCCTGTTACCTGTAGAAAGTGCCTTTGAGATATCGGTTTCAACAAGAATAACAATAAATTCATCACCACCATATCTACCAGCGAAGTCAATCTTCCTAACCGCAGATTTTAAGAGGCCCGCAAATTCTTTCAGAACTTCATCACCAACTGTATGCCCATAGGTGTCATTGAAAGCCTTAAAGTTGTCAAGGTCAATGAACAGAAGACTGAACATCCTTGAATATCTTATACTCCTGTTGATTTCCCTGTCAATGATTTCCTCTAATCTTCTTCTATTAGCAATACCGGTGAGTGGATCTGTAATAGCATAAATCCTTGTTTTTTCGTAGAGCTCTGCATTCTTGATTGCCATGGCAACGGAACTGGAGATTGTGAGAAGTAGTTCAAGGTCCTCCTGGTCAAATCCGTTCTTTACAGTCCTTGAAAGAACCATGGCCCCAACAATCTCTTCGCCAAGAATTAAAGGAATAGCAACCTCTGATTGTATCTCATCGATCATTTTGTAGTAGAATTTATTTTTTGTTACATCCTCTGCATATATCATTTTTTTGTAGGCTATTGCATAGGCAACGAGTGAATCAGGTGGCGTAGTAACTGGAAGAACCATATTTCTTAAACCTTTATAACCTATCCAGGCAATTGGTATGTCCATACTCTTTTCTTTATTATACTGAACAATGGCACCATATTCAATTCCAAGACTCTTCTTTAGTTGAAGAAGAAGATTTTTTAGCATTTTTTTCAGTTCGATTGAAGAAATAAGAGAGAGAGAAAGGTTGTAGAGAAGTGCCTGCCTCTCCGCAAGTTTTTTTATCTCATTGAAGAGTTTTGCATTTCCAAGGGCAATAGCAGCATGGTTTGCGATGAACTGAACCCTCTCAAGGGTCTCCTGGTCAAAGGCATCGGGTAAATCAGAATCAACATAGAAAATCCCTATTATTCTATTCGTATGTAATAGTGGAACGGCAATCAGACTTCTTCTGCCCTTTTTCACAGCAGTAGGATTAACATCCTTTAATTTCAGTATATCCCTCACAAGAACGGGTTTTCCTGTTTTCAAGACCCTTCCAGAAATGCCCTTTTTCATTCTGGCGGTGCTGTGGTAAGTTCTCAGCTTTTTGTCAGACCTGTACATTTCGTAGGCAAAGCCTGAACGGTCGTTCTCTACCAGGAGAATGCTCACATGTTTTACACCTGTTATTTCAAGACCTGCCAGCAGTAATCTTTTTATCACCTCTTTTATGTCCAGGTCAGAGATGATGTTCCCTGATAAATTAAGGAGAGTCTTGAAGGATTCAAGTTTATCCTCAATCACTTCTGCGATTTCCAGAAGTGTGAAAAAATCTTTTATAATCCTTTCCAGTTCCTTCCTTTTATTCCCCTTAATGGTTTCGATGGTGTAGACTATCAGTGTCCAGTATTTTGTTTTATACTCAAGACGGTTTTTTCTTTTTGGAATTTCCCCTTTTTCAAAGACCTTTTTTGATTTCTTCTTCAAAACAATCCTTCCAACATTGAAGGGCTCAAGGGCACTGAAAAGGAAGCCAGAAAGTTTTTTTATGATTTCCATGTTTGTATTATATAAAAAGATATAAAATATGTCAACATTTTGACTGCCTGATGGTTAGAAAGATCCGATGTATTATTCCTGTATTCTTGACATATATTCCTTTTTAACATATTATCACACAGGAAAACAAAAAGGAGGTGAACGGATGGGAAATGGTATATTTAAACTTGAAAAGCCCAAAAATGAGCCTGTTCTTTCTTATGCTCCGGGCAGCAAAGAAAAAAACGAACTCAAAGAAAAACTGAAGGAGTTAAAGTCCCAGGTTATTGATATTCCTCTTATTATTGGTGGTAAAGAAATAAGGACAGGGGATACTGGAGATTGTGTGCTTCCCCACGAACATGGGACAAAGATTGGTGTATATCATAAGGCAGGGGAGAAGGAAGTGAAGATGGCCATAGAGGCCGCAAAAAAAGCGTATAAGGAATGGAGCCAGATGCCGTGGGAACACAGGGCATCCATATTTATGCGTGCGGCCGAACTGCTTTCAACCTCATGGAGAAGCACCCTGAATGCAGCATGTATGCATTGCCAGAGCAAAACCGTGTTTCAGGCAGAAATTGATTCCGCATGTGAACTTATAGACTTCTTTAGATTTAACACTTACTATATGAGAAGGATCTATGAAGACCAGCCAGACTCTGTCATGCCAGCATACAACAGGGTTGAATATAGACCACTTGAAGGTTTTATATTCGCCGTAACACCCTTTAATTTTGCCTCCATTGCTGGTAATCTTCCATCCTCACCTGCAATGATGGGGAATGTGGTTCTATGGAAGCCCGCATCAAGCGCAGTATATACCGCATACTGGATAATGAAACTCTTTCAGGAGGCAGGCCTTCCTGATGGTGTGATAAACTTTATTCCTGGTTCGGGGAGTAAACTTGGTGATATGATACTCAGACATCCTGAACTTGCAGGAATACACTTCACCGGTTCCACAAATACCTTCCAGACCATGTGGAGGATAGTAGGTGAGAATATAAAGAATTACAAGAGTTATCCAAGGATAGTGGGTGAAACAGGTGGAAAGGACTTCATTGTGGTTCATCCCAGTGCCAACAAGAAGGCAACCCTCACAGCAATCATACGGGGCGCCTTTGAATACCAGGGACAGAAGTGCTCTGCAGCCTCAAGAATTTACCTGCCCGAGTCCTGGTGGAACAGTTCATTCAAGGATGAACTTGTCCAGGAAACAGAGAATATAAAAATGGGTTCTCCTGAAGACTTCACAAACTTCATGACCGCTGTTATAGATAAACCAGCCTTTGACTCAATCGTCTCCTACATAGAATATGCAAAATCTTCAGGCGAGGCCGAGGTCGTTGCAGGTGGTGAGTATGATGATTCAAAGGGCTACTTCATAAGACCCACAATCATTCTTACAACAAATCCAAAGTTCAAGACCATGGTTGAAGAAATATTCGGGCCAGTTGTAACAATATATGTTTATAAGGACAACGAATACGAGCAGGTGCTCAATCTCTGTAATGAGACATCACCATATGGGCTAACAGGCTCAATCTTTGCACTTGATAGAAAGGCGATAATTCTAGCAGAAAAAATACTCACCCATGCAGCAGGTAACTTCTACATCAACGACAAACCAACAGGAGCAGTTGTTGGACAGCAACCCTTTGGTGGAACCAGGGCATCAGGCACCAATGATAAGGCGGGAAGTTATCTCAACCTGATAAGATGGACATCACCCAGAGCAATCAAGGAGAATCTTAATCCACCAGAGGACTACAGGTATCCATTTATGAAGGAGGCTTAGTACCGGAACACAAATTTAAGGAGAATCTTTCTGCTCCCAAACTTATCTTCCTCTGCTGAAATCATGCCCCAGGGAGCAAACTTATAGTCTGCCTGATACTCAAGCCTGAGCCGGGGGAATACCTCTGTTCCCACCCTTATGTACAGGTTTCTTGATATGTATTTCCCGACAACAAGTTTATAAGCCCTTCCCTTTTCAACCTGTGCAATATCAAACCCAAACCTTTTCTTGAATTCCTGTGCCAGTTTTAACCTTGCCCAGTAGTCAAATGCCCTGAGGGCTGAGGAAGAAATTGCGTCTTCAACCTTGCTCACAGAAACCAGGTCTTCCCATTCCAGATTTAGTCCAAGTAGAACGATGATTTCATTGAGGCTTCTTGGTGGCTTTGAGTAAATATTGAATACAGGATTCCTCATTGTACCAGAAACATTCAGGAAAACAGAATCAGTTTGAGTTGGTGTTGTGTATGCGAGGAGGTTGATTTCAGGGTCAATAACAGCAGAGCTCCTGAACATAAATTTACCCTCTTTAATTGTAAAATCTGTATAGAGATAATTAAACCTGCCCTGCTTCGTATCAAACTCTCCCTGGAGTAGTATATCCCCCCTCTTATACTGGAAGTTAACCTTACCACCCAGTTCAATATCTGCATTCTCATTCTTCAGCCAGATATTGTAGTTTGAGGCATCAATCCCCAGGTTTATAACAAGGTTTTTAGGTCTTTTAAGGTTTTCTTCCAGTTTCATCCTGAACGGCATCGTTATTGTAGCCTGGTCAATGGTGATACCCCCATCTATTTTTATATCCACCCCTTTTCCATTTATCTTGAAATCACCATTAAAAATGGTTGATACATAACCATAGGTGAATGGGGTGTTCCTGAAACCCACAGAGACTGAATAGGCTTTTTCTTTTATAAAGTAATTACCCTTTGAAGAAAATGACCCATCACCTATATTCCCCTTGATGCTTTTTATATATACTCTGTCCCTCTTTAACTCCACACTTCCAAGGATGTTTTTAAAAATTGTTCCTGTTGATGGTTCAACAAACAATCCATTTTTTATTCTCAGTTTCCCGAAGACTTCTGGCGAGTTTACGCTTCCATTCACCCTTATTGTCCCTGTTAACTGACAATCCCTTGTCTTGAATGCATCCTTGAGTAAGGTGAAAAGCCATGGACCAGCCCTATTCAAATCTACCAGAAAGGAAAGATACCTGCTCTTGAAGGTATACGAACCATTTATTAAAGACCTTGAGCCCCTTTCAAATATTGTAAGTTTATCAATAACAAATTTGTCCCTTGTTAATTTACCCTTCAGTTTCAGGGAATCACCTATGGCGTATTCACTGCCAACCTCAACCCCATTGAGAAAAATGCTGAGAACAGGTTTTGCAGTGTTACCGTGAATTCCAATTATTGCATCAACTGAACCTTTAAGGTCAATTCCTCTAATCATACCTATCTTTTTCAGGTCAAGCCCGATGATAGAAATACTACCGTTGATCGCTGAACTTGTATCTATATCAACCATAATGCCAGCAGTAAACTTATCTCCATCTGTTATGGTAAGAGAGGAAAGAGACCATCCTTTTTCTGTTTTTTTGAGTGTTGGTCTGGAGGAGAGGTATATTGAGTATTCTGGCATTATCATATTAAAGTTTTCAAATTTTACCGAAAAACAGGTTGTAGCATCCACCTCAAACACAGTGTTTGCCTTCCATCTCTTTCCCTTTGTGAAACCTCTGAACCTTGCCTTCTTCCCGTTGAATGTTCCAGAATAATAAACAGCATCAAAACCAGTCCATGGAAGTTTCATATCCTGAAAAAATATGTCAAGTTCTCCCTGCGGCTTAAAAATTTCATTCAGTTCAAAATTTCCACCAGCATACCTTGCACTATATACACCAATTTCACCATCCTCTATCCAGAATGAACCTGTAGCCCTTTTACCCGTTGCCTTCATCTCGAGTGACAGTCTTCCTTTAAATGGAACGATGTGTGAATAATGAAGTTTCTCAGTATTGAGGTTGTTTATATTCACAAAACCCTCAAGTGTCCGTTTCTTATGAGAATAACTACCCTGCAGGGTTATATTACCATCCTGAGATAGAAGCAGGAATTTTCTTATATTCAGGTTTTCTCTATCAAGCAGTCCATCAAAGTAAATAGCGTCGGATCTCAAGAGTGCAACATTGCCCTTCAGGTCGCCCTTGAAAAGGTAGGCAAGGCCCCTCTTACTAATGTTGACTTTCCCGGATAGAGAAGTAGGTGGAAAGGATGTATGAATACGGCTGATGTCAAAGTTATACAGATTTAATTTTATAGAAAGGCTTCCTCTATTGAGAATGGTTGCTGTAAGGCCATCTGATTCCAGATAAATAGAATCAGTGGTACCAGATACACTCATGGAATCAATATAGTATCCTTCATAAAACACATGTTTCACTCCCCCTTCAACCATCACTTTTTTCCCTTCGCCCTTTATGTTGAATAAACCTTTTCCACTTATCTCTTTTCCCAGAATTTTTCCGGGTATGGAGAGGTCAAGGTCAAGGAAAAATTCAAAATTATCATTTACTCCTCTGCCATGAGCAGAAGAATGGTTAAATCTCAAGGAATATACGTTGTAGTAGATTTTTGTTTCCCTCAATCCTATATCTGACCTGAATTCCGCCACTGGTATTGAGTCAACCAGACCTGAAAAGGACTTGATGCTTATATCCATTCTATTCCTCCCCCCTCGAACACTTGCCCTTAAATCCCCCTGTATAAAATGATTTTTATATATAATATTTGCATTATGTAGCATAAAATTTCTAATGTAAAATAAAGGAAATGTTCTTTCCTTTCTTTCTCCACCCTCTGAACCCGTGATTTTTATCCGTGCACCATCAACACATACACTCCTTATCCTCCTGCTCAAAATGGCTGTGGGAAAGTAGTTTATCAGTATTTCATTTGCGTCACCAAGCCCTTCTATATGTATATTTTTTATCCTCAGTTCACTCACAACATTCCATTCCATTTTTTCATAATGACTTCCCTCTGGTAGTGCCTCTGATATAGCACTTTCCAGTTTTTTAAACATAAACTTATATATTGTCGGTGATAGAAGGGTTATTGTAATTATCAGGAAGAGAATTACCAGAAGTCCTATCAGTCTTCCCATGTTTCCTCAAAGAATTTTGATATTAGTTTTGTGATCCCTTCTGTGTCTTCCTCAAATTTTTCAATCTTTGGTATTTGTACTTCCTCTGTGAGGATTTCAATAAGTTTTCTACACGCAATTTCTGATTCAACCTTTATCACACCAAGAATGGAGTTATCTTTGTACATTGTTGTAAAAACATAGGATTTACCAATGTATCTAAAATATACATTCCATTCTTTACCCTCTAGTAAAAGCTCTGAAAGCTCTTCTTTAATAAGCCTTGCTAGCTTTTCTGTTGCAGAGAATATACCTGAAAGGAGTGCTACAATTGAGAGACCCTTCAGGTCCCCTGTAAATCCCAGTTCACTAATGAGTTGTCCACTTCTGGAAACAAGGAAAACGCATCTTGCACCTGATACCCTTAAAAACCCGTTCATTATATCCTCTATTTTTCGGGATATTTCAACGCCTAAAAGGATTTCCTCAGCCACTTAATAAGCCCTGTATCCTGTCCCCAACCTTTCTCAAAATCTGTTTGACCTCTCCCAGGTTTACATCATTTCCACCAATGACACCGAGGACAAAATCCTTCTTTATTGTGAAAATAAGATATCCTTTCTCACCCTTGATTATAGAAAGAACATTCTTTTTTATACCTGTTTTGTCGACAACCTCTTTTGAGATTTTTGCAGTAAGTGCAGCAGCAGTTTCCTCATCAATTTCCTTTCTTGTAGCGGATTCAATGATAATACCATCAGTGGTTGCGGCAATTACGCCATAAATTCCATCCAGCTGAATTAAGGGTTCAAGTTCCTTTTTCATTCTAAACCCCCAGCATTTTTCTCAGTTCATTCATAACACCTCTTGCCTTCAAGAGAAGAAGACCTTCCTGAACCTCCTTTTTGCACATAACAGTGAGAACAATTGGTGGTGAGGCCATGGTCAGGACAACCCCCCTTGGGAATTCAAATATGATATAATCAAATCCCCCCAGATTTAATCTCTCAAGTGTACTTACAGTCTCTGTATAAATTGATGAGAGGAGTGCCCCTGTGTCTTCAGTGTCTATATTAACCCTCACATTCTCCGCAATTAGAAGGCCTGTCTCATCAGATAGAATCGTGCCAAGAACTTCATCAATTTCATATAAACCTGAAAGCACCCTTTTAATTGGGTCAACACCTGCCTCCTCTTCCACCTCTTCTTCAACCCCTTTTTCAGGCACCTCAATTGTGGGTTTTTCAACCTTTTCAATCTCCTCTACCTGTTCCTCTGTTGTTTCTTCTGTACGGGGTTTTGTCTCTTCAAGTTCCTCAAGTGGTATCACCTCTTCGGTTACCTCCACTGCCTCTGCAATCTCTTCCCTTATCCTATCTGCTGTTTTTTCCTCCTCTATCAATTTCATATACTTTTGAAAACCCTTGTAATCTTTATCAACAGACAGGCCCTGCTGAAGAAGAATTTTTGCTTTTGTCTCATTCCCTTTTAGGATATAAAGTTCTATCAATTTCTCTATTATCCTTGGTTCTTCAGGGTTTTCGCTATACACACCTGAGAGAAGTTCAACCGCCTGGTCAAGCAGGTTGTTCTGAATATAAAGATCAGCGAGTGAGATTATAACATCAATGGAGCCAGGAGCACTTTTCAGTCCATCATTATCCAATGTATCCCTCCTTCTTTTCATGCTCAAAGATTGCTTTCAGTTTATCCAGCAATTCCCTTACCTCTTCCCTTGCATTTTCATCCTTTGTTCTGGAGATGAAACGAGAAAATTCAGTTAATGCCTCTCCCCATTTTCCCATTCTAAGGTAAAAAAAACCAAGATTGTAATCAATAACAGGTTCATCAGGGAATCTCTCTCTCAACCTGAGCAGTAATTCAATACCTTCCCGATAGTTAGATTCCTTCCAGAGATTATCAGTAATTTCAATTCCTCTTGCAAGACCCTCTTCCTCTGCAGCGGGAGGGGTTATTTTTGAAGCGACTTCTGACTTTTTTATAACCCCTGCCATAAAAAGACCGTACAATACCTTTATTGTTCTGAATTCGTCACCCATTTCCCTGCATATATCATTTATTGTCTTTTCACCATCTATCCTGGAGAGTATTTCCCATTCCTCTGGAGAGAGGTTTATGTACTTCATCTTTTCTATCTCTTCAGAGATTACAGGGATGGTTTTATCAGGCTCAAGTACAGAACTCATCTTTGTTATCTCATCAATCCTTCTTGCTCCCTCCATAAGTAGGTTTTCTAACCTTAAATTGAGTTCCATACCCCAGGGAGAGGAAACATCTTCCTCAGTGAATGTGAAATACCCATCCTTGAGTTTGAGAAGGGCAAAAACCGCAGTTTCAGCCATTGTGGCAAAGAGTGGATAAATCTGGTTGGGCTTCAATTTGCCTGAATCTATGGCATCTTTTATTGATTCATTTTCATCCAGAAGCCCCCTCTTTTTGAGTTCCTCACCAAGTCTATCCTCAAGTTCCATGTGGATTATAAGGCCATCCCTGAAGTAAAGGGTATGTGTATCTTCCCCTGCTCTCCTTATTGTTAATTTCCCACTCTTTTTTGCGAAGGATATTAACTGAAACAACTCAAAAAGCCCAAGTTCCTTGATTGGCCCTTCTATTGCCATCCCAATCCTCCAGCGAGTTCAATAAGTTTCTTTGCTGCATCAATGGCCTGCTTCGCCTCCTCTGCAACAGGTAATTCTGGCCATCTTCTCTGTATCTCCTGCCATAACCTTATGGACTTTTCAAGTTCCCCGGTCTTTGTGAAGAGAGAGGCCAGAAGTCTATACGCAGCGATATTGTTTTCATCAAGGCTTATTGCCTTTTCAAAGGATTTAACTGCTGCCCTGTTATCACCAATCCTTGAATATATATTTCCCTCTATAAGATAAATTTCACTGTCTCCAGAAACCTTTTCTTTGAGATACTCCACTGTTTTCAAAGCACTTTCAAACTCTCCGAGGTTCAATTGAACCTTTGCAAGGAGCTTATTTACATCGGGATTGTCAGGTGAAATTTTTATTGCCTCTTCAAGGTATGACTTGCTATCAATGAAGTTTTCTTTCAAATACATAATTTTACCGAGCAGATAGTAGGTGTGGACATTCCTCCCCAGTTCCAGTGCTTCTTTCAGATAATCTGCTGCCTTATCATATTCCTTCTTTTCAATCAATAACCTCCCAAGTTCTCTCAGCACATCTTCACTCCTTTCAACCCTGAGAAGTTTTTCAAGCGTGTAAACAGCAGAATCATAATCCCCTTCCTTTTCAGCCAGATAAGCGAGGAGTTTGTAACACTCCACATCCCCAGGGTCTTTTTCAAGAAGGGATTCAATCTTCATCTTTGCATTGAAGAAATCCCCAGAATCAATGAAGACCCTTGCGAGTTCCTTCACTGCCTCCTTACTCTCACCCTGAATTCTCTTCAGTATATCTGAGGCCTCTCCGTAGAGTTTCTTAATCCTATAAATTTTCCCAAGCAGTAGAGATGCCTCTGTATTCTGTGGCTCTATACGCACAACCTCCTGCAGTTTTTCAATGGCAAGGTCGTAAAGCCCCTGCGTAAACAAATTCTGTGCTTCTCTCAGGGTTCTCTCTATATCAAGGGAAGGGCCTTCAGGTTCTACAAATATGTCTTCAAAGATGCTCTCCTCGTCCATTTCTGGTTCGGTTGTTACGAATTCCATCTCCATTTCCTGGGTGAGTTCCCTTGATATGAGAACCTCAAGTTTTTCAGAATATACATCAATGCCAAGTTTGAATCTGTTGCTTGTATAATATGGGTTTATCTCCAGGGCCTTTCTGGTTGCCTTTAGGGCCTCGTCATACTTTCCAATACGGGAAAGAACAAATCCAAGGTTGTAGTATGCCTCTGCAAACTGTGGGTCTCTTTTTATTGCCTCCTTCAAGTTGTATATTGCCTCATCAAACATCCCATTATTGAGATACACAAGCCCAAGATAATTATAGGCAAGGGGATAGTCTTCCCTGATTTCAATAACCTTTCTGAAGAGTTCAATTGCCCTTTCAAAATCACCTTCCTGCATATACACAAGACCAAGATTAAGGTATGCGTCATGATAATCAGGCTCGATTTCAATGGCCTTTTTGAAGAATTCAATGGATTTTTCTTTATCCCCAAGATGATAGTAGGCGATTCCAAGATTGTTGTATGAAACAACATAAGAGGGGTCAATCTCAAGTGCCTTGTTGTACCATGAGAGTGCCTCCTCAAGTTTCCCGAGCCTGTGGCATGCTACACCAATGTCATTGGGAATTTTTGGCGATGATGTATCCTGTCTCATTGCCTCAACATACTCCGCAATGGCCTTCTCATTCTCATTTTTCAGGAGATAGATCTCTCCAAGTTGTTTCCGCACTATTACATTTTCAGGGTCAACCTTCAGTGCCTGCTGAAACTCCTTTAATGCCTCACTGAAGAGCCCCTTATTTCTGAAAGCAATGCCCAGGGAATAGTGGGTGAGGAATGTGTTGCTTTCTGTATCCTCAACACTTACAAATCCTGAATATCCTTCCTGTGAATAAAAATCAAGCCCAAGGTTTGGCTTCGTCTTTGCAAGGGTGGGATTCAGTTTTATTGCTATTCTCGTCTCCTCTTTTGCCCTCTGGAAATCGCCCTTTTCACCATATACAAAGGCGAGAAGAAAATGCGCCTGAGCATCGTTGGGGTCTATCTTAATGGCCTCCTTGAACTCGGATATTGCCCTGTCAAGAAGACCAAGATTATAATAAACTTCACCGAGGTGTCTCCTTATATGGCTGGAATCAGGTATCATCTTTGATAATCTTCTGAATACATCAGCTGCATCGTCATAAAAACCAGTTGCCTTCAGGGAAACACCATAGTTTTCAATTGCCTCAACATCATCCGGGTTTTTATTAAGATACTGTTTGTATATTCTTATTGCCTTAAAGTAATGACCAGTGTTTTTGTATGCCTCTGCAAGTTGTTTCAAGGCCTCAAGATCCTCAGGGTTTTCACTGATTTTTGCCTGAAGTTCCTCAATTGTCTTATCATAATAACCAATCTTTTTATAAATGAATTCAAGATTATTTCTGGCAAGTGTGAAGTGTGGGTCAATTTCAAGGGCCTTCTTTAACTCATTGATGGCCTCTTCATAAAGCCCCTTGTTGAAGTATACAACAGCAAGGTTGTTGTGTGCACCCGCATCATTGGGGTCAATCTTGCTTGCAAAAAGTTTTAGTATCCTTGCTTCCTGTTCACTTACACCCATTAAAGAAGTCCAAGGCTTTTTAACATTCTTTCAAGTCCCGCTTTGTCAGGTATCATAAGAAGATATCCTTCAAGTTTAACAGCCTCTTCAGTGAAGTAAAAACTTGTCTCAACACAGAATGCATACTCCCTGTCATCATCAGTAAACTGCAGATAAACGCTCGTAAGAACTGCTGAAAGGTCATCAAGTGTAAAGGATGGAACCGAAGGGAGAACCATTATTTGGAGAAATTCAGAAAGGGCACTCAGGTATGAGCTTGACACTATGTTTGCTATCTCCTTGAGGGATGATATTTCCATCTCTCCAAACCCAACAGTTTCGCCTGGATTCTTTGCGAGAAGGATGTCCACAAGAAGGCGTGCCTTATCCTCAGGAAAAACAAGCAGGTTTCTACCCGTTATGTCCCCGAAGAAGTTGGTAAGCACTGCTGCAACAATGGGTGTTTTTTCACCAAATATGTAAGGAACCTCTTCAAGTTTCATAACCTTCACTTCTGGAACACTCACCATGATACTCTTCCCCATCATCTGTGAAAGGGCAGTGGCTGCATGCCCACTCCCAATATTTGCTGCTTCTTTAATCCCATCCAGATGTAATTTATTCAATTCCTTTATCCTCATATAGTTTCCTCCTATTGAACAAAATTTGGCACATCAAGTATAAGGCAGGGATAACCATCACCCATTATGGTTACACCCGTATATTCTCTGATATTTCTAATTATCACAGGAAGATGCTTAACCACTATGTCTCCAGATGTTATCAACTCGTCCACCAGTAATATAAATCTTTTACCTTCAACATTCAACACCAGTGTGGGCATATCTGTCCCATCTCCATTCCTCTCTTTAAGAGCCAATATTTTTCTCAGATCATACAGGGGCATCACCTCGTCTCTAAGAATAACAAGGGGTTTCCCGTGTATGAATGATATTCTATTTTTATCAACAGATGTAGTCTCTATCAAAAAGGTCAAGGGTATTGCATAGAATTCATTTTCTACCCTTATAATATAAGCCTTGATTATTGCCATGGTGAGGGGAATGTAGAGATTTATTGTTGTGCCCTTACCCTGAACAGAATGGAGTTCCACATTTCCGCCGATCTTCCTCATGGCTTCCCTCACAACATCAAGCCCAACACCCCTGCCTGAAAGGTCACTCACCTCTTCCCTTGTACTGAACCCCGGAAGAAACAGGAAGGATATGAGTTCCCTTTCACTCAGCCGCGCTGCCTGCTCCTCCTTTATCAATCCCTTCTTTAATGCCATAATTTTTATGCTCTCAGTATCTATACCCCTCCCATCATCAGAGATTGTAATCTTTATGAACCCTTTCTCCCTTGATGCCTTAATCTCTATTGTTCCTTCTTCGTTTTTCCCCATCCTTTTCCTCTCTTCAGGGGGTTCAATTCCATGGTCAACTGCATTTCTTACAAGGTGATGCAATGGGTCTGAAATACTTTCAATGAGTGACCTGTCAAGTTCAATATCACTCCCAGCTATTTTCAGGTTAATTTTCTTACCAAGATTTTTCGCAAGGTCCCTCACATACCTTGGAAATCTGTCAAATATGTTTGAAAGTGGAACCATCCTTATCTTCATAACTATGTTTTGAAGGTCTGAAATTGCCCTTGAGTGGAATTCTATTGCGGAATTCAAATCAGCATCCCCTCTATCTTTAATGAGTTCCTTCAGCCTTTCCCTTGTGATAACAAGTTCCGCAAGAATGTTCTGGAGGGCATCAAGGTCTTCAATATCCACCCTCAACTCTCTTGGTTTTTTTGCCTCATCCTTGACAACCTGTTCCTTTTCCTCCCCATCAAGCAATTCAACCTTTTCAACCTCTGAGTATTTTCTTAGTTCTTCCTGAACCTTCTTTAGGTCGCCCGTGGAAATCACAAACTGGAAGATATTCTCCTCACCTGCAAGTTCCTCAATCCCTGGTTCAAGTAGTTCCACATCGGTAATGGTTTTAAGGTTGTTAAGTATTGTGAAGAATCTTGCTCCTGGAAGAGGGGTCTCTTTATTCAGTGTTATTTTTAGCCTGTTAATGGTTTTTTTCTCACCGTAGATGAAATTTTCAATAAAATCTATTCCATCCAGGATTTCATCAATGAGATTCTGGGATACCTTTTCTTCGCCGTTTCTCACAGGGAAAAGCATGTCTTCTATTCTGTGGCAAAGTTGCGACATCTTTTCATAACCCATTGTCCCTGCCATACTTTTTATTGTGTGGAAGATTCTAAAGATTTCGTCAATAACATCCTTCCTTTCAGGGTGCCTTTCAAGTTCAACCACAAGGTTGTTAAGGTTGTTAAGGTAGGATATGACCTCGCTTTCAAACAGTTTTTTGTACTCTTCGCCAACAGGATTGTCCTTCATTGCCTTTAAAGTTTCAGTACCCTTTGAACGGCCTCAAGCACCCTTGAAGGCTGGAAAGGTTTCACCACATAGTCCTTTGCACCCGCCTGTATTGCCTCAATAACAAGGGTCTGATGCCCCATTGCACTCACCATAATTATCTTCGCATCAGGGTCTATTTTGATAATCTCCTTCACAGCATCAATCCCACTCATGTCAGGCATGATGATGTCCATTGTCACAAGGTCGGGCCTTAACTCCCTGTACATCTCAACAGCCTCTTTACCATTCTCGGCCTCTGCAACAATTTCGTATCCCTCTTTTCTGAGTATGTCTCCAAGCATCTTTCTCATAAAAATAGCATCATCAACGATTAAAACCCTTACACCCATTTATCCTCCTTTTTCTTCTAATATTTTATCAATGTCGAGCAAGAGATACCTGGTCTTACCAATTGAAAAGACACCGGTAAGGAATTCAGGAGGGATGAGTTTCTTCAATCGTCTGGTTGGCTTCTTCAGCTCTGTTTCCTGAACATTCTGGATCCCTGAAATTCTGTCAATCATTATTCCGAGCTTCTCACCTTTATAGAGTATTATAACAACTATGGATTGTCCTCCTGATTTTTTTGCCCCGAACCTTTTTTTGAGATTCACAATGGGTACGATCTCACCCCTCAAGTTTGCTATACCTTCAACATAGGGTGGAGATAGGGGAACCCTCACGGGTTCAAGTTTTTCCACAATCTCAACAATATTTCTTACATCAATTCCATAGGGCTCTTCTTCCAGGTAAAATGTTAATACCTCCATTTATAACTCCTTGTAGACATGTTCGTAGTGCGTTCCATGGGATATTGGATTTGGTTTGAAGCCCATTATATCATCCTGAACAAGATAGATGTTATACTTGTGGCTCAGAAAAATCATTGGTGCATCTTCAAGGATTCTTCTCTCTGCTTCCCTGTATATCTCAACCCTTCTCTGGGGGTTTAATTCCTGCATCCCAAGTTCAATCAGTCTGTCAACTTCAGGGTTAGAATAATAGGTAGAATTTCCACCATCACCTATACTTTTTGAATGGAAAAGAGGGAAGAGGAAGTTGTCTGGATCCCCATTATCAGTATTCCATCCAAGAAGGAAGATGATTGCCTCTCCTCTGTGGACGAAATCAAGAAATTCACCCCATGGTCTTGTTCTTATTTCAAGATTTATACCGAATTGTTTGAACTGGCCAACAAGAACCTCTGCCCTTCTTACATTCTCCTTAGAATCACTTATATCCAGATAGTACTTATCAGGTAGGCCATCTGGATACCCCGCCTCC
>Ga0190303_1000419_pt1 | contig 17731 bp, 11 predicted proteins | sample 48700701_MG_FD_161672 | JGI IMG/M metagenome (GOLD analysis project Ga0190303, IMG submission 161672) | Hydrothermal vent sediment bacterial communities from Southern Trench, Guaymas Basin, Mexico - 4870-07-0-1_MG | ecosystem: Environmental > Aquatic > Marine > Hydrothermal vents > Sediment ...
GTTTGTTCTGGCGTGTCATTCATAGTTATTTTCGTTTCTGATCAAAGACGGTCAAAGGCTGGTTATGGTTTCGCTCCAGTGCCAAAGCCAAAGTCTGGGCACCAACATCCAGATCATCACAATGCACAAGTTTGCCATCGACCAATAAAAGGAACCGGTTGCAATGCTGTTTTAGCTGGGCGGGGTTTTTCGATAAAAATATCAATCCGGCTTTTTGCAATCGCCTGTCGAGCATGGCCTGACAACGAAACCGCATTTCGGTATCTCCTATACCGATCACCTCGTCGGCAATATACATATCGCAAGCAACAGCCAGGGAAAAGCTGTAGGAAATCGCCGCGCGTTGCGCAGAAGAAATGGTTTTGACCGGCTTATCCATAATATTGCCCAGATCAGCAAAATCCAAACAGAAGGCGATCGTTTCCAGAGGATCCTGTCCGGTCAGACCTGATAAATATATCAGGTTTTCCATTACGCTCAAATCCGGGTGAAACCCTCCGGCAAAGCCAATCGGCCAAGAGACTTTCCCATCACGTCTAATTGTTCCGCCATCTGCTGTTTCTATACCGGATAACAGGCGGGCAATGGATGATTTCCCGCTTCCGGCAATCGCAAGAATTCCGACGCGCTCATCGCGGCGAAATACTTCTGTTACATTGAGCAGCAACATCAACGTCCCGTCATTCGTACGCTGTAGTCGTGTGACATTTTCCAGCGCAATCATAAGCGATGCCTCGCTCGGCGTGTCTGTATAACAAAGCGCTCGATTGCGAGCGAGAGCAGATAGAAAACAAGAGAAAATGTCAGCGGGTACAACATGCTGGAAATCGGCGATTGGTAGCCTAGGAAAAATCCTTCGCGTACCAGCTCGATTGCGTGGAACAGAGGGTTATACCAAAATATCTGCACGGCAGATTCTGTCAGTTCTGTTGCGGTAAAGAAAATCCCTGAAATCCAGAACATTGGTCTTAATGTCAGCGGAATCGCCCGGGCAAGAGTATCGCTCCATTGGCCCAACGCGCCGGTAAAGCGGCCGAACCCGGCTCCGATAACCCAAGCTGTACCAAAGCCTATAATGACCCTGAATGGATCTGCCGGCCCGTCAGTATTAAAAAAAATCATAATCAGCGTAAAAATAAGGACCACAGTTACAATCAGATTTAACAATTCCAGCAAGGCCGAAGCCAAGAATAATTCGGAAACCGTTACCGGCTTGAAATAGAGCATATACCTGTTGGATATTACGGTTCTAACCATTGATGAAATGGTCTGGCGAAACAACACATAGGGCAGGATACCGGTGGCGACAAACAGCTCCACCGGCACATTTATTGGCGTGGTTCTTTGTATAATCTTGAAAAAGATTACAATCAGGAAAATAAAGGAAACAGGCGTCAGATAGGCCCAGAGATAACCGATGGCCCCACCAGAAAACCGGGTGGCCCGTTCGCGGCGGATCAGCGCACCAATCCGTTGATGAAACGGCGCGTCTGGCTCAAATGGCTGATCCGGTGCGGAGGACATACCAGCTACCCTTTCTCACACAATACTATACTTGATAATATTCCTTATACCAACGCACAAATTCCGCCACACCTTCGGCCACTGTGGTTTCGGGCTTATATCCGGTTAGCCGGTTCAGCAGATCAGAATTGGCCCATGTTGCAGGCACATCGCCTTTTTGCATATCCATGAAGTTCTTTTTAATTTCAAACCCCAAGCAGTTTTCGATTTCTTTAACGAAATCCATCAACGGCACTTTGGTATTATTGCCAATATTTACCACCCTGAACGGAGCAACCGGACTGAGGCTGTCTCCCGGCAAAATATCTTCGGGGCTTTCTGGCTCAACCGGCGGCGTATCAACCAGTAACCGGATGCCACGCACCAGATCGGTTATATAGGTGAAGTCGCGGGCCATATTGCCGTGATTGTAAACATCTATCGCATCCCCATCCAAAGCGGCTTTTACAAATTTGAAAAGCGCCAGATCAGGGCGGCCCCACGGGCCATATACGGTAAAGAACCGGAACATGGTTGTCGGAATTTTCCATAGATGGGCATAACAATGCCCCATGTTTTCATTGGCCTTTTTGGTGGCCGCATAAAGCGTCAACTGGGTTTCGGTTTTTTCATGCTCTACAAACGGCATATCTGTATTGGCGCCATAGACCGAAGATGTCGATGCCATAAGCAGATGGTCTACCTCGAGTTCGCGAGCACATTCCATTACATTGAAAGTGCCCATTACATTGGATTCCATATAAGCACGCGGATTTTCCAGACTGTAACGCACCCCGGCCTGAGCCGCCAAATGCACAATCACATCAGGCTTTTCACGCTCCATCAAGGATTGTAATAACTCCATGTCTTCTAACTGGCCCTCGGTACAGGAAAAGTTCGGGTTCTGTAGTAACATCTGGTGTCGACGCTGCTTTATGCGCACATCGTAATAGTCTGTCATCCCGTCAAAACCAACAATGCGAAAGCCTTCTTTCAACATCAACGTGGCCAGATGAAACCCTATGAAACCAGCGGTTCCTGTAATCAGAACAGTACGCATGCTCTATCTCCATTCATTTTAAAAAAGTTGTTATTATGCCGTTCAGTGACTGATCGATCGAGAATGGCCCTGTTGCGTGTTTTTTTGCTGCGCGCCCCATTTCCTCGCGCATTTTGTGATCGGACAATAGCTGGTTCAGTTTTTCAAGAACCCTATCTTTGCACGGGTTATCCGCGCTCTCTAACAGAACTCCGGTAATACCATCCAGCAATATTTCATTTGTACCGCCAGCTGGTGTGGCCAGAGCCGGGGTGCTGGCAAGATGGGCTTCGATTACGACATTTGGCATACCTTCCATGCGGGCCAGATGCATTAACAGATCCGCCTTATGCAAATAAAACCCGACATGTTTGCTGGAGCCCAGCATGAAAATCCGGTTTTCAACACCCAATTCCACGATTTTTTTCTGGCAGATACTGAACTCTGTTCCATGCCCTACAATCACAAATCTGGTATTCGGGTGAGTTTTTATATAGGCGGCGGCGACATCGATCCAAAAAGTGGCCCGCTTATTATGATCGTAGCGGAATACTCCCAAAACAGTACGATCGCATTCCGGGGATTTGCTTGTTACTTTTTCCCAATTTTCTATATCCTGTGATGAGCCTTCAGGGGATGCTGCAGGGACTGCGTTATAAACTACAAAAACTGCGCCTGTTTCCAGCCCCAGCCATTTTTCATAGGCACGGGCCGTCGAGATACTGTTGGCCGTAAAGATAACACCGGGGACTTTGAACAGCGCTTTATAAAGATACACCATCTGCGGGCGGAGCAATTCCTGCCGCAGATTGGGCGGAAGACCCCGAAAACTGGTGATAATACGGGGCACACCCGCAACAAGAGCCGCCAGTGCAGCCGCCAGAACACCGCCATCTTGCCATAAATAAGCGAATTCCGTGTTCTTCTCCTGAAAGTAAGGGATAAGCTTTAAGGTGTTTTTCTGTATGTCATCTGGTAAAAAACCCAGCATTTCCCGCATCTTGGGCGTCAATTCGGAAATATCTTCAGGATCAGGTGCCGGATTGCTGTTGAGAACATGAACATCCACACCAGCATCATGCAGCATTGGCAGAAAAAAATCAGAGTTGCTGGCGCTGGTTGTATGGCGCACACATACATATACAGATGACAACAGTTTTTGGCCTGCAACCAGAATGCCATGATCAAAGCAATACTGTAAGCGTGAAGCAATGCGGGTCATCTGCCGTTCGGCCCCACCGGCACCCAGTTGGCCGGTAAAGCACACAGTCGGCCCGATCCCGCCTTTGCTTAATGGGCGCGGGGTTCTTTTATCAAAAAGCTCGACCATCTTGCCAATGACCGCGGCATTATCAGATATACTATATTTTTCCAGCGCCAAGGCATTGCTGGATATACTTTCCAACAGCTTTCTAGTGCCTGATCCGAGCGTGTCCGCATCTTTTATATTCGCGGCAATCTTTTGCGCTTCAAGCACCTTACCTTGTGTTTGCAAGATTTTGATATATTGCAGGCGGCTCGCCAGATCATCGGGAAATTGCGCCAGGATCTGTTGCATTAAGTGGTCAATTTCCACATAATCCTTTAGCTCTGCCAAGCCGATAATTGCCCGCTTGGCCTGCTCCAGATCATTATTCCGCTCTGGATACATCTGATACAAACGCTGTAAACCTTCGTCGACCTGATGCATTCGGACAAACCAGCGCATAGTCATGCGGAATGGTAACATTTGTTCGGGAAATAAATTTTGCAAATCCGCCCAAGCCTCAAGCATGCCAGCTTTGACGCGCTGTTTTTCCAATAGCATGCCACAGGAAATCAGGAATCTGGCTTCAGGGGCATATTCCGGGATTAAGGGCTCCAATTTGGCAAGCGCGGACTTGGCCTCTTCCGGAGTTTTTACGTTTTGCGCCAAATTTTCAGATTTTTGGATCAGGTCTTCTGGAGGGGGGGGGGAATTCCTGCCGAAGGAAATTCGCTCACAAAAAAAACTCACTATCTAACCTATCCGAAGTAAGGTGATCATTCCGTCAAAGGATTTGGTATCCTGTTTATCTGGCGGAATGCCACTGAGAATTGTAGATTACAACGACCAATAGCCGATCCCATCAGGGAGTTTCGACCGGTTAAACACTGATTTTATATCAATCAGAATCCCGTTGGGAACAAGGCACTGCAAGAAGTCTGGAGTATCCATATACTTCCGATGTGGCACAGCCATGACAACCATATCCAAATCCTTCATATCAGCGATATCAACCAGTTTCAAACCGGATCTGGCCACATCTTCACTACGGGCATGCGCGTCGTTAACCATAACATCCAAGCCAAACGATTGCAGTTCTTCGATCAGGTCAAACACCTTGGAATTCCGTATGTCCGGCACATTTTCCTTAAAGGTGATCCCAAAGATCCCAACCCGCGCTTTGCTTAAGGTTTCCCCTCTCTGCACCAGTTTTTTTACGATGATATTAGCAACATAATTAGCTATTCTGTCATTCAACCTGCGCCCGGCCAGGATGACTTCAGGATGATGTCCAACCTCTTCGCTCAAAGCGGCCAGATAGTAAGGATCAACCCCGATACAGTGCCCACCCACAAGACCTGGATAAAACGGGATGAAATTCCATTTTGTCGAAGCAGCCTCGATCACATCTGTTGTCGTCACGCCTATCCGGCCACAAATAATGGCCAGCTCGTTCATTAATGCGATATTGATATCCCGCTGGGTGTTTTCAATCACCTTTGCAGCCTCGGCCACTTTGATTGTTGCTGTTTTGAAAATTCCTGCTGTAATGATCGCACTATAGACTGCGGAAATACGTTCCAATGATTCCGGTGAATCACCCGAAACATTTTTAACGATTTTTTCCAGCGGGTTTTCTTTATCGCCAGGATTGATCCGTTCAGGGCTGTAGCCCAAATTGAAATCCTGGCCTACAGTCAGACCAGAGGCTTTGACCAAAAGCGGACCACAGATATCTTCTGTAACACCGGGATAAACTGTTGATTCAAACACAACAACATCGCCTTTTGACAAATATTTGCCAACAATTTCGCAAGCCGAATATAGTGGGCGAAGATCGGGGCGGTTGGTGTCGTCGATCGGTGTTGGCACCGTGACGATATAAAATGTCGTATCTGCCAAATCCTCGGGGCGGTTGGTTAAAAAAATTGTGGATGCTGCAACCTCGGAATCGTCAATTTCATTCGTATAATCCACTCCCTGCTTTAGGGTATTTATACGACGTTCAAAAATATCAAAGCCAATAACAGAATCGAATTTTTTTGCCAGAGATATACCTAGAGGAAAACCAACATATCCTAATCCAATAACTGCAATTTTTTCCATTTTTCCGTTTCTTTATCCTCTGGACCAGATTTGGCACAATTAAAAGGGGCGTATAGCCATGCTAATAATTTGATAACTAGTTATGGCACCAAATTAATAAGCTGCGGCGTGGCTTGAGAGATCACACGATCCCATTTCGTGATCTTCTGTTCGGCAATGAAGATGATATCATTCGGGCGCATCTCGAATTTGGTGGCAAGTGCCAAATTGACGATATTTTGCGCGTTTAAATGATACGCTATCAACGTGTCTGATGCATAACTACGCAACACGTAAACCTGTGAAAGATCACCGGTTTTTGTCGGGATGCCATCACCCGCATACATAATTTCCGCCAGATAGGCCTTGTTTCCGAACGGTAACGAAATACGCTTCTGGGTTGTTACCTCGCCAACCAGCAAAACATAATCCTGTTTTATGTCGCCCAACTCCAGCCTCTCTAGAAAAACTGCGCGTTCATTCGCTATTTTACGGCTCTTCAAATCAATGGCAGTTTCCAGTCTGCTTAATTCTTGGACCCGCAACTGTTGCCTGAATTGCGCCAACTGGATCTGCTCGGTAAAATAGGCCTGAGCACGATTCAAGTCATAGGTCGTATCAACAAAAATACTGTCATTGGCCTGCAACCGAACACGCAACAGCTTTCTGTCATCATATAATTTCTTGAGCGGAATCTGATAAAGATTGCCATCGCGATAAATCCTGATCACGGCGAAATCATCATCGGCAACAGCAACACCACCCACGGATGACAAGGCTTCATCTAGGTAAACCGGTGTCAGAGTAATAGGCACAATTCCCGGCCTTTTTACCGCACCACCGATGGTCACTTTTTGTGAATTAAAGCCGGTAATTTCAATACTGATTGGTGCATCAATTCGGTTGCGGACAAGTGCTTCGATGACTTTCTTTGACGCTTCGTCAGTTGTCAGCCTTAAAAGATTAACACTACCAGCCCCGGGCAATGTTATTTTGCCACTTTCAGGGATTGTGTAACTTTGCATCAGACCAGACGGCTCGGATGAAGCTGGTCGTGAAATCGTCTCATTGCCTATCTGGCGGGGCACCAATTGCACGACATCACCAACACCAATTCTGTAGGTCAGCTTAGGTGGTTCAGGAGGGAGACGCAGTTCCAGAGCGCTAGGGCGATACTCTGGAGTTAATACAGACCTGGGTATGGTGCCGTGGCCCTGCACGAAATTCTCATCACCTGAAACCACAGCATTAAAAGCAGAAGGAAGCTGTCTGACGACGTATTCAGATCTATTCGCTTCCTGTAGGACCGACATTGAAAGCTTTAAAACCCGAACATCTAGTTGGGCGCTATCATCGTCTTTTACTGTTGGTGAGACATATAAATGGCCACAGCCCGAAAAAAGTGTCAGCAAAACAAAAGCTACAATTTTAGTTAGCAATAGATTGGTCCAATGCATCATTTACATGTGGCGACGGACAATTTGATATCCGGCGGCCACCAAGCATTAATGACACACCTATAGGTAGAAGGCTAATGCAAAAGCTCCCCTGAATACAATTCTTCTATTGTATTAATCATTGCCGTTAAAGAAAATTGCGCGTTCACAAATTTTACGGCGGACTTTGACATGGATGACATTGTTTTCTTATGATCCAGCCGCTGGATTATTCGGTTGGCCAGTTCTTCTGCTGAGGCTTCTTCCAGAGTAAATCCGGACTTGCCTACATCAAGCGCTTCGGGTGCGCCGCCGACATTCATGGTCGCAACCGGAACCCCAAGCGCCTGAGCTTCTATCAGGACGTTTGGCAATCCTTCAGTTGCAGATGACAAAAACAATATATCCATTGCGCTCATCCATGGTTCCACAGGAGACCGACGGCCCGCAAAATGAATGCGATCGGCCAAACCTTCAGCCTTAACCTTTTCCATCAAAAAGTTTCGCATCGGGCCATCACCAACAATCAACCCGTGTATATCCGGAGTTTTTCGCACTGCGGCGCAAAGCGTTTTAACCCACAAATCCGGGCGCTTTTCACTTGAAAAGCGCATAACGCCGCCAATAACTTTTGCCGAGTTGGGAATCGAGAACGGCTTGCGTATTCTTTCACGGTCACCTTTTTTGGTTTTGCTCCTAAGTTCGGCAAAATCATAGCCGTTATAAAACACATGTATGCTACCAGTTTCGAGCCCGAGCCAGTCTTCGTAATCCCGTGCGCCGTTGGACGAATTGTTTACAATAGTAACCTTTCCCTTATAGCGAAAAAGGGCATGATATCCGTCATAAAGATACCGGCGCACACGGCTGATTTCGACCGGGTGCGTAGAGCGGGTGCAAAGCACGATTTCGGGCACTCCAGCCGCAATGGCGGTAATGCCGCCAATGACGTTAATATAATCCTGCCACAGATGCACAACCCGGGGCCGGGTCCTGATCAGATGCGCGAAAAACGGCAGGGCGACACGGCTGGCGTCCAGCGGCAAGGAGGCCAGTTTGCGAATGGTATCGGCATGTTCAGGGAACTCTGCAAGAATATTACGAACTTCGGAAGATTCACGTAAACTATCAAGACTGGTAACATCGCAACCGTATTTCTCGATTTCGGGTAAAAAGAAATCATACTTGGTTTGTGGGTTCAAAGAATTGGAGACCAAGCTACAGATTTCATCACCTGAGGAAACCTTCGCCATACCCTGCATGACATAGGCAACCTGCCTTTCGGCTCCACCGGCACCCAAAGAGGATGTGACTTGTTGTATCCCGCGCCGATCTGATGATTTGTCCGGTATGGAATTTTTGACAATACTGTCAAATAATTTTTCTGGAAACAGGCCCCTTACTGGCATGACCGACAGCTCGGTCTGGATCTTTTTACCGTGCTTGGGTTTGGTGCTTGTGGCGCGGAAGGCGGCAATGCACTGGGCACTTAAATATGCCTGCCGCGGGGTTCTGCGCGACAGCTCTAAGGTGTCGATTTTTTGAATGTGCTGCCAGGCATTATAATAATTTCCGGCATCCATATACAGATTTACCACCAGCTCATGAGCTCGCAAAGAGTCTGGATTCAGCTTGATCGCTTTCTTCAGGAAGCCTAAAGCGCGTTTGTCTTCAGAGGCCGCAAGCAAAACCCAGGCGGCATTTGTTAGTTGCTCCGCATCTTTGGTGCCAATGTATTTGATTGCTTCATTCGCAAACACAACTGCATCTTCGAGTTGATTACTCATTGCCTTGTGATAGGTGCCATTTCTCCACAAAATGGCGGCGTCAGGAACGATTCTTATAGCTTTCTCATAAAGTAAAACCGCACTGGATCTGCGATTATTACTGGCCAATAGACCGCCAACAGTGTTCAGCAAATTCACATCTGTGGGTTTCAAGCTTAGCGTAAACTCGGCCTGTATCAACTGCTGTGCAACTGACGCGGGCTTCAATTGCAGCAATTGTAAATAGAGCTGGTTTAGTTCCAGAATGTCGGGCTGTTCTTCAAGATATAGACTGATCCTTTCCGCGGCTTCTTTGAAACGTTTCAAACTAATAAGAAATCCGATAAACCCTATTTTCAAAGGCAGGTCGTCTTGATCTTTTTCAACCTCTTGACGATAATGAACCAGCGCTCGCTCGGGGTCTTCCAAAGCATAGGCCCGCATTTTCAAATTTATTCGTGTCGGTTGGGCTATGCTATCCCAATTATCCTCAAGTAGGCTCAATGCCATTTTAGGATCGGAATTGTTCAAAGCGGCGCGAATTGAATAAACAATGGCCTCTTCAAAATTCGGCTTTATCTGCAAAATCTGTAGGTAATATTGGGCCGCTAGATCAGAATCTTTACGATTAATCGCAATCCGGGCAAGAAAAATCAGCGCGTCTACAGATTTTTTCCCAGACTGGTTTTCCAGAACATTTTTCCAGGCGATTTCGGCTTCTTTCCATGTTTGCTTGGCATAGGCCATTTTTGCAATCAGGAGGTTGATTTTGTCTTTATAGGCGTCTTTGTCAGAAACGACATCAATCCAGCGCTGGCATTCAGAATGATATTTATAATCGCAAAACAACGTCGCATATTTAATGGCTATTTTGTCATTAGGCTCCAACTGGTAATTCTTCTGGGATACCGTAACGGCATCTGCCAGTTTCCCCTGTGCCAGATAGATGGTAAATAAATGGGAATTATACTGCATTACATTCGTCTGTAACACTTCGGAGGATTTCAAAAACGCTTCGGCCTCTTTATATCTTTGCCCGCGTAATAACGCAGAAATATATTGCTGGAACGGGCCCGGTCTTTTTGGATCTATGTTTGAAACCGTCAACCAATGCTTTGCAGCGCGATCCCAATCTTTGGTAAGATTTGCCGTGTATGCAGCAGCCTCGGCAACCGAATTGTCCGTGCCAAAATCGTTCAGAATTTTTTCAAATTTCTGCAAGGCCTTCAGATTATCACCAGCCTGAAATGCATTTAGGCCTTGGGTAAGGAGCAGATCCAGATCTATTTCTGACATTTTATGCCTTGCTAGTTTTCGTCATTACACTGAACCGATCTTTTGAAAGAGCAAAATCATCCGTTAAAATGATAAGGTATGATGACATTCCCAATCAACCTATAGTTACCCTGTCATTTCATATGCTGAAGTCGCGTTTGCAGGCTGGGTTGATATTGTGAGCGGTCCGGATTGGCCGGCCTCCATAAAGGTCTGATGCCACAGTTCCAGACAGAGCAAGCTCCAGATGCGTGTTCCATGGTCTTCTTCGCCTGAAAAATGTCGATCAAGCATCCATTCAATGAAGGATTGCCTGAAATAACCGCGTTCAATGAATTTTTTACTGGTTAACAAATCCCCGACCAGATCGCGAATTTCATGTTGAATCCAGTGAGCAACAGGAACACCAAAACCTTGCTTTTTCCGATATAAAATCTCCTGACTTATCTGGGGTTCCATTGCATATTTCAGAAGGGCTTTCATTTCCATCTTCCCGTTGCGTTCAAACACGCGCAAATCTTGCGGCAGAGATGCCGCCCAATCTGCCAACTCATGGTCAAGAAACGGGCTGCGTCCTTCGACGCTTGCCGCCATTGTGGCAATATCGGATTTAATCAGCAAGTCATCCGGAAGATAGGTCAGCACCTCGGCCCTTGCAGCAAAGTCCAAAGCATTTTCCGGTGTGGTTTGTTCCAGAAATGCCGGAAACCTGTCGGCCGATGGCGTTATGTAATAATCCATCAGGGCGGGGCCATACCCCCATTGTTTATGAAGATGCCGAAACTTGGCAATGAAATTCATATATATATCCCGCGTAGTGGGGGGGCCAAAAGCAGGATCATAATGTTCATGTAATGGAATAGTTGTTGCGTCACCCTGAGTTTCAGAAATTACATCGCTAAATCGCTTGTAACGCGAATAACCAATGAATATTTCGTCGCCGCCATCACCACTAAGCGCCACTGTCACGTATTTTCTGATCTCGTGCGCCAAAGCCGTGGTCACCAATGCCGAAGAATCTGCATAGGGTTCACCATAGTTCCAGATAATCTGCGGCAGGGTATCAATCAGGCTATAGTCCATTTTAAAGGATCGGTGATCGGTTCCGTATTGCTCGGCAATCTCGCGTGCATATACGGTTTCGTCAAAACCATGATTATCAAAGCCAACCGAAAAGGTTTTAACCGGCTCATCCATCATTGGCGTCATGCGGGCCACCAGAGCAGAACTGTCCACCCCGCCGGACAGAAACGCACCCAAAGGCACATCAGACTCCAGCCGGATGGAAATGGCATCATCCAACCGTTCCAGCAATTCACCGGCCGCCTGATCCACGGTCATCGAAGCCTTTGCTGGATCAACTTCGGCCAAAGACCAGTACTTGATCATCTTCGGTGGATTGTCGGCCGTGGTATCAGCGCGCAGTAGCATCATATGTGCAGGGGGTAGCCGGTTTAAGCCTGAAAACGCGGTCTTCTGGCCCAAGGTATAACCGAACGTCATGAAGTCGTTGATGACTTCCAGATCAACGCCGCGCTTGAAATCCGGCCATTCCAGAATGGATTTGGCCTCGGAGGCAAACAGGAAAACATCACCGCACCAAGTATAAACCAGGGGTTTCTTGCCAAAACGGTCTCTGGCCAGAAACATTTCGCGGTTTTCTTTGTCCCAAATGGCAAAGGCAAACATGCCGCGCAACCGGCTGGGTAAATCCATGCCCCACTGCCGGTAGCCATGCAGCAAAACCTCGGTATCGCTTTTGGTGCGGAATATGTGGCCGTGTCCTTCAAGTTCTGTACGCAAGGCTTTGAAATTGTAAATCTCGCCGTTGAAGGTGACAATAAGGGCCTGATCTGCCGTTACCATTGGCTGTGCTGACCGTTCATTAAGGTCAATGATCGACAGCCTTCGGTGGGCAAAACCAACCGGTCCATCAACCCAGACACCGCTACCATCAGGGCCGCGGTGGTATATCTGGTCGGACATTTTCTTTAGGGTGTTTTTTAACTTACGGGTAGAAATCTCAGTAGCCGAACAATATATTCCGACAATTCCACACATATTATGGCTCCAAACCAGTTAAATCATAGATATTATTCTGGCACCCGATTTAACACCAAAAAAACACACGGGATAATAGAAATTATCTACCGTCTTTGCAATCAGGATGCAAAGTCCAGTATTTGTTTGCCCTCGGCATTTTCCGGATCACAATCAAGCAGCGCAAGTGCGGCCTTGCGTGCATCATCCTTATTGCGCAACCGCTGATAGGTCCGGGCAACATTTAACAGGAATTCAGGGTTTTCGCGGTCCATTTTTGCAAGCTGTTCCCAATAATAAAGAGCTTCGGCAAAAGACCCCGCGTTTAGCAATATCCGTCCGGCAACGCGATACGAATATGGTGCATCCGGATCCAGATCGATCAACATTTTTGCAAGTGGCAAGGTGCCCCCGTCACCGCTATCATAAAGATCACGCAGTTGGGTTTGGCCCCGATTTCGAATCCTGTCCCGCATTTCAATAAATTTGGGGTCGGTAATACCAGCCTCGCGTGCTTGGCTATATTTTTCGCTGGCCCCGGCCAAATCACCGACATCAAGGCAGGCCTGAATTTCGGAATTAACTCTGGAAGGAAGCCGTTCAAGTTGTGTCTTAATTTCATCGGCATGTCTGGATGCAATATCATCATCCCGATTGGCCAGGTCCGAAAACGCCGTGTAGGCCGTCTCGGATTTTCCTGCACGGGTAGCGGCCCGCGCATAGTTCAATAGATACCAACTGTCCGACCAGAAAAACTGGGCCTTCTGATGCAGATAATTAAAGGCCTCCTTGTACTCTTTCAGTAAACCGGCCGAACGTGCCGCAATAATATAGGCTTCGGCCTCCTGCGGCTCGATATTAATGCAGGTGTTTGCGTGTTCCAATGCCCGCTGGAAATCTTCCGCCTTGTACGCCTTGCGTGCGCGGGTCAAAAACGGTTTGCGTAACCGGCTCAGGCTTGTGGTCGGATAACTGGATGCCGGATTGTAAATGCGCATGACCTGATAGCAATCTGCAGCGCTGGCTGTGTTTTTCCGAATTTCATATGCAATAGCGGCATCACGCTCTTGCTGGGCCAGTGAAGCACATAATTGCATCATAACCTCGTCACCGGAATCAGCCACCTCACGGAGTGACGTCGCAACTTCGCGCCCCATTCCCATCTGCACTGCGTGTCGTGCAATCGGCACCAGTCCCTCTGGGTTAATACGGCTCAGATTGCGGAAAGCAACGCCCAGATTCATTGCGTTTTTTAGCTCAATGTAACACTCAACCTGAATCCTCAGAGCCTCGGGGTGGTCGGGATTGGATTTCAGGAAATTTTTTGCATGCACGGAACAAGAATCCCAATCGGCTGCAATCCGCGCAATGCGGGCCGATTGCAAATGAGGCTCGGGTATTTTGGGCGCAACTTCGGTCAACCGGTTCCATAACGGTTTTGCCTTGTCGCGTTCGCCGCGGTTGGAATATAAGCGTGCGGCATGTTGCAAGCTGATGATATTTGCAGGGGCAGTTTCAAGCATAGCTTCTGAAAGTGCCAAACAGGCATCCATATCACCCGATTTATAGGCATTGATAATTTCTTGTTCCATTTATTTGGTTTCCACAAGTTTGGATCCGTATCGTAAGGATTTTTAATTTCAGAAAACCTAAAGCTAAACTCTTTACATCAACCGTGGATAAAATGGATTTTATTACACTTTTTTACAACCTTAAATATGAATGATGTAGAATCATACAACCTGAAATATGAATGATGTAACAATATTATTAAGGCCTGACCTTATTTTAGCACTGTTATCAGTGATAAATACGGTCTCGGAAAACCGGAAATTGGGCAAAGTTCGCAAGGTGATAAATTCATTAAGAATAATGAATTATTTTAATCATCTTTAGTGAGACGCAGGCGCCTGATGAATCCCAGCAAGCCCTTGTTGCATTTTAGCTGATGCGTTTTGCGGCATAACTTGCAGGAGCACTTATAATGACCGAAACTGCCAAACTCTTTTTACCCTATATTGCGCCCTCGCAAGCGCAAAAGCATGTTACCCATAACGAATCCCTGCGGATTCTGGACAGCCTTGTCCAGTCGAGCGTATTGAGTGATAGCGTTTCAACCCCACCACCAGCACCGCAAAATGGAGACGGCTACATCCTGCCAGCCACCCCTACCGGTGTATGGGCCAGCCATGCTGCTGAACTGGCCGTTTATGAGGAAAACATCTGGGCTTTTTACGCGCCAAAGCCGGGTTGGAGAGCTTGGGTGGAAAGTTTAAGTGAAATGCTTGTTTTTGATGGCTCGGTCTGGACCTCCTTGTTTGCCGAACCGGATTATCAGAATCTAGACCAAGTCGGAATAAACACCAGTGCGGATTTAACCAACCGGCTGTCGGTTTCCTCGCCCGCAACCTTGTTGAATCACGAAGGCGCCGGACATCAACTGAAGCTGAACAAGGCAAGTGCGACTGATACTGCCAGCCTGCTGTTCCAGACCAACTGGTCCGGACGGGCGGAAATGGGCATCAATGGATCGGATGATTTCAGCATCAAGGTGAGCAGTGACGGGTCTACTTTCAACCAAGGAATTGTGATCGCAGGATCATCGGGAGAAGTTTCTTTTCCTGCTGGTATTTCAGGGGCTATCGAGCAAAAAAGCCTTGGCGACTCGGTGTTTGTCGGCGAAGGAGCCGGGGAAAATGATGATCTGTCTGATAACCGGAATGTCTTTGTCGGCACGAATGCCGGACAATCCAATATTACTGGCAGCAATAACACGGCCGTCGGTTATGGCTCCCTCAGGTTAAACACAGTCGGCTCGAACAATACCGCGATCGGAAGTTTGGTTTTGTCTGCCAACGTGACTGGCTCGAACAATACCGGTACTGGCGGGTCTGTTCTTACTTCTGTAACAACTGGCTCGAACAATACAGCAATGGGATTTGCCGCGCTTAATGCAAATGACGCTGGCCTGAATAATGTGGCCTTCGGGAGCCAGACCCTGCGTAACAACACCTCGGGAAATAACAATTCTTCTCTGGGCTATACCACGCTTTATGCAAATACCACCGGCTCGAACAACACAGCCAATGGCAGGGATTCTTTGCGAGAAAACACCACCGGTAGCAACAATACCGCTCTGGGCTATGTTTCACTGCGCTCAAATATAACCGGCAATAACAATACCGCCCTAGGCAGCGGTTCTTTGCGTTTTACCACAACCGGCGCTGACCATGAAACCTATTCAAGTTGCACAGGCGTTGGCCGTGATACACGGGTTTCCGCTTCCAATCAGGTGCAACTGGGAACTAGTGGCACAACAACTTATGCTTTTGGTGCGGTGCAGGATCGCTCTGACCGGCGCGACAAGGCAGACATACGCGATTCCAAACTGGGTTTGGGTTTTATTAATCGATTGCGCCCGGTAGATTACCGTCTGGATATGCGTGATGACTATTTTGACTATATTGAAACCACTGACGAAGAAACCGGAGAGGTTCTTGATGTCAAAATGGTGCGCAGAGAAAAAGACGGTTCTCGCAAGCGCAAGCGTTATCATCACGGTTTTATTGCACAGGAAGTCAAGGAAGTGATGGACAAACTAAAACTGGATTTCGGCGGTTATCAGGATCATTCCTTATCTGGAGGGGATGATGTGCTCAGTCTTGGTTATCAGGAAATGATTGCCCCGATGGTCCGCGCTATTCAGGAGCTTTCTGAAAAAGTTGATAACTTGCATTCCGAACTGGAACGATAGCGGGTCAAAACAAGGTTCTGATCTTATCGGCCCTGGCGGGTAAGATCAGAAAAGAAGGTATCAAGTATAGTATAAAACAGCATTGTTTTTCCCGCAAATATTGAGATATACGAACAAGGTAGGCCGCGAGTGGGTAAGCTTGACCGGAAAGGAATGGAATACTGCGGCTGTTCTTGCCCGGTAAGACCATCCAGCAAGCCCGCCAAATATCAGCGCATTTTTAAAAGGGTCGCCCGATATGTTTAACGTTACACCTATAGGTTCTTGCCGCATTTATGCCCCTTTGCGGTTATCCACAAAAGAATACGGTTTCAAAATTAATGTTAAGCGTGTTTACGGTTACTCGCATTCTTTGGGTGAAATACTTCAGCAAGCAGATGCACTTTTTAATGACTTTCAGCCGCCAGAATATCTGTGGCCAATGATTTCATCTCGCAGCGATTTGGCAACATTTTCCCGACAGGCACATGAAAAAAGCAATCTATATATCATTGAATTATCATCGGCGAAGAATGTAAAAATAGGGAACTATTATGTCCAGTTGAATTATTTCAACCGCCACTTCAAAGATTTCTTTTCCGATGCAGCTAGGGCAAGAACCTTTAACGGTTTATGTACTCGCGATAATCCCTCAGAGTTGGAGGATTTTCTTGAAAAGGTATGGATTGATACGCCTGAGCACCAAAAAGAAACAGAGATATTAAAACAGGTAAGGGTTACATTAAGCACTGAAGATGAGCTTTATGAAGGGATCTGCGATCTGCAGTTTGATTTGGAAAACACCCTGTTTGTAAGCCATGTAGATGTTAAGACTAATAATGAAAACAAGCTCAAGGCGCGCCATGAGTTTATCAAAAAAGTCACCTCTGCGGCCAGAAGAGCCGAGGCTGCACTGTATAATCCAACCGCTCTGATGGAGAAATTCGGGCAACAGAATGCTATTGAAGATTACAGCACTTCATTCGCCCATTTCACCGAAAGCTTCAGCAAAGAAGTTTTTGCCGATTGCTACAAACGCAACATCAGGGATGCGCTTGAAGAATCGTTGCTGGAATCGCCCGAGGAAAACATCAATGATATGCTTGTTCCCCATACGCGCAGCATTTTGGAAACCGGAGACCCGGAACTTGTAGAAGAACTCGGAGATCTACTTGACGCCGTAGAAGGGTATTACCCGGAAAATATCCAGATAAAGGAAATGCAACTGGATAAAGCCTTTTATACTAACGAGATAGACCAGATTAAGCGTGTATTATTCCGCCTTATCTTCTCGTGTGACTTAAGCAAATACAAAGGAAAACTGGATAATTTGGCCCAGATTTCGCAACTGGAATCCTGGCTTGGAGAGATTTTTACAATTAATTCCATACCGAATACATCTATGCCGGTGTTGAAAAAATTAGCCAACCTTGCAGGGGCATCGGAAATGGCAAAGTCAGCATCTTTTCCAAGATGATCTGTGAAGTGGTCCTGCAAAATCGGACAGTCTGTTAAGGTGTATTCCAAGATGACAAAGGAATACAGAAATGACGAAACGACGGAAGTTTTCAGATCAGTTTAAAGCCAAGGTCGCGCTTGAGGCGTTGC
>Ga0190303_1000421_pt1 | contig 17726 bp, 17 predicted proteins | sample 48700701_MG_FD_161672 | JGI IMG/M metagenome (GOLD analysis project Ga0190303, IMG submission 161672) | Hydrothermal vent sediment bacterial communities from Southern Trench, Guaymas Basin, Mexico - 4870-07-0-1_MG | ecosystem: Environmental > Aquatic > Marine > Hydrothermal vents > Sediment ...
TGCTCAATTAGCTGCAGAAGATTGTGCGAAAGTTGCACATGAAGCAGGTATGAGAAAAGTAAAAGTGTATGTTAAAGGACCTGGTAACGGAAGAGAGTCAGCAATTCGTTCAATTCACAATTTAGGAATTGAAGTTTCTGAAATTATCGATGTTACACCTGCACCACATAACGGGTGTAGACCTCCAAAAAGAAGAAGAGTATAATTAATTAATTAATTTTTAATAGATAGGAGTTAGATTATCGAAGGATTAGCCTTAATTCATAATCCCTATCATATAATAATAAAAAATGGCAAGATATACAGGACCAAAAACAAAAATTGCCCGTAAATTCGGAGAAGCAATATTTGGAGAAGATAAATCTTTTGAAAAAAGAAATTATCCTCCAGGACAACATGGAAACAACAGACGTAGAGGAAAAAAATCTGAATACGCAGTACAGTTGTCAGAAAAACAAAAAGCTAAATATACATACGGTATTTTAGAAAAACAATTTTCAAACTTATTTAAAAAAGCATCTAGTAGTAAAGGTATTACAGGTGAAATTTTATTACAACTTTGCGAATCTCGTTTAGATAACGTAGTATTTAGATTAGGTATTGCACCTAGTCGTAGTGCAGCACGTCAACTAGTATCACACCGTCACATTACTGTAAATGGGGAACTAGTAAACATTCCATCTTTTTCTTTAAATGCTGGAGATGTTGTAGCTGTAAGAGAAAAATCTAAATCATTAATTGCTATTGAAGATTCTTTAGCAGCAAGAAATGATGTGTACGAATGGCTTTCTTGGAATTCAGAAACTAAACAAGGAAATTTTGTTAGTGTACCTGAAAGAATGCAAATTCCAGAAAATATCAAAGAACAATTAATAGTAGAGTTATACTCTAAATAATTTTAAAGATACCAATTCAATTATGGCAATTTTAAATTTTCAGAAGCCCGATAAAGTAATTATGATTGACTCTACCGATTTTGATGGTAGATTTGAGTTTAGACCGTTAGAACCAGGTTTTGGTTTAACAGTTGGTAATGCTTTAAGACGAGTGTTATTATCTTCATTAGAAGGTTTTGCAATAACATCAATTCGTATTGAAGGTATTGAACACGAATTTTCAACAATTAAAGGTGTTGTTGAAGATGTAACTGAAATTATTTTGAACTTAAAACAAGTTCGTTTTAAGAAACAAATTGAAGATTCAGATAGAGAAACTGTTAATATTTCAATATCAGATCAAGAGCAATTAACTGCTGGAGATTTACAAAAACATATTTCAGGGTTTCAAGTTTTAAACCACGATTTAGTTATTTGTAATATGGAAAAATCTGTTAAATTAGATTTTGAAATTTCAATTGAAAAAGGAAGAGGTTTTGTACCAGCTGAAGAAAATAAAAAATCTGGAGTAGCTTTAGGAACAATTTTTACAGATTCAATTTTTACACCAATTATCAATGTAAAATATGCTGTTGAAAATTTCCGTGTAGAGCAAAAAACAGATTACGAAAAATTAGTATTTGATATTATTACTGATGGTTCAATTGCACCTAAAGATGCTTTAACCGAAGCTGCTAAAATATTAATACATCATTTTATGTTATTCTCTGATGAGCGTATTACATTAGAAGCTGATGAGATTGCACAAACTGAAACGTATGATGAAGAATCATTACATATGCGTCAGTTGTTGAAAACAAAATTAGTGGATATGGATTTATCTGTAAGAGCACTAAACTGTTTAAAAGCTGCAGAAGTTGATACATTAGGTGACTTAGTATCATTTAATAAGAATGACTTAATGAAGTTCCGTAACTTCGGAAAAAAATCTTTAACTGAATTAGATGAATTAGTTCATAATAAAGGTTTAAACTTTGGTATGGATTTAAGTAAATATAAATTAGATAAAGATTAAGTTAAAACTTCGGTTTTAATATAAGATAAGAGATAAGAGATGAGACACGGAAAGAAATTTAATCACTTAGGAAGACAAACAGCGCATAGAAAAGCAATGTTTGCTAATATGGCTTGTTCATTAATTGAGCACAAGCGTATTAATACAACAGTTGCAAAAGCAAAAGCTATACGTCAATTTGTTGAACCATTAATTACAAAGTCTAAAAATGATACTACGCATAATCGTAGAGTTGTATTTAGTTACTTAAGAAATAAATATGCTGTTGCGGAATTATTTAAAGAAGTTTCAGTAAAAGTAGCAGATAGACCAGGAGGATATGTTCGTATTATTAAATTAGGAAACCGTCAGGGTGATAATGCACCTATGGCAATGGTTGAGTTAGTTGATTATAATACAACTTACAATCCAAATGGAGCTAAGAAAAAGAAATCTACTCGTAGAGGTAAAACAAAAAAAGTTGAAGAAGTTGTAGAAACTACTGAGGACAGTAAAGAAACAAATTAATGAAAACTTTTTAACGATACAAAATGGGATAAACTTTTTTAAGTTTATCCCATTTTGTATATAATATCTTGTACATATACAACTATGAAAAAAATAATTATACTTGCAATATTTGGCGGTTTGTTTAGCAATGTTTTTTATGGGCAGCAAATTACCATTAAACGGATTGAAAGTAGATTAATAACGAACGAAGGTTATGAGTTTATTGGAGATTTGAAAGAAAAAAATAATGATCTATATACATACTCTAATTGGAATAACAATGGAGTATTATTTTTAGACAATAAAACGTATAGGCTCTCAAATATAAATTTTAATATAACAACTAATTCTTTTGTAAGCAGAATTAGTAGAGATAAGCTCTTTGCTTTTAAAACGTCTACAATTGATTCTGTATCTATAAACAATCTTTTGTTTAAAAATATTGGGAACTCTTTTTATGAAGTATTATTTGAAAAAGGAGATAATTCTTTTTTAAAAAAATACGATATTGTTTTTCAAAGAGGAATTGATAATCGTTTAGGAGGAAAAACTCTTGGAAACACAAAAGCATTAGTAGCTTATAATTACCTTATAAAGTCAGGAGAAGTATTTAAAAAGGTTGAACTTAACAAAAGCAGTATTATTGGATTGATAGATGATGAGAACGATAAAGCAACACTAATTAGTTTTGTTAAGGAAGAAAAACTCTCTTATAAAAAAGTGAAAGATGTAGTTAAAATATTTAGATTTATATTTGAAAACTCAAGTAAAATCATATAATATTTTTAATAGAATAATTTTTTTTGAAATAAACAATGAATTATACACAACATAAAAAAGCAATTTTATTGCTAGCCGATGGAACAATTTTTGAAGGAAAATCAATAGGGAGAGATGGAACCTCTTTTGGAGAGATTTGTTACAATACAGGTATGACTGGTTACCAGGAAATATTTACAGACCCTTCATATTTTGGACAATTAATGTTAGCTACCAATGCACATATTGGTAATTACGGTGTAAATGATAATGAAGTTGAATCAGATTCAATTAAAATAGCAGGATTAGTTTGTAAAAATTTCAGTTTTAATTACTCAAGAGAAGATGCTCATGGATCATTAGAAAATTATTTTGAAAAAGAAAATCTAATGGCTATTTCAGATATTGATACAAGAGCTGTTGTGCGTTACATTAGAGATAAGGGAGCAATGAATGCAGTTATTTCTACAGAAACAGATGTAGATGCTTTAAAAGAAAAGCTAAAAGCAGTTCCAGATATGAATGGCTTGGAATTAGCTTCAAAAGTTTCAACTAAAGAACCTTATTATTTTGGAGAGGAAAATGCACCAATTAAAATTTCAGCGTTAGATATAGGGATAAAAAAGAATATTTTAAGAAACTTAGCTAAACGAGGATGTTACATTAAAGTATTTCCTTACAATGCTACTTTTGAAGAAATGAATGCTTTCAATCCTGATGGGTTTTTCTTGTCAAATGGGCCTGGTGATCCAGAACCTCTAAAAGAAGCTCAAGAATTAGCAAAAGAAATAATAAAACGTGACTTGCCTTTATTTGGCATTTGTTTAGGACATCAGATAATTGCTTTAGCAAACGGAATTTCTACCTTTAAAATGCATAATGGGCATAGAGGAATAAACCATCCAGTAAAAAATGTAATTACCGGAAAAGGAGAAGTAACGTCACAAAATCATGGATTTGTTGTGAAACGTGAAGATGTTGAAAATCATAACGATTTTGAAGTAACACACATTCATTTAAATGATGAAACTTTAGCAGGTATGAAAATGAAAAATAAAAATTGTTTTTCTGTTCAATACCATCCTGAGGCTAGTCCAGGGCCACATGATTCTTCTTATTTATTTGATCAATTTATAGGAAATATAAACTCAAGTAAAAAATAAAATATATAAGCATTACAACCATTGTTAATGGCTTTTTTTATAATAATTAAAACGAAAACGTTATCGTATAAAAGGCCTATAATAAAATAGTATTTAGCCTTAAATTTGTAACTTTGAAGTAATAAAATAACAATTAAAAAAACAAGAATATGAGTATGATTATAAGTGTTCATGCACGTCAAATATTTGATTCAAGAGGAAATCCAACTGTAGAAGTTGATGTAGTAACTGAAAATGGAGTTTTAGGTAGAGCAGCAGTTCCTTCAGGAGCTTCAACTGGAGAACATGAAGCGATGGAATTGAGAGATGGAGGAAAAGATTATATGGGAAAAGGAGTTCTTACAGCTGTAAAAAATGTAAATGAAATTATTGCAGAAGAATTGTTAGGAGTATCAGTTTTCGAACAAAATTTAATTGATCAAATGATGATTGATTTAGATGGAACTAAAAATAAATCTAAGTTAGGAGCAAATGCTATTTTAGGCGTTTCTTTAGCAGCAGCGAAAGCAGCAGCAAATGAGTTAGAAATTCCATTATATCGTTATGTTGGTGGTGTTAGTGCAAACACACTTCCTGTACCAATGATGAATATTATTAATGGAGGTTCACATTCAGATGCTCCAATAGCTTTCCAAGAGTTTATGATTATGCCAATAAAAGCTAAAAACTTTTCAGAGGCACTTAAAATGGGAACTGAAATCTTTCATAATTTAAAGAAATTAATTCACGACAGAGGGTTAAGTACAGCTGTTGGTGATGAGGGAGGATTTGCTCCAGCTTTTGATGGGACAGAAGATGCAATAGAAACTGTTTTAAAAGCTATTGAAAATGCAGGTTATAAACCAGGAGATGAAGTTAAATTAGCATTAGATTGTGCAGCTGCAGAATTTTATGTTGATGGAAAATACGATTACACTAAATTTGAAGGCGATAAAGGAGTTATTAGAACTTCTGAAGAACAAGCTGACTATTTAGCTGAATTAGCTGAAAAATACCCAATTATTTCAATTGAAGATGGTATGGATGAGAACGACTGGGATGGTTGGAAATACTTAACTGATAAAATTGGAGATAAAGTTCAAATAGTTGGTGATGATCTATTTGTTACTAATGTTGAAAGACTTTCAAGAGGTATTGAAAGTGGAAGTGCAAATTCAATTTTAATTAAAGTAAACCAAATTGGTACTTTGACTGAAACTATTGCAGCAGTAAATATGGCTCACAATGCAGGTTTTACATCTGTAATGTCTCACCGTTCAGGAGAAACAGAAGATACTACTATTGCAGATTTAGCTGTAGCGTTAAATACAGGTCAAATTAAAACAGGTTCAGCTTCACGTTCAGATAGAATGGCTAAATATAACCAGTTATTAAGAATTGAAGAAGAATTAGGAAACGTTGCTTACTATCCTCAGGATAAAGCATTCAAAATCTAATTTTCAAACCAATTTTTAAGTTAAAAGATTCATTTCTTTTATATAAAATTTTAAAAACCAGCGGAATATTTTCCACTGGTTTTTTATTTTCATTAAATAAAGAAAAAATATAACCACTTGTTTTTCAGGGTGATAATTGTTACACCAAACACAATGTATGATAAATATCAGGTTTTAATGTTGCTTTGGGTCGTAAATTTATTGGACAAATTTTAAAAAGTTTAATTATTATGAGCACTTTAAAGGATAAATTATATGAAAAAATTCAGTCACATCGCATAAGAACAACTAGATTAGTGAAAGAGCATGGTGATGATGTTATTGATCAGGTTACTGTAGCGCAAGCTATTGGAGGAATGAGAGGGATTAAGAGTTTGGTAACCGATATTTCATATTTAGATCCATTTGAAGGAATTCGGTATAGAGGTTTTACACTTCCAGAAGTTTTAGAACAATTACCAAAACCAGAAGGTGCTGAAATGCCCTATGTGGAAGGTTTATATCATTTGCTATTAACAGGTGAAATGCCAACTAAAGGTGAAGTAGAGGAGCTAATGATTGATTTTAACAATCGACGAATGATTCCTCTTTATGTTTGGGATGTTATTGATGCTTTTCCAAGTAATAGTCATCCAATGGCAATTTTGTCGGCAGCAGTTATGAGTTTAGAGCGTGAATCTCATTTCAATATTAAATATAAAAAGGGAATGAGTAAAATGGATTATTGGGATACTACCTATGAGGATGCCACAAATCTATTAGCAAAAATGCCTCTTATTGGTGCGTATATTTATAACAAATTATACAAACCTGAGAATGGGCATAGATATCCAGATCCAAATTTAGACTTAGGTGCAAATTTTGCTTATATGATGGGGAAAGACAAACCTTATGACGATGTATCGCGTATGTATTTTATTATTCATGCAGATCATGAAAGCGGAAATGTGAGTGCTCACACAGGGCATTTAGTAGCGAGTTCATTATCAGATGTTTATTATGCAACTTCAGCAATGATAAATGGGTTAGCAGGACCTCTTCATGGTTTAGCAAATCAAGAAGTATTACGTTGGTTACAAGGACTAATGGATCAAATGGGAGATAAAACCCCTTCTGAAGATGAAATGAAAAAATATGTTTGGGACACATTAAATAAAGGACAGGTTATTCCAGGTTATGGACATGCAGTTTTAAGAAAAACAGACCCACGTTATTCAGTTCAGAGAGAATTTTGTTTGAAGCATTTACCAAATGATAAAATATTTAAATATGTTGATGCGCTATACAAAGTAGTACCAGATATTTTAGTAGAACAAGGTAAAGCTAAAAACCCTTGGCCAAATGTTGATGCACAATCTGGTGTAGTGCAATGGCATTATGGGGTTAAAGAATATGATTTTTATACAGTGCTATTTTCAATTGGAAGATCATTTGGTGTTTTATCTAATATAATTTGGGATAGAGCCTTAGGATATTCACTAGAAAGACCTAAATCTGTTACCACAGATATGCTTGAAAAAATGGTTGGAATTAAAAGTGATTTAGTAGAAATGGAATAAAAAAATGCATTTATTAAATTAAAAAGGGAGCCTCACTATTTTATTATTAAAATAGTGAGGTTTTTGCTATAAATGCTACATAATAAAACTTTTAAAAAACGTTAAAATTTCGTAAATTTGTGTGAAAATAAAAAAATAATTATAAATTTAAAATATGTCAGATATAGCTAAATTAGAAATTGATGGTAAAATATATGAGTTCCCAATTCATAGAGGTACAGAAAATGAAGTTGCCATAGATATTAAAACTTTGAGACCAATTACAGGAGGTGTAATAACAATTGATCCAGGATTTAAAAATACAGGATCTTGTACTAGTAAAATTACATTTTTAGATGGTGAGAAAGGAATTTTACGTCATAGAGGTTATGCTATTGAAGATTTAACAAAAAAAGCAAGTTTTTTAGAAGTTGCCTATTTAGTAATATTTGGAGAATTACCAACTAAAACTGAATTGAAAAAGTTTGAGGCTGATATCAAATCCCATTCTATGTTAAATGAAGAAATGAAAAACATTATTGATGGTTTTCCTAAAGTAGCTCACCCAATGGGAGTGTTATCTTCATTAACAAGTGCTTTAACAGCATTTAACCCTAGTAGTGTAAATGTTGAATCTACTGAAGATATGTACAGTGCCATTGTAAAATTATTGGCAAAGTTTCCAGTGTTAGCATCATGGGCACATAGAAGAAATAAAGGTTTGCCTTTAAACTATTCAGATAATTCTTTAGACTATATATCAAATATCATGCAAATGATGTTTAAAATACCTACAGAAGACTTTAAATTAAATCCAATAGCTGTAAAAGCTTTAGAGGAACTCTTAATTTTACATGAAGATCACGAACAAAACTGTTCTACATCAACAGTACGTATTGTAGGGTCATCGGCAGCAGGATTATTTGCATCTATTTCTGCAGGAGTTTCTGCTCTTTGGGGGCCACTTCATGGTGGTGCTAATCAAGCAGTGCTAGAAATGCTAGAAGAAATACAAAAAGATGGTGGAGGTGTTGAGAAGTTTATTAATAAAGCAAAAGATAAAAATGATCCATTCCGTTTAATGGGATTTGGACATAGAGTTTATAAAAATTTCGATCCAAGAGCTCGTATTATCAAGAAAGCAGCTGATGAGTTGTTTGAAGATTTGAATTTAAATGATCCAATTTTAGAAATTGCAAAACATTTAGAAGAAGTAGCCTTAAAAGATGAGTACTTTGCTGAACGTAAATTGTATCCTAATGTAGATTTCTATTCAGGAATTATATACAGAGCATTAGGTGTACCAGTTGAAATGTTTACAGTTATGTTTGCTATTGGGCGTTTACCAGGATGGATTGCTCAATGGAAAGAAATGAGAGAAAATGGAGAGCCAATTGGTCGTCCACGTCAATTATATATGGGTGAAGCTTTGCGTTCATTTAAATCGTTTGAAGAAAGATAAATTTCTATAGATATTTATAGAAAAAAATTAATATATAAATAGCCTTACAATTAAGTAGGGCTATTTAATTTTAATAATATCATTACAAACTGTACTTTTGTTAAAAACCAAACATTAAATGAAGACAATTAAGCTTATTAAAAATAGATCTGATTTAGGTGCTGGAACTAGAGGGTCAGATATGGGCATTGATGCAATTGAGATTGCCGCTATAAATAAGAATGACGATTATTTTAATTGTTATCCATTTGAAGACATTGATACAGAAAACGAAACAATTTATAATAAAGAGAATAATTCATTTGCGAAAAGAATTGGAAGTGTTTTAGAAGTTTGTAGCCGTTTAAGTGCAAGTATTACTAAAGCGCTATTAAGTAATAAGTTCCCAATAGTATTATCAGGAGATCACTCTTCAGCACTTGGGAGTATTAGTGGAATTAAAGCAGCATTTCCAGAAAAAATATTAGGTGTAGTTTGGATTGATGCGCATGCAGATATTCATTCACCATATACATCCCCAACAGGAAATATACATGGAATGCCTTTAGCAGCTGCTTTAAATGATGATAATTTAGATTTTAAAATAAATAATGTAATTGAGCAAACAGAAGTCTATTGGAATCAAATGAAAAATATAGGTGTTGAAGGCTCAAAAGTATCACATGAAAATATAATTTATTTTGGGGTAAGAGATACTGAAGAACAGGAAGAAGAGATAATTAAAAATCACAATATAAAAAACTATACAGTTTCTGAAATGCGTTACAGAGGCTTTGATATTTGTTTAAATGAATCTATTGAAAAATTAAGTAATTGTGATGTTATTTATATTTCATTTGACGTAGACAGTATGGATTGTGATTTAATTTCAAAAGGTACTGGTACACCAGTTTCAAAAGGGTTTGACGAACTTGAAGTTATTGAAATAATAAAAGCATTTATAAACACAAAAAAAGTTGCTTGTTTTGAAGTGGTTGAAATAAACCCAACATTGGATAATAAAGGAAATAAAATGGCAGAAACTGCTTTTGATGTTTTAAGAGCTACAACAAGTGCGTTAATTAATATTTTTTAATTAAAAATTATGAATCAGATTACAAATACTATTTTAATGATTCGCCCAATTTCATTTAGAGCAAATGAACAAACGGCAGTAAACAACTATTATCAAAAAGTAGTAGACGATTTAACTCCTGAAACAATTCAATTTAAAGCTTTGCAAGAGTTTGATACTTATGTAGAGAAATTGAAAGGGATTGGAGTTGAAGTAATTGTAATTAATGATACAAAAGAGGTAGATACACCTGATTCAATATTTCTAAATAATTGGATTTCATTTCACGAAAATGGTGATATAGGCTTGTATCCAATGTTTGCAGAAAATAGGAGGTTAGAACGAAGAGAAGACGTATTAGAAACTCTAGAGAAATTAGGATTTATAATTGAAAATGTAATTGATTATACTTCAGCTGAAGAAGAAAAATTATTTTTAGAAGGCACAGGAAGTTTGATATTAGACAGGGTAAATAAAAAAGCTTATTGTGTATTATCGCCAAGAGCTGATGAAGATTTATTTATAGAATTTTGTGAAGAATTTGAGTACACACCTGTCCCTTTTGTTTCTTATCAGACGGTTAATGATAAACGGTTACCAATTTACCACACAAATGTTGTAATGTGCTTGGGTGAAAAATTCTCAGTAATTTGTTTAGATAGTATTGATGATAAAAAAGAACGTAAAAATGTAATTAAACATTTAAAGGAAGACGGTAAAGAAATTATTAAAATTACTGAAGAGCAAGTAAATTGTTTTGCAGGAAATATGCTACAGGTATTAGGAAAAGACAATAAGAGATACATTGTGATGTCTAACTCGGCTTATGAAAGTTTAACAAAACAGCAAGTCTCTCAACTAAAAAAACATGGAGAGCTACTCTATAGTTCATTAAATACCATTGAGGCTTGTGGTGGAGGTAGTGCCAGATGCATGATGGCTGAAGTTTTTTTACCAAAAACCTCTTAAATTAATTTCAAAATTAGTATTTTTAAAAATGCTCTCAAAAAAAACAAAATACGGACTTAAAGCACTTAGCTATCTTTCAAAGCAAGAGCAAAATGTACCTGTTTTAATTTCAGATATTTCGACATCTGAAAATATTTCCAAAAAATTTTTAGAAAGCATTTTATTAACCCTTAAGAAGAGTGGTATTCTTTCTTCAAAAAAAGGAAAAGGAGGTGGTTATTATTTATTGAAAGAACCTTCTGAAATAAAAATTTCTACAATAATTAGATTACTTGAAGGCCCAATTGCAATGTTACCTTGTGTGAGTTTAAATTATTATGAAAAATGCGATGATTGTGTTGATGAAGAATTGTGTAGCCTAAGCATATTAATGGCAGAGGTACGAGATAGCACATTAAAAATTCTTGAAAATAAAACACTAGCTAATTTTCATTGTGGTGAATAAATAGTGTTTTAACTAATATAAAAAAAGGTCTTTTCAATTGAAAGACCTTTTTTTATTAAACTTTAACTAATATTGGTACTTTAATATTAAATAATTCTTCTTTTAACCTTTCCAAATCACTTAATAAAGTTTCTTTATTAGTTTCAAATGAAGAAAATAAATGGTGATAATATTCAATACCATCATTTAAATTACTTTGAAAATTGGTTAAGTACTTTTCTTGTTTTTTAGAAACAGAATCTTTTACTTCTTCTACTTTATTAGAAAAATAATCAACATACATTTTTAATTCTTTAATAAACATGTGTGGACGATTATTTGTTGCAATAACATTTACTTTTCCATAAATATGATGCACCATTTCTTTTAAAGAAAGTTCTTTTGTGAAATACGCCATATTTGGACCTGGACAAATTGCGACACCTTGCTCTTCAGCTTTATGTTCAATATTATTTTTAAGTAGTGCGGCATTTGATAAGCCTTCACATAAACAAGTTTTTGCAGTAATTGCATTGAATTTCTCAGTATATTCATTTGAATTAAGATCTTCAAGACTCAATTCATTTAGTTTTATACGTTGAAATTTTTTTGATGCAGTACAAATTGCTTTCTCTGTATATTCTGTATTAGAAACTAAAAACTTTTTAGGGCAAGAACTACCAGCGTTATTATTTGCTATTTTTTTATTTTTAACAATTTCATTGGTACTACCTCTTAAACTATTAAAGGGAACACCTAGAGGAGAAATATCACTTAAGTACAAGTCTTTTTCTGTGGCATTTTTTAATATTTCTACTGTTTCAGAATCAACGGTGGTTGCTTCAGGAACAACTAGAAAAGGAGATCCCCATCCTACAGAATCAATATTGTAGTTGTCTAATAAAAATTCGTGTTCTTCTGAAGTCCCAATTCCTCCTTGAGCTGTAATTTTTAAATCTAGAGGACTGCTAGGAACATGTTTCTCTTTACTTTCTAGTGCTGTTACTAGTAAGTTATGTACATCACTTATTAAATCATCTTTTTGGTTTTTAAATTCCTCTAAAATAGGACCCATTAAATATCCATCAGAAGCAAACGCATGACCACCACAATTTAAACCAGACTCAATTCTATATTCAGAAACCCAAAGGCCTTTTTTTGCTAAAAATTTTCCTTGAATTAAAGCAGACCTATAATCACTAACTTTTAATATAATTTTCTTTTTTAGGTTGTTTTTCTTAGTTGGAAAAAAGTCAGGAAAATTTTCAAAATAGCTGTATAACCTGGGGTTCATACCAGCTGATAGAACTACAGATGATTCTAAATTACTATTAGCAAAGCCTCTTAAAGCAGCGTGAGCATCATTAAATTCAGAAGGGAGTTGTTCTTTTTTGTTATAATTTACTTTATCAAGTTTTGTCATGATGTTAACATCAATACTTCCTAATTTCAGGTTGTTTTGAGCCCAGCTATTTACATCTTCTTTTAATGTGTTATTCTGAATAGCTTTAACAAAACTTTGTTTTAATTCAGAAAAGTCAGGGAGCATGTCTATATATTTTTCAAATTCTCCGCTCTTTTCATTAAAACTACTTTTGAGTTTTTCAAAAGTTTGTTTTGTAATGGTATCAACTGTATTTAGATAAGAAGTAATTCTTTTAGCTCTATAATCTTCAACTTTTGTTGAAATTTCTTTATAAGGGATTTCAAATTTATTTGAATAATATTCATTCATTTTTTCAATTATAAAATCGTCAACAATTGAAATTACAGATGAAATACCGTATTTTGCTATTTTAATAGGGCTGTCTAAGGTGAAAGCGATTCCCATCACAGGTATGTGAAACGAGTGTGAGCCTATTCTTTTTTTTGTCATTTTAATATTTTATTAGTGTTGTTTAATAAATAGCTGTAAAAGTAAGCAACTTGGATTGATTAACAGTGATGTTTATCATAGTTTAACAAATTTATAATAATTGTAAGATAGCTTTTTTTATAAAAAAAGCCAGTTCAAACTAGTTGAACTGACTTAACAATTTAAATATATAAATTGGAATTAGCTTCTTGTTACACTACCTCCTGATGAGGTATCTTTATCTACATTTGTTGGTTCACCATCAAAATCTATATCACCACCACTACTTGCATTTGCAGTTAGTTTTCCTGATACATTTACATCAATATTAGCTCCACTACTTGCTCTTGCATAAGCATCTACAGCTTCTAATCTATCTGCATCAATTGAGCTACCGCTACTTGCATTTGCAGATAATAAATTAGTTGTTCCATAAATATCTATATCGGCACCACTTGATGTTGATGTTGTTATTTCTTCAGCATTCACATAAATTTTTATGGAGCTTCCACTACTAGAATCTAGTTCTAATGAGTTTACTTGTAATGTGTTTTCAGATTTAACTGATGCTCCACTAGATGTTCTTATGCTTGAAATTGTATTAGTAGTTAAATATACATTACGTGCTTTTGCTCTGTAAACATTTTTTTCGAAATAAACTTTCAGTTCATTATTTTTTACTTCAGTAATTAATAAGTCTAAAATATTTTCATCGGCTTCAACACTTAATTCTGTTGAGTTTCCTTGTGTTAAATATAAATTAATTCCTTGTTGCACTTTTATTGCGTCAAAATCTTTGTGTATAGATCTTTCTTCTGAGAGAACATTTCCGTTGCCTCTTATTCCTGTCATTCCTTCAATAAAACAAGATGAAGTTGTAATAAGTAGTAGAAGAAGTGCTGTTATTTTTGTGATTGTTTTCATAATTGTGTTTTTTGTGTATTCAAAAGTATTTTTAATTGTACTGAGTACAAATTTTTAAAGTACCAACTGTTGAATTTTAATGTTGAATTGTAATTATTCAATAAGAATTCCTTTTTTATCTAATTTAAGCTTTGCATCACCATCATCATCTTTTATTTTAACTTCTAAACCATCTTTATCTATATTTAGGCTAATTTGTTTAATATTGCTTTTATAACCATGCCCAAATATACTTGGGTCACAGTCTAAACATTCTAAACCATCATCAGTCATTTTATAGAAGTGTTTTGGCATATCACGGTCGTAAATATTTTGAACATTTTTCACATCGTATAAAAATGTACGTGTTGTACTGTCTAAATAAATAACTGAATTAACAGGTAAGTAGATAGTAATATCAATTAATTGATCTTTAAATTGGCTTTTTAATTCTGATAAAAAATAACCATTTAATTCTAAATTAGTATCATTTAAGCTAAATTGATATTCAAGTGATTCCGCACTATTATTTGCAAGTAAACGATTTCTATCTTCAGATTCTTTTCTAATTTTAATAAAAGCATTTTCTTTATCAGTATATTTAATATCAACATTAATTCTTGTTGAATATAATTTTTCGATATCATTATCATAAACGGTTTCTGGACTATACTGTTTTCTTAATTCTTTTCTTGAAGATAAATCATCGTTACCAATCATTTTTACTTTTAAAGTATCTAATGCAACAATTGGTAATTCTTCGGTTTGGTTGTTTACACCATCAAATGCAGTTCTAGTTGCAAAATCTGCTCCTGCAAAACCTAAACCAAGTAAAGAAATTATCCATACTCCTAAAAATGAAAGTTTAGTAGTTGTGCTAAATGATTTTACATTGCTTGATAATATTTTTAAACCTAGCATAAATAATATGATGAAAGGAATTCCTACAGCAAAAAATCCAAAAAGAATTAACAACCAAGATGGTAACATTGAATCTATAAATATTGATGGGTAATGTACATACTCATCGCCAATACCTAATATTTCAATACCTCCCCATGAAAAACCTCCAATTAGAAGTGCTATTAAAGTAGTTGCAGCAACTAATATTAAAATGGCTCCAATAAATTTTCCAAATATGTTAAATATTGCAGTAAAAAATTTCCCAAGAGTTTCTATTACTTCTTGTAAACCAGATTTTGCTTTTTCTTTAAATTCAGAACCTTTTACTTTATCAGTAACATCATTAACACCGTCTTTTACACGAGATGTAACACCTTCAAATTCTTCTCTAATTTTACGTTCTATGTTACTAATATTAACGGGTTCTCCTTTCATTTGAAGTTTTTCAGCAGTTGATTCTGCTTCAGGAATTAATATCCAAAGTAAAATATAGATAGGTATTCCAACTCCAAAACCAGCAATAACAAATATTACCCAAGCTAAGCGTACCCATAAAGAGTCTATACCAAAGTAATGAGCAAGTCCAGATGATACTCCACCTAAGAACTTATCTTCACTGTCTCTATATAATTTTTTTGAAGTACTTTTTTTACGGTATTTTGGTTCGTCTTCAAACATTTCTTCATCAACTAAATAATCTTCAGGTTTCCCCATTATTTTTGTGATTTCATCAATGTCATTTTCATTAACAACCTGGCGTTCGTCTTTCACTCTTTCAGAAAGTAATTCTCCAATTCTAAGTTCAATGTCATTTATAATTTCATCGCGTCCCTGTGGGTCGTCACTTAGAGATCTTCTAATAGCATCTAAATAAAGTTTTAGCTTTTTATAAGCTATTTCATCAATATGAAAAAAGATGCCTCCTAAATTTATATTTATTGTCTTGTTCATTTTTTTGTTGATTTTTTGGTAGTTACTAAGTTTACTGCTTCTACAAGGTCACTCCAAGTGCCGTTTAATTCTTTTAAAAATAACTTCCCTGTTTCTGTTAATGCATAATATTTTCTTGGCGGTCCAGATGTTGATTCTTCCCAGCGATAGCCAAGCAAACCAGCATTTTTCAATCTAGTTAATAAAGGATAAACTGTTCCTTCAACAACTAATAGTTTTGCATCTTTTAAGTGCGACAAGATCTCTGAAGTATATGCATCACCATTTTGTAGTATGGATAGTATGCAGAACTCTAAGACTCCTTTTCGCATTTGTGCTTTTGTGTTTTCTATCTTCATAAGTTGTAATTTAATAGTTAAAAAGCATATTGCTATTTAATAAATTCTATGGTGAAAGGGTATGTGTAATACTCTCCACTATTTGCTTTCATACTTGCTGTTATAATTAAAATTATTTTTAATAGTATGGCAGGTACAATTGCAATAACAATTGCTAAAATTCCTAGGCCTAAGGTAAATATAGCAATTGGTACAATTAATAATGCCAATATAAAACCATACAGAATTAAACTAAGCTGAAAATTTACAGCAGATTTTCCGTGGGTATCTATATAAGAGCTTTCGTTTTTTTTAACAGACCATAATACAAGAGGCGCAATTATATTTCCAAATGGAAAAAACCATCCTGCGAAACCACTTAAGTGTGTTATTGAACTGTAATTTTTATCGTTTTGTGTAATCATAATTAAAGTATATAGTATTCTCTTATGCAAATATATGGATAAAAGATAGTAGTATGCAAGACATAGTACTATTATTTAACATTTATTTAACAATTGAATTGCTTTTATGTGTATTAATATTGTAAAAAATTCACAGAAGTTATTAATTATTAAAATGCTTTTTCTATATTAGAATCTGAATTGTAGTAAGAGATAGTAGAAGAATTAGCATTAGGTTAAATACAAAACTTAATTTAATGGAAAGTAAAATTTCAAAAACACCTATAATGAGTGAATTAACAAAAGATGAATTATTAACACTTATAAGTGAACAAAAATTAGTAATTGAAGATTTAGAAGTAGCAAAAGCCAAGTTTAAAAATTTATATAATAATTCAATTAATGGAAAATATAAAAGCACTCCTGAGGGTAAGTTTCTCACAGTAAACTCAATGTTGGTTAATATGCTAGGTTATAATTCTGAAGAAGAACTCTTAAATATTGATATTAAATCTCAATTATATTTTAACGTTGAAGATCGTAAGACGAGCATTAATACGCAAAATTCTGAAGTAGTAAATATGTACCATGTTAGAAAGCATGATGGTACTTCAATTTGGGTAGAAGATTATGTAAAAAGCATTTTTGATGAAAACGGAAATTTGTTGCATTATGAGGGTATTTTTAAAGATGTTTCAGAAAGAAAAAAAAGGAAAGTATTATTAAAAATATCAGAAGAAGGTTATAAGATTCATGATTTAAAAAAGTTTAATGAGTTTATTATGAATGAGCTGGGTCAGTTAATTGATACTACAAACTTTTATATTGCTTTTTATAATGAAGATAGGGGAACTATAAGCATTCCTTTTATTGCAGGTGAAGATGCTGATGAAGAGTTTCCAATAGGGAAATCTATGACGGGTTATTTAATAAAAAAGGGGAAGCCACTTTTAGTAAAATCAAAGGAATATAAAAAACTAATTTCCAGTGGGGAGATTGAGCTAATTGGTACTTTTCCTAAAATTTGGTTAGGAGTCCCTCTAAAAGTTGACGGAAAAGTAATAGGAGCAATTGTAGTCCAAAGTTACAATGATAAAAATGCATATCAAGAAGCAGATATAGAATTATTAGAGTTTGTTTCTTCTCATATTAGTGTAAAATCCTGAAATAGGTTGACTAAAAATTTAA
>Ga0190303_1000422_pt1 | contig 17726 bp, 17 predicted proteins | sample 48700701_MG_FD_161672 | JGI IMG/M metagenome (GOLD analysis project Ga0190303, IMG submission 161672) | Hydrothermal vent sediment bacterial communities from Southern Trench, Guaymas Basin, Mexico - 4870-07-0-1_MG | ecosystem: Environmental > Aquatic > Marine > Hydrothermal vents > Sediment ...
AATAGAATCGATCTTTTTTAGTGGCTCAATTTACTCCGGAATAACTGGCTCTCTTTGACCCGGATTGGGTGGCTCAGTTTTAACCGGAATGAGTGGTATACTTTATCCGGAATTTGCAGTGAGTTCTGCAAAAGAAGTTATTCTAAATATTGGGCTTATAGAAAACACCAATACATTAAACGAAATTATTCTTAAACCAAGAATTATTAAAGAAAAACCAAGAAACAGAATGGCAACTGTTAGTGCAAGAATGTTAAGTGTTGAAGAAGCGAATAGATATGCTGGAGGGTTTGATGACCCTGCACGTTTAGCCTCTTCATTTCCAGGTGTAGCTAGTAGTGTAGGTAACAATGCCATTGTTATTAGAGGTAATGCCCCTAAGTTTTTACAATGGAAAATTGAAGGTGTAGAAATTCCAAATCCAAATCACTTTGCAGATTTAGGTGTATTTGGAGGTGGAGGATTGACTGCTCTAAGCAGTAACTTATTAGCAAATTCTGATTTTTTTACTGGTGCTTTTCCTGCTGAATATAACAATGCACTCTCTGGAGTTTTTGATATTGCAATGAGAAATGGAAATAGTACTGACTTTGAACACAGTGTAGAAATTGGCGCAATTGGTATTGATTTTGCTTCTGAAGGACCTCTAAACAAAAATGATGCTTCCTATCTTGTAAACTACAGATACTCTACCTTAGGGTTACTCTCTTCATTACTTCCTGAAGATGCTGCTGGTACTAATTACCAAGATTTGTCTTTTAAATTAAAATTACCAACTAAAAAAATGGGGACATTTTCTATTTGGGGAATTGGCTTAAAAGACAATTCTGGAACTACACCCGAAACCGAAATTGAAAATTGGAATTACTATCAAGATATTGAAAAACAAAACGTAAAACAATATATGGGAGCTGCAGGAATAACTCACAGATTATTTCTAAAAAATACTGGCTATTTAAATTCTACTTTGGCTTTTTCAGCGAATGGAATTGATTTAAAAACAGATAGATTAAATAGTGAATTGGAATTACTTCCTGAAAATGAAATAAAAAACACCAATTATAACATCACTTTTAAATCGTTCATTACTAAAAAATTTAATGCAAACCATGCTAATAAAACTGGGGTTACATTAAGAACTTTGGGCTATGATTTAAACTTAAAAGAGAAAAATTTTGAAAATAATAATTTAGCCACTTTTGTATCAGAAAAAGGTGTAACTAACTTACTTTCTGCTTATTCAAGTTCTTCTTTATCATTCAAAAATATAAAATTAAACCTAGGGATTAATACACAGCTATTTACACTAAACAATAATTTTACAATAGAGCCAAGACTTGGGATTTCTTATCAGTTAAATGAAAATAACATGTTAAGTTTTGGGTATGGTTTACATAGTAGAATTGAACCTTTAAACATCTACTTTGCAACCACTCCTAATATTTCTTCAACGCAAGCAAACAAAGAACTCGACTTTTCAAAAGCACATCATTTTGTTGTTGCTTATGATGTAAACATTACCGAAAAATTACATTTAAAAGTTGAGCCTTATTTTCAGCAATTATTTAATATTCCAATTATAGAAGATAGTACCAGTTCTCTGTTAAATTTACAAAAAGAATGGTTTATTAATGATACCTATATTAATTCAGGAAAAGGAAGGAATTACGGATTAGATTTAACACTAGAACAATATATACACAACGGATTTTATTATTTGTTTTCTGCTTCAATTTTTAATTCTGAATATAAGACCGATAAAAATGAATGGTATGATACACGTTACAACAAAAATTATTTATTTAATGCCCTCATCGGAAAAGAATACAGGGTAGGTACTCATAAACAAAACTTGCTAGGTTTTAATATAAAGTTAAGTGTTCAAGGAGGTGATAGATACTCCGTAATTGATGCTACTGCTTCTACTTTAGAACAAGCTGTAGTTTACAATGAAACAACTCCATTTACAGCGCAAGCAAAAACAGCTGTAATAACTCATCTCACCGTTAATTACGAATGGTATAAAAAGAAAACAAGTCATAAATTATCTCTTAAAATTTTGAATGCATCTAACTTTAAAGAATTTCAAGGCCACAGGTACAATATTAAAACCAATGCTGTTGAAGAATTTAGAGAGGCTCTAATAATACCTAATATTAGTTATAAACTATCCTTCTAATTAGAAATTTTTATCATAGCAGAAATGTAAGTTATGAAAAAAGGTAAAAAAAGAGTAAAAAAATACACTTCTTATTTAGAACCTAGAAATAAGCAATCTAAAGTGAAATTAGTATATCTATTAGGTTATGCGCTAATTGTTATAGTTGTATTTTTAGTATTCTATTCGTTATCAACTATTTATTTATTTTTTGAAAAAAATATTCTACTATAATTTTCGTTTAATCTTTTATAAAAATTTTAAATTTTATTTTACTATTTTTGGAAATATTTTTATAAAAATTAACAGTTCATTTATACTTAATTGAACAATATTGTAGGTGTCCTTTCTATGAAAAAACATAAAAACTATTTAGCGCAACGTAAAAAGGACAAACTCCGTAAAATATATATTTTTATTGGTGTTAGTGTTTTTTATATGTTAATCGCTTTAGTAGCGTATTTATTTATTTGAAAAATAACTTAAAAAGATAAAATATTATTGTATTAATATCTGTAATATTCTGGTTTAAATGGCCCTTCTACTTTAACACCTATATAATCTGCCTGATCTTCACGTAACGTTTCAAGTTCAACTCCAATTTTAGCTAAATGTAAACGAGCAACTTTTTCATCTAAATGTTTTGGCAACATATACACTTCATTTTTATAAGCATCTCTGTTATTCCAAAGCTCTAATTGAGCCAATGTTTGGTTTGTAAATGAATTACTCATTACAAAACTTGGATGACCCGTTGCACAACCAAGATTAACTAAACGCCCTTCAGCTAAAATCAATATTTCATTAGCACCAATAGTGTATTTATCAACTTGCGGTTTAATTTCAACTTTGGTATTTCCATAGTTTTTATTCAACCAAGCCATATCAAGTTCATTATCAAAATGACCAATATTACAAACTATTGTTTTGTCTTTCATTTTTTCAAAATGAACACCTTGAACAATATCTTTATTTCCTGTTGTTGTAATTATAATATCTGCATTTCCAACAACATTCTCTAATCTTTTAACTTCAAAACCATCCATTGCTGCCTGCAAAGCACAAATTGGATCAATTTCTGTAACAGTTACAATTGCTCCTGTTCCTTTAAAAGAAGCTGCTGTTCCTTTACCAACATCTCCATAACCACAAACAATTATACGTTTACCTGCTAACATAATATCTGTTGCTCTTCTAATTGCATCTACAGCACTTTCTCTACATCCGTATTTATTATCAAATTTAGATTTCGTTACAGAGTCATTCACATTAATTGCGGGCATTGGTAATGTTCCTGCTTTTACTCTATCGTATAAACGGTGAACACCTGTTGTAGTTTCTTCACTTAAACCGTTAATTCCTGCAGCCAATTCTGGGTACTTATCTAACACCATATTTGTTAAATCTCCACCATCATCTAAAATTAAGTTCAGTGGTTTTTTATCTTCACCAAAAAATAATGTTTGCTCAATACACCAATCAAATTCTTCTTCATTTAACCCTTTCCAAGCGTACACTGAAACTCCTGCAGCAGCAATTGCAGCAGCAGCTTGATCTTGTGTTGAAAATATATTACAAGAACTCCACGTAACCTCAGCGCCTAAATCAACCAATGTTTCAATTAAAACCGCTGTTTGAATAGTCATATGCAAACACCCTGCTATTCTAGCTCCTTTTAAAGGTTTCTGCCCTTTAAATTCTTCTCTTAAACCCATTAAACCTGGCATTTCAGCTTCAGCTAATTGAATTTCTTTACGTCCCCAATCTGCAAGATTGATATCTTTTACTTTATATTTTACGTAAGTTGATGTTTCTGCACTCATATTTTATTAAATTTGCTTGTTTATTAAAACAACTAAAAACTAATTGTTTTAGATTTTGCAAAAGTACAAAATCCATTTTAAATTTTAATGCCTTTATACAAAACCATTAAGCCTAATAATTACACTTCAATTTACGTATGGAAAATTGAAGAATCTTTTGATGACTTATTAAAAGACACTCCTTTAAATGAAAGAAGTGAACAAAGAGTGGCTTCAATGAAATCTGAATTACATCAACGAGGGTTTTTAAGTGTTCGGCATTTATTAAAGGAAGCTGGTTATACTGATTTTGATTTATTTTATACCGAAAATGGGAAACCACATTTAAAAAACGGAAAACGAATTTCAATTACTCATTCATTCATATTTTCAGCAATTATTATTAGTGATGTTGAGGTAGGAATTGACATTGAAAAAAACAGAGAAAAAATTAAAATTATTCAACATAAATTTGTCAACTTTGAACGTGGTTTTATAAATGAAAACGACAGCTATATTGAACAGTTAACCGTAATTTGGGGAGCAAAAGAATCTTTGTATAAAATCTACCCTCACGGTGGTTTAACTTTTAAAAATAATATTGACATTGACTCATTTCAAATAGCAGATCATAAAACTACTGGATTTATAAAGATTGAAAATTGGAATAAAAAATACAATATCTGTTTTGAACAACTGGATGGATTTACATTGGTATATGCCTTAGACCCTGATAAAAATGACTAATTAATTATAATGAACGAATTAATAGATTTTTTTCTAGAACCCTATCAAACTGCAACAGCACTTAATATTTCATTAGAATTTATAGCTGCTTTGTTTGGTGTTATTAGTGTTTTTTACGCTAAAAAAGAAAATATTTTAGTGTTTCCAACGGGAATTATTAGTACTGCTTTATATGTATATTTATTATCACAGTGGAATTTGTACGGAGATTTAATTATCAATATCTATTACACATTAATGAGTATTTACGGCTGGTATATGTGGAGCAAAATTATTGATGATAAGCAACATCATATTTCAATTTCAAGAACAACAAAAACTGATAAATTTAAAGCGTTTGGTATTTTTGCTTTTACATCTGTTTTTGTAATTGTGGTATACCGTTATTACAATGTAATGCCTAATAATTTAGGGTTTAGTGAAAGCTTTAATTATGCCATTGAAAAACTCACATCAGGAAATTTAACTAACTTTAGAGAAGGAACTCCTTACTTAGATACTTTTACAACGGGAATATTTTTTGCAGCAATGTGGCTAATGGCCAACAAAAAAATAGAAAACTGGATATTTTGGATTGCCGGTAACATTGTCTCAATTCCCTTGTATTTTGTAAAAGGTTATGGTTTTACAGGAATTCAATACTCAATATTTTTAATTTTAGCCATTCAAGGTTATAGTACATGGAAAAAGCACTTAAACAAACAACTATAAATATTATAAAGGTTGTCCTTTTTGGACCTGAAAGCACAGGTAAAACAACACTCTCTAAACATTTAGCTCGACATTACAATACTGTTTGGGCACCAGAATATGCTCGTGAATATTTACAGAAAAAATGGAATAACGAGCGTAAAACTTGTGAAAATTCTGATTTGCTTCCTATTGCTAGAGGTCAAATGGAATTAGAAAATAGATTGGCAAAAAAAGCGGATAAAGTACTTATTTGCGATACCGATTTATTAGAAACAAAAGTATATTCTGAAGAATATTATGGTGGTTTTGTAAATCCGAAATTAGAAGAAGCGGCAATTACTAATACCTATGAGTTATATTTATTAACTTACATTGATACTCCTTGGGAAGAAGACGATTTAAGGGACAGACCCAGTCAGCGTTTAGAAATGTTTAATGCTTTTGAAAGTGCTTTAAAAAAATACAACCGCCCTTATGTTTTATTAAAAGGTGATAAAAAAATACGTCTTGATTTGGCAATTAAAGAAATTGATAAAATCTTAAAATCTAAAAATAATTTACAAAGCTTTTCAGATAATTTGGCTGAATAAAATTTTGATTAATTACTGATTTTTATATTGAAGCATTCATGAATTCAGAAAAAATTATAAAAGAACTAAAATTTAAAGCCGTTAGAAGTAGTGGTGCTGGTGGACAACACGTAAACAAGGTTTCCTCTAAAATTGAACTCATTTTTGATTTACTAAATTCTTTAGAAGTTACAGTAGAAGAAAAAGAGTTACTCTTAAAAAACCTTAATACAAGACTTACCAAAGAGAGTTTATTACTACTCTCATGTGATGAAAGTAGAAGTCAGCATAAAAACAAAGAAATTGTTATAAAACGATTTTTAGAAATTATAACTAATGGCTTAAAAGTTCCAAAAAAAAGAAAACCTTCAAAACCAACAAAAAATAGTATTAAAAAACGTTTAGAAAAAAAGAAAAAGAAAGCTTTTAAAAAGGCTTTCCGAAGAAAACCTGAATTAGAATAATTATTTTCTTTTAGTTTTTGGCACATAACTATAAACTACTTCCCGTAACTCTTCTGAACTCTTAATAGATTTTTGTAGAGATGCTACATGTTTACTATCTTCAATTACTTTAAGTAAAGCCTCTACAGGAAACACTCCTGATTCTTTTACCCAATATGCTACTGCACTTAATGCTGCCCCTTTTTTGCCTGCTACTTTTAAAAAATCTTTCACTTCAAATGAACAGTCTGCACATATTTTTCTATCAACTAAAACTTTCGAATCAAAAGTCACTCTATTTTTTACCTTATTCCACCCATCTTCAGTTACTGCTAAAACAACATTTGGCTTTTCTAATCCTGAAAAATTGATTGGTTTTTTAGATAAAATAACTTCTGCGGCCGAAAACCCAGTACCAACAGTAATTGGATATTCACCTTTCATTGTGGCATATAACCCTGATACTATTCCTGCCTGTGCCAATATTTTTGCTGCAGATTGAATTCCCCCACCTGCCGAACCGGCAATCACTATACTTATTGTATCATTAATAGTTGACGTAAATTGAGTTTCTAAAACTTTTATATTTTCTAATAATGAAGTTGTGTCTCTTTTTACACTAACTCCAATTGGTCTATTATTTTTAAGCGTTTCTTCAGCTACAATAAAATCTTTCATTTCTGAAATTTTCTTCATTCCGTATGATGTACACAAGCTAGTTAATTCAACCAATGAAAAACCCTTAGTGTTAATTGCTTCTTTTAAAACGGCAGTAAAATTAGAAATATCATTCACACGAACACTAAAGGCAGCTCCTGATTGGTGTGCTAAATTAACAACATCATACGGCTCTGCATCATCATCACTATGCTTGTATTGTTTAAATTCATTAGTAGATAACCCACTCATTTGACCACCGGTCATACCATACAATAAATTATTTATCACTACTAAGGTCATATCGATATTACGCCTTGCCGCTTCTAAAATGTGTTGTAATCCAATTGTTGCGCCTCCATCTCCTTGAATAACAATAACTTTTTTATCTGGATTGTCCATACCTAAAGCAACCCCAACACCTAAGGCAGGAGCTCTTCCATGTAATCCGTGAATAGTGTGTGTAGCAAACAATGGATCTACCAATCCAGAACAACCAATGTCGCTCACCATTGCAACATCTTTAGAACTATAACCTAAATCTTCCAATGCTTTTGAAATACTTCTAACACAAACACCATGACCACAACCTGGGCAAAATGGCATTTTAGTATTTGTTAATATTTTTTCAGTTGTTTTCATAAATTCAATGCTATTAATTTACAATTTCTTCTATTTCAGAAGGCGTAAGCATACTTCCAAATTTAGTAGCTGTTTTAACTTTTGAATTATTTCTTTTACCAAAAATCATTTCTTTAAACATTCCTTTCATATTTTCTTCAGCAAATGTTACTGTTTTATAAGAATCTATAATATCAAATATCTGCTGAGAAATTGGCAAAATGGTTTTCACTATTAATAATGAAACTTTCTCCCCTTTATTTCTAATCAATTTAACTGCATCTTTAGAAGCATCCGCTGAAACTCCCCAAGTAACAATTAAATTGTCTGCGCCATCTTCGGCATCTAGTTCAAAAAAGGAATACTCATCTATTCTTTTTTCTAACTTTTCTCGCAAACGCCACGTATTGGCTAAACTTTCTGTTGTGCCTTTTTTAATTAGACCGTCATTATCATGTGTTGATGCATTAAAACGTGCTTGGTATTCATTATTCCCTAAAGGGTAAAATGTTGGAACCATATCATCACCTGCTTTATAAGGTTGATAAGGTGCTTCAAATGCCTTTGGTTTTTGAGTCACTTTTTTTAAATCTTCTAAAGAATTTATATCAAAACTCTTTTGAGTCATCACCAATTCTTTTGAAGTTAAAATAATAACTGGCGTTCTAAATTTAACTGCCGTTTTAACAGCTTCATTAGAAAGTGTCCACGCATCATTAAAATTAGACGGAGAAAAAATAGGCATTGGAAACCCTCCTGAGATAATTCCATCTAAAAATTTTAAATCACCTTGGGCTCCTGTTGTTGCTGAACCTGTACTTGGTCCTAATCTTTGGGTTATAATGAGTACCATTGGTAATTCCATCATATACGCCATATTCAATGTTTCTGTCATCAATGCCAAACCTGGAAATGCTGTTGCTGTTACAGGGATTTTACCCGCAGCCGAATAACCACACATCCACTGTATAACAGATATTTCATCTGGCCCTGCTAAAAATTCAGGAAACCGTTCTTTTGAATAGCTATAAAATAAATTGGAAGGTGTAATTGGGTACCCTATAAACACATTTGCACCGGATTGTACAACTGCTTCTGTTATAATTCGTGAAGCATCAATCATGACATTTTTTGAGGTTTTATTTTTCAAAATATCACATTTTTAAATTTATCTATAAAGATAAAATAACCTTTTTTAACTGAATCGTTTTTTATGATTTTTTATTTAAATTTATAAATCGTTTAAAACTAAAATTTATGTTGGCATCTCCATTTAAAAGTTTATCAAGAAAAGCTGAAAAAAAAACATCAATTACACTACTTGTATTAATTGTTATTTTAATAACTGTAATGCGTTATTTTGATGCTCCTCTAAAAAATAATATTAGTACATCTGGTATTATTTCCTTTGAATTAGCAAAAGATATAGACCAATCTAAAGCAATATTAAACTCTTGGGATGCTGTATCTAAAACTTCTGCTGGAATGAGTATGGGTTTAGACTTTTTATTTTTAATTGTTTACTCACTATTTATTTCGCTACTTATTCATAAATTAAATGTAAAACTCTGGAAAGGCAGCCTAATCTATAACGTTGGAACCTTGTTAATTTTAGGGGTGTTTTTAGCTGCGTTTTTTGATGTTATTGAAAATATAGCTTTAATAAAATTACTTCTTGGAGATCTTCAGCAAAAATGGAGTTCAATTGCTTATTATTTTGCAATAGCAAAGTTTATATTATTAGCAATTGGAATATTATTTATTCTAATTAATTCAGTTCAATTAATCATTAAAAAAATAATTGTAAAATAGTAGTTTATAATTCGTAATTAATATCTAATTTTGTCTCATCTCAAAAGGGGTGCCTAAAACGGCTGAGATCAAACCCATTGAACCTGAACAGATAATGCTGTTAAGGGAAGTTAAAAACAATTAATATCGATTAATTACCTCTTTTTAAATCGTTTTTTTTATAAAAAATGAAACATTTAATTACAATTTTATTTATTGCATTTACATTAAGTGCTAATGCTCAAGAATTATTAACACTTTCAGGAAAAATAACTGATGGCACTAAACCTTTTCCAGGTGTAAATGTGCAAGTAAAAGGAACCTCCATTGGAACCACAACTGATATTAATGGACAATTTACTTTAAATTTAAAAGAAGGAAAATATATTTTGATAATAAGTTCAATTAGTAAGCCAAAAGAAATTAAAGGGAATTTAACTGAGAACTCATTTATTTCAATTGACATGTCAGACAGTTTTGTAGTACTTGAAGAAGTATTAGTTTCAGCTGTTCGTGTAAAAAGCACTTCTCCAGTAACACATAGTAATGTGACTAAAGAGGAATTAGAAAAAAGAAACTTAGGTCAAGATATTCCAATTCTATTAAATTATTTACCTTCAGTAGTTACCACTTCTGATGCTGGCGCTGGTGTTGGATATTCTGGAATTAGAGTTCGTGGTAGTGATGCTACTAGAGTGAATATTACCATAAACGGAATTCCATATAACGATGCTGAAAGCCAAGGTACATTTTGGGTAAATATGCCCGATTTTACTTCATCTACAGAAAGTATGCAATTGCAGCGAGGTGTTGGAACTTCAACAAATGGCTCGGGTGCTTTTGGTGCAAGTTTAAACTTATTGACTGATGCTATTTCTGAAGAAGCATTCGGAGAAATAAGTAACTCATTTGGTTCATACAATACTAGAAAGCATACTGTAAAATTTAGTACTGGAAAAATAAATGACCATATTGAATTCTCTGGACGTTTCTCAAAAATTGATTCAGATGGCTATATTGATAGAGCTTGGTCCGATCTAAAATCATACTTCTTACAAGCTGCTTATGTTGACGATAACACACTAATTAAAGCGCTAACTTTTGGTGGTCACGAAAAAACATATCAGGCTTGGTATGGTGTAACTTTAGATGAAATTGAGACTTTAGGTAGAACTCATAATCCTTATAATTATGAAAATGAAATTGATAATTACCAACAAGATCATTATCAATTTCATTGGAATGAAAAACTATCTGAAAATTGGTCTACAACTATTGGGTTGAATTACACCTATGGAAGAGGATACTATGAGCAGTATAAAACTGATGAAGATTTTGTTGATTACAATTTAACTCCAATAACTATTGGTGGTGAAACAGTAAACGAAACTGATTTAATTAGAAGACGTTGGTTAGACAACGATTTTTATGTTCTAAATGCAAACGCTACCTATAAAAATGAACAATTAGAATTTATTTTCGGAACTTCAATAAGCACCTATAAGGGAGAACATTTTGGAGAAATAATTTGGGCTGAATATGCAAGTAATTCCGAAATACGAGATCATTATTACGACAGTGAAACCGAAAAAAATGATACTAATATTTTTGGAAAACTAACCTATAATTTAAATGACAACTGGACGTTATTTACCGATTTACAAGCTCGTTTTGTGAAATTTGATACCAATGGTTTAACTTCAGATAGAGACCCTATAAATGTGAATGAAAAATACTCATTTTTCAATCCAAAAGCAGGGGTGACTTTTAAAGCAAACAATAACAATAGTTTCTATTTATCGTACGCTAGAGCAAACAAAGAACCAAATAGAAATGATTTTGAAAACGGTGTAAACACTTCAGAAAAATTAAACGATTTTGAATTAGGTTGGCGATTTAACAATACTATATTTAAGGTAAATACAAATATTTATTATATGTTATATAAAGATCAATTAGTTTTAACAGGTGCAATTGATGATACTGGAGCAGCATTAAGAGCAACTAGTGGGAAAAGTTACCGTTTAGGATTAGAAGTAGATGCTCAAATAAAATTATCTAACACTTTAAGTTTATCCCCAAACATTGCTATAAGTAATAACAAAAATGTTGATTTTTTTGCACCTATAAATGGGGAATTGGTTGACCTTGGAAATACTAATTTATCATTTTCACCAAATTTAATTATCGGGAATGTAAGTACCTTTCAACCTGCAAATAATGTTCAATTATCTATTTTATCAAAATATGTTAGTGACCAATATATGGGAAATATAGATAATCTAAACTCAAAATTAGAAAGCTATTTTGTAAATGATTTTAATATTTCTTATGAGATTAAACCTAATAAAATAGTTAAATCTATTATCCTAAGTGCTTTGGTAAATAATATTTTTAATGTAGAATATATTTCAAATGGGTATTACTATACATATGATGATACTTGGTCTATTGCAAATGAAACTACAACTATAGATGGTGCTGGGTATTACCCTCAAGCCACCCGAAATTTTTTAATTGGCGCTACTTTAAAGTTTTAAACCTTACGAATTAGGTTATTGAATAGAGTTCAATAAAAAAACCCGAGGTATTTACCTCGGTTTTTTTTATTTACACTTCAATCCCTTTCATCATTTTATTCCAATACAAATAAGGAAGCAAATACTTTTTCAGTATCCATAATCTCCAATGTTCTTTAGATGAATCACCAATCATTAATGGAAATTGTTTTAGCTTAGGATCTGGCTGAAACTCTTGATTATAATCAAACTCTGCTAACACCATTTTCCCATATCCTGTAACTAACGGACACGATGTATACCCATCATATTCTTTAGAACTCATCTTATTAAAAGCCGCTAATTTTAAAATATTTTCAACAACCACTGGTGCTTGTTTTCTAATTGCCGCTCCTGTTTTTGAAGTTGGTAAATTTGAAGCATCACCTAATCCAAAAATATTTGCATACTTTACATGTTGCATTGTTTTACTATTAACATCTATCCATCCCGTTTCAGACACTAAGGGAGAATTTCTAATGAAATCTGGCGCACTTTGTGGTGGTGCCAAATGCATCATATCAAAATGAATTCCATATTTATCTCCATCTCTAGTAACTTTTACATCTTTATAATTGTATTGTATTTCTCTATCTAAAGATGCTTCATCACCATCAGCAATTGTTACACAACCACCTCCTGTTAAATCTTTAACGATTTCGTACCAAGCAATTTTTTTAGCTGCATCAACCTTCACTAATTTATGGAAAAATCGAACATTGATATCTTTCTTATCAACAACTTCCATTAAAGTATCTGCAATAATTTTAACACCAAAAATAGAACCACTTGGCAACGCAAAAACAATATCTGTTTTGTTTCTTACACCCGATTTTTTATAAAATTCTTCAGCTAAATACATTATTTTTTGTGGAGCTCCTCCACATTTAATTGGTGTTGCTGGTTGTGTAAATAACGCAGTACCTCCCTTAAAGTTTTTAAGAGTCTCCAAAGTATGTTTAGGGTCTGTATAATTACTACAAACTACACCTTTATCCATTGCTTCTTGTAAACCTTCCACAAGTTCTGGAGCAATTTTTATACCCGGTGCTACTACCAGATAATCGTATGTATACTCATTTCCGTCTTTAGTTATTACTTTGTTACTTTCAGGTTCAAATGTATCAGCAAATTCTTTTATTCGTTCAACACCTTTTGGAATTAAGGAATCCATTGGCCTTGCAGTAGCATCAAAATCAAACGTATTTGCACCTACTAAAGTCCAAGCTGGTTGATAGTAATGTGTGTCAGCCGGTTCAATTATTCCAATCTGTAGCGATTTATTTTTCTTTTTTAGCATTGATGAAACCATAATTCCTGCGGTACCACCACCAATCACTAATACTTGAAAGTGTTTTAACATTTGTATATTTTTTTAGTTAATAATTTCTGAATGAGAAATTTATGTATAAAAAAACTACTCAAAGTGATTTAGATCACTTTGAGTAGTTTTGCTTTTGAAAATAATTATTAGTTATAATTACTCTTCTGAAGTCATTCTACCGGTAGCACAACTCACAAAGGATTTTGCTTTATGAACTATTGTGTTAGCATCTCCAACTTCAGGATATCCCATTTTAGAGAGCTTATCTTTAACTGAATCTGTAATAGATTCAGCTTCTGAATTAAAGCTTACCGTAGAACTTTCAATATCTACAGAAACTTCTTTTACTCCTTCAACAGATAAAACGCCTTTTTTTATAGTGTTAGCACAACCGCCACATTTTAAATTTAATATTTCTATTCTTGTATTCATTATTTTATTTTTATAGAGTATAAAATTACTATTATTTAATCAATTATTAAACGTAATACTCCAAATCCCTCTTAAATCTCCTTCTTTATAATCCACAGCTTTATCATTTGGGTATAATGATTTAATTAATGAATCTGTTTTAATACTAAGTTTATTTTCTAATGTACCATGGCAAGCTAAGCACTTTGCATTTAACTTAATTGGGGCATAAAAATGTTTTTGGCCTCCCTTATCAATTTCAACAATTGGGAATAATTCTTTATTTTTTTGAATTGCTAATTTGTACTCTTCAATAATTTTCAACTCTCTTTCTGAAGCTGTGTTTACTGAATTTCTAATTTTATCTGAAGTTCTTTTAATAGTAACATTATATTTTTCAGACATTTGATGTGTAATTGGCATTGCTTGCACATTACAAAACGGAACTGCTTGTGTTGGGCCACCAAGTTTCATTTGTTGCATTAAGTGACTACTTAAATCTTTAAATGTTGCTTGTGTAATTTCTTTTCCCTTTATAGTATATTCTTGTTTTTCTTTTAATGATAATGAATTATCGCAAGAAACTAAAGTTAATATACTACCTAAAATTAAAATTATTTTAAACATCTTATTTTACAATTTCATTATTAGTTCTTTCCCAGTTACTAATTCCCCCTCTAAGATCGTATACAAGTTTAAACCCTAATTTTGAAAGTTTTCTTGAAGCCGAAGACGTTCTATTCCCCGATCTGCAATAAATGTAAATTGGTTCATTTTTATCAAATTTTGACATTTGTTCTAAAAAATCGCGACTATAATAATTAATATTTTTGGCTCCTTTTATATACCCTCTTTTAAACTCAAAAGGTGTTCTAATATCAATTATTGTCTTATCAATTGATTTTTCTTTGAATTCAGATGGTGTAATAACTTTTATCTCCCCTAATTCTGATTGATTAATAGTATTTCCTTTTTTATCTACAGAAGTACTATCTGCAAATTGTTTCTTAGTATTGTTGCAACCCAACTGTAACAACCCTGTAATTAGTAGTATTACAATTATTTTAATAGGTATTTTCATGTATTATTGTTTTTGATTTTTGGCAAATATAAATCTCCTGATAAATTTTAGCAGTAACCAAAGTTACGTCTAAATAAAAAGGGAGAGTCAAAAACCCTCCCCTTTTACCTTAATTAAAAATGAAATTTATAATAATGTTGTTGGGCAAACATAATCTGTAAGTTCAGCACCACTATCTTTAATGTCATTAAAACCACCTCTAACATCAGTGACTTTTTTTACTCCATTTGCTTGAAAAATTGAAGCTGCTATTAACGAACGGTATCCGCTTGCACAATGTAAAAAGTACTCCTTGTCTGAGTTAATTTCTGCAAAATTTGCATGAATTGTGTCTAGTGGAAAATTCCCTACGCCAACTACATGTTCTGACAAATATTCTGATTCTTTTCTAACATCTAACGGAACTTCCATAGTTCCATCTTTTAATTTATTGGCAAATTGAATGGCTGACATAGAACCTATTTGATCTGTTTTATGACCTGCTGCTTTCCAAGCATGCATACCACCTCTCAAATAACCTATTGTATTATCATAACCTACACGAGAAAAACGTGTAACAACTTCATGTTCTCTTCCACCTTCTGCAATAAAAATAATTTTTTGATCAATATCTTTAATTAAAGCTCCAACCCAAGGTGCAAAATTTCCATCAACACCTATAAACCATGCCCCTGGTACAGTTCCTTCTTCAGCATATACTTCTTTAGATCGTGTATCAATTACTAAAACATCACTTTGCTCACTCATTTCTTTAAATGAATCAGCATCAATTGGAGTGGTACCTCTGTGTAGAACTTCATCGATACTTATATTGATGCCTTTATTCATTCTTACATTATTTCCAAAGTATTGTGGTGGTGGTTTTAAACCTGTAGTTACCTCAACAATAAACTCTTCTTTTGTCATATCTGCTCTTAAAGCGTAATTTGTTTTCTTTTGATTTGCAAGCGTATCAAATGTTTCTGAACTCATATTTTTACCACAAGCCGAACCTGCACCGTGGTTTGGATACACAATAATATCATCAGGCAAAGTCATTATTTTATTTCGAAGAGAATCATATAAATGACCTGCTAAATCAGCTTGAGTTAAATCAGATTTGACTGCTAAATCTGGGCGACCTACATCTCCAATAAATAAACAATCTCCTGTACAAACACAAGGTGTATTTCCCTGTTCATCAGTAATTAGGTAAGAAGATGATTCCATTGTATGTCCAGGTGTATGTAATAGCGTTATTTTACCAGTACCTAAAGGGAAATCTTCACCATCTTTACCTACATATAAATCATATTCAGCTTCTGCATTTGGGCCAAAAACTATAGTTGCTCCTGTTTTTTTAGCTAAATCTACTTGTCCTGAAACAAAATCTGCATGAAAGTGGGTTAAAAAAACATATTTAATTTTAGCTCCGTCAGCTTTTGCCATTTCTATATAGGGTTCAGTTTCTCTTAAGGGATCTATAATTGCGGCTTCTCCATTAGACTCTATGTAATAAGCCATTTCTGCTAAACAGCCTGTAAATAATTGTTCTACTTTCATAATTTACTGATTTTTATAGTGTTGAATTCCGTTTGTATGTTCCCAAAATTAAATGATAGCATTACATATTTATGTAATCATGATTACATAGTAACGAAATTTTAAAATTTTTAACGGTTTATTTGTTTTATATATTTTCCATGTTTTATTTCAGCTTGCTGATTTTTTTTACGTTCTTCATAAGCATCAACAGCCTCTTGAATACTCATAAAACAATTTGTATAGCTTATTTTTTTCATAAGCCCTCCTTTTTCTAATGCATCTCTAACAGGACCTTTCATTCCAGTAAAAGCAATATCAATTTTTAAACTAGCATAGGTGTCAATTACTTCATTTAACATGTGAATCCCTGAACTGTCAATACTATTAATACTCTCACCATCAATTATTATTAATTTTAACTGCTCTTTTTTCATTAAGAAAAACTCTTCTAATTTCTCTTTAAAATAGGTTGTGTTTGCAAAATAAATTTGAGCATCAAACCTAAAAATTAGCATATCTTCTTTGGGTACTAACATCTTGAACCTATCTATATTTCTATAAAAATGAGTTCCAGGTACGTTTGCTAAAATTGCAACATAAGGTTTTGTTGTTTTAAATATTACCATAACTAATGATAATACTACACCTAGAATAATACCTTTCTCTATCCCTAAAATTAGGGTTGCTAAAAAAGTAACTAGTAACAAATAAAAATCGGTTCTATTACTTTTCCATAAATACACTACTTCTTTGTAATCTATTAGTCCGAAAACAGCTACCATAATTACAGCTGCTAGTATAGATTTTGGCAAATTATAAAATAATGGTGTTAAAAAAAGTAAGGTAAGTATAATTAAAAAGGCACTAAATATGGAGGCTAAAGTTGTTTTGGCTCCAGCCTGATTGTTAACTGCTGTTCTTGAAAACCCTCCTGTTGTTGGAAATGATTGAAATAACGATCCAACCACATTTGCCAAACCTAAAGCTATTAACTCTTTATTTGGCACTACTTTATAATTTCTGTGTTTACTTTGAATAGACTTTGCCACAGCAATACTTTCCATAAAGCTTATTAATGCAATTGTTAAAGCCATTGGAAACAATAGTTGAAGTGTTTCCATATTAAATGATGGAATTGAAAACTTAGGAATTGAACTTGGAATATCTTTAATAATACTCACTGAAGTATCTCCAGTTCCCAATCCAAAAAATGTAACCGCTAAAATTCCAAATATAACTGCAAATAACTGACCTGGAAGTGATTTTTTAACTCGTTTAACCACTACAATTATTAAAATCCCTACAACTCCAATAGTAAAAGCTATCCAATTAATTACATCAAAATTT
>Ga0190303_1000423_pt1 | contig 17717 bp, 12 predicted proteins | sample 48700701_MG_FD_161672 | JGI IMG/M metagenome (GOLD analysis project Ga0190303, IMG submission 161672) | Hydrothermal vent sediment bacterial communities from Southern Trench, Guaymas Basin, Mexico - 4870-07-0-1_MG | ecosystem: Environmental > Aquatic > Marine > Hydrothermal vents > Sediment ...
TATCTTTTGTTAAGGAAATTGTTCCGGTTAGAAAATATATTTTAAAAAGGAGCAATGAAAGTAAAATTGCAAGACCGAAAAATGCTCGTGCAATGTATTCTACGATAAACTGGGATTACGATTATTGGTATAGTGTAACTCAGATAAGCAAGTTGAATATCCAGCCAATTCATCATAAAGGTTTTAACGGGGCAGGAGTGAGAATAGCGATATTAAGTACGGGATTTGAGTTAACACACCAATGTCTTGCATCGATTCAAAATAATATTATGGCAAAAAGAGATTTCTTATATAACGATACCATAGTTTCCTATGATCCTGCTCAAGATTCAATAGACGAAATCGAAGAGGGAACTTCTGTACTTTCCATAATAGGCGGGTATTATCCGGGAACCTTCATAGGACCTGCATTTGCATCTAATTTTATACTTGCAAAGATTAAAAAAGCAGGTGTTATCGATACAACAGATGAGGATAATTGGATAGCGGCATGTGAATGGGCTGACAGTATGGGGGCTGATATTATATATAGTGATATAGGGATTAACTATTGGTATACACAATCACAAATGGACGGTAATACATGTGCCATAACAAAGGAAGCTGATCTTGCCGCTTCGAAAGGCATCCTTGTAGTACAACCCATTGGTAATAAGTACAACTCAACATATATGCTTGCACCTGCGGACGGGGATAGTGTTTTGACAGTTGGTGCTACGGATAATGATGACAAATATCTTGCCTCCTTATCTATTGCTGGTCCTACTGCTGACGGACGTATAAAACCCGATGTAGCTACATTGGGGGAAGATGTCGTTTATGCGGCATCAAAGGCTTTAACAGTTTATGATACGGCGACCGGCAATGTTGATACAACGATAGATGTTGATACTACTTATCTTCAAAGTGATGGAACGGAGTATGCTGCTGCGATGATTGCGGGAGCATCGGCTCTACTGCTACAATCTCACCCGAAATGGTCTCCCATACAGGTGAAAAATGCACTTGCAGAATATGCATCGAATATTTCATCACCGGATAATGAAATAGGAGCGGGGATACCGGACTTATACAAATCATATAATCTCGGATCGGGTTCAATGAATGGTTGGAGAATTATTGTCAATAACGATACGATACCCTTTAGTGATGATACAAGAATCCCGGAAAATAAATCCGTTATTTTCGGTAATGTACCGCAAATCGGAGATCTTGTCTCGCATTACACTGACCTTGATACCGCAAATTGCCTTTATGTGAAAATAGATTCGGGGCTTTACGTGGGGGATAGTTCGAGAATAAGATTGATTGATTATACGGGAACGATTATAGATTCATTCATGATAGGAGGTGGAGGTTTATATTATAAGTCTCCGGATTCCATGCGAATGACTGATATAATACCGCAGAGTAACGATTACCCTTCCGGAATATATATCACTGCACTTTCCAATGATGCGGACAGTTTTTACGACTATGTAAAAGTTTCAAACATTAATTCCGGAGAGTCCATAACGGATACTATTAATCCGGAGCTAACGAATATCATAGGTAAAATTTATCCTAATCCCGTATCTATTGAAAGTAATAATGAAATGATTATTCCCTTTGTTATGGGGAATGCTTCCCTTGTCAGATTTTTTGTGTACAGTATGTCCGGAAAGCAATTGTATAAGAGGGAGATAGGCGAATTGAAACCGGGAAGATATGATAATGAACGCAGTGCAATACATTGGGATATGACAGATAACAAAGGGAGGAAAGTAAAGCCTGGTATATACTATATAATTGTCAATGACGGAATTCACAACAGTATAAAAAAAGTTGCTATTACAAAATAATGAAGCGTTTATTTTTGCTTATAGTAGCTTTTCCCGGGCTTTTGTTTTCGTTTCAATCCGGAAATTTGAAAACTCTGGTAGAGGTGGGATGTAGAACCGAGATTTCTTCTTTAATTTCGGATAGTTTGCATTTCGATTTGTTCCTCATACGCTCTAAGTACTCAGGAGATTTATCGGATAATATCACTATTTTCCTTCAAGGTGAATATTCGACATTCGGTGATATTACAACATTCCCGTATTTTAAAACGAGAGGAGGGAAATTATATTTAAGAGATGCGCTATTCATATTTAAATTACAAAATTTCGGAGTTAATGTCGGGCGTTTTGTTCCGAATTTGAATTACATGCTATCACAATCGATTTTAGAGCTACCAACGGTTCATTATTCCATCGTAAACGAAAGATTCCTAAATAACAGAATTGACGGTATTGAGGGTGATTATTCTATGACCGTTCCATATAATAAAATCAGATTAAATATGACCTTCGGGGAATATAACGGATATAAGTATAAATCGGTTTCCATAAATGATGCAGTGGGAGAGAATGCTGTGTTTTCCCTATATGCAGGTTCTCGAGATACTCTATGGAGCAAATTTAACGATTATATTATGGGAGGGTATTCTAATTTTAGATTTGGTCCGTTTTCTATCATAGGTGAAATAGGAAAACATCAAACTCCTACTGGCGGGAATCTGTTTTATTCGATATACGGAATGTTAAAATTCAGAAAGTTATGGTTTGGTTTTCTTTTCGATTCATACGGAAACAATTCTGAAATTGCCACATCAGCCGATTTTTGGATAGTCGAAAACAGATTTGATATTAATGCCAAATATGAGATAAACTTAAATAAAAATAACAAATTTTATCTTTTACTTAAAGGAATAATATAATGGGGAAAGAAAAAATACTTAATGAATTTTCAAAAAGTACTCTGGAGATTTTTAAAGAGGCAAAAGAAATAGCCTTGGAGCATGGCGGAAAAATGAGTCCTTATCATTTGATGGCTGCATTTTTATCCGAAGAGAATAACCTATTACGACACTTTATTCCTATTAGAAAAATCGGGAGTGCTTTGAGATCTGAAAAGATGATTGGGAAGAAAAGGGTTTCAAACACAATTATAATTACAGAGAATATACAATCAATATTGAAAAGAGCCGTTAAGATTAAGCAAAAAAATAAAAATAAAAAAGTAACTCCCCCCGAATTGTTTTTAGCCCTTGCAGAAGATAAAAAGATATCGGAACTATTAAAGTCATTTAATATAAATTTGAATAAATTTAATGCGGAAATGACGAAAATAGGATTTGATGAGCAAAAATACAATAAAATCAAACGGCTGAACCTGTTGGATAAGTATATAGAAAGGAATATTCCGGGGCAATGCAAAGCGAGAAAGAAAGTTATGAGTGTATTGAGAATGGTAAAACTGGGATTGGATATTAAACCGGAGCGTCCTGATGGCGTATTTCTGTTTTTAGGTCCCGTAGGAACGGGGAAGTATTCCATGGCAAAAGCCATTGCAAAATATTTTTCCGATGGTAAGTTCAACTTGCTTAATTTTGATATGGATCTTTATCAGGATGCATGGGATTTTGATAAATTCCTGGATATTCTTTCTCACAACATAAGATCGATAAACGGAGATAAAAGCGAAGAAGGAGTGATTGTATTTAATAAAATTGATCTTACTCACCCGTCTATTGTAAATTTTATGGTGGATGCGCTCGGGAAGGGGCGTTTTCCCGGCACAGACGGTCAGATCCATTTATTTTCCAAATACACTGTGATATTTATACCTTCCGACAAACTATCGAATAAGCATGCAAAAATCGGTTTTATAAATTCAAAGGGAGAGATTAACTACGAAGATTATTTAAGGGGGATATCAAAACCGCTACTTTCCATTGTAGATGATGTAGTGGTTTTTAGAAAATTAGAGCCGATTGAGCTGGCAAAGGTTGCTAAAAGAAATGTAAAAGTGGTTCTCAATCGTATTTCGAAGGAATACAACATGAAAATAAAGTATTCGGACGATGTTATAAAACACATTGCTGAAGTGTCATACGATAGGGAGATGGGAAGGAGAGGAGTAAATAAAATGATTGACGAGTATATTTCGTTACCTATCGTCAATCTTTTTGTACAAAAAGGGATTTCTAATATTTATATCAATGTTAAAAACAGGAAAATAGTTCTGGAATACGGAGATGGGAAAAGAAAATAATTTGGATGAGTTAAGAGATAGTTTGATTGGAATACTATCTCAAGGCAAAAGTAAAAAAGAGATAGAAAAATTTTTGTTTTTGCATGAAAATGGTGAAATAGGGACTTTTTTTGATAAGAGCATCGTAAACATCAATATGGTTCTTTCCGAAGATGGAACAAAAATCATTAATATATACTCTAATTTGATTTTTGATATTGCTATTGAGCAGAAACTACTTTCTTATCTTCTACAATTGAATAGCCAAAGTCTGACCGGAGCCTTTAACATTATCACTAATGAAGAAGGAACAAGGGGAATTGTTTCATTCTCATTCGCTTACATGATAAATGAAGTGGATAGGGATATTTTTCTTAAATCTTTTTTTACCGTCGGACAAATTGCCAATTATTATGCTAAGGAAATCAAATCAAAATTCGGCGGTTTGACAATCAAGGAATACATAGAATCGGAAGGGAAAAATATTGGGGAGGAAGCTGCTAAAAAACCGAACAAAGGGAAGAGTGAACGATCAGAGATTAAGGAGATCTGGGAATAGATTCTTTAAGAATTCAATCATTTTCCCATAATGGGAACCTTTCCAATATAATCTTCCGCACTTAGGGCACTTTCTAAATGAATTGAAATTTTCTTTAACAAATGGTGGGAGATTATCAATGTCATTTTCAGTAGCCTCTTCAAGTTGTATATTACAGATTGAGCAACGGGTAAAAGGTCGAGCATTTTCAATGATACGAAATTCCTTCTCAAGTGTTAGCAATTTTTCTGATAATGAGCCGTGCTTTAGCAAGAAAACATCATTCAATTTTTCATTGGAAGTAAGATAAATGCGACTTTTATCCCTTCTCTTGTATCTTGCATATTCGGTGTCATAGCCTAGAAACCTGAGCCATCTTGCAACATCATAAAGCATCATATCGCATGAAAATTTAAGATTCATAAAGCGATAGCTCCTCTATTTTCGATTCATATTTATTGTACAATATTTTGATTTTATTTTCCAATTGTTTTTTTTCTCTCACAAGATTATTAAGTTTATTGTAGTCCGAATTGTTTCGAGGATCTGCAAACTTCCTATCTATTTCACTTATTCTCTTTTCTATTTCATCGATTTCATTTTCAATTTCTCTTATTGAAGCCTTTATAATGCGGACCTGTCGTTTTCTGTCAGGTTTTTTCCCGGATACCGGTTTTCTTTTTTGTATCGGTGTAATAATCTCATTGAAAGCAGTATCAATGCCGGAGACATCAAAGGTTTCAAGATTACCGTCTTTAATAAAAATAACATCTGTAGCTACATTTTTAATTAGCGATCTGTCGTGTGAAGTAAATATAATGGTTCCGGAAAAAATATTTAACATATTGATTAGATATTTCACCGATTGTATGTCAAGGTGGTTTGACGGTTCGTCAAGTAAAAGCAAATTAGGTTTTTCCACAGTAAGTTTTAATATCATGTATTTTGCCTTCTCGCCTCCGCTAAGATCGCTCCATTTTTTTTCTATGTCATCGGCAAAAAAACCGGCAAGAGCTAATTTAGAACGTGCTTCGCCGATAGTGAAATATTCCGTATCATTAAGAAATATCTCGAGAAGTGTTTTTTCATTTTCGATAAAGTGAAAATCTTGCCTATAGTAACCTATATTGATATTACTTCCTTTGATTATGTTACCGGAAGACGGTGTAAGTTCACCGTTTATCAGTTTAAGAATGGTTGTTTTACCCGCACCGTTTTTACCGATTACTGCTATTTTTTGACCGGCATATACGTTAAAATTAATATTGGAGAGAATCTTACGGGAGCCATAACTGAAGGAGAGATTCTCAATATGCAAGACCTCATTCCCGCTTCTGAAAGTTTCATTCCATTTGAATGCCGGTGCAGAATGTTTTTCGGGGAGTTTGATGTGCCTCAATTTCTCCAGTCTTTTTATTCGAGATTGAGCCTGTTTTGTGTTTTGTCCCGCTATATGTTTTCTAATAAATTCTTCTGTTTCTTTTATATACTCTGTTTGTTGTTTGTGCATCTTTATGAGTCGTTGCCTTTCATGCTCGTATTCTGTTTCGAATTTATCATAATTTCCCTTATAAATTTTTATCGCTTTGTTCTCTATATAGTAGATATAATTTACACAATTGTTTAAAAATTGGCGATCATGACTCACAACTATAAATGTCCCTTTATAGGATTTGAGAAAATTTTCAAGAAAAATTATGCCTTCGATGTCGAGGTGATTAGTGGGTTCGTCAAGAAGAATTATATCGGGTTCGCTCAAAAGTATATGTGCAAGGAGAATACGGCTCTTTTCTCCGCCGCTTATTGAGGATATTTTTTGCTTTTTCAATTCTTCTGATATGTTAAGAAAATAACAAACTTTGCCTACTCTCGATTCGATAAGATTGCCGCCGAGATGTTCAAATTGTTCATTAAGAAGATGTTGTTTTATCGGATCTTTTTCGGATTCCATTTCTTCTTTTAAATTTAAAAGTTTTTCAAAACTCAAAAGCATATATTGATAAACGGTAAGTTCTTCCGGTAATATGGGAATTTGGGGAAGATATCCTATCGTTTTATTTTTTATTCCAGCTATTTCTCCCTTTTCAAAATACTCATTTCCCGAGAGAATATTAAGGAGAGTCGTTTTTCCCGATCCGTTGACGCCAATCAAACCGATATGTCTCCCATCGGGAATGGAGAATGAAACATTGTTGAATATCTCATTTACTCCGTAGCTCTTTGTTAATTTACTAATCATAATCATGGAAGGAATATAGCAGAAAACATGTTATAAATCAATAAGGAGATAGATAGTACATAATATAAAATATGAAAAATATTCTATTGAATCCGGTTATAATTGTAACATCAGTCATTAAGATTTAATGTTGAAAATATTTTAATAATATGATACTATCTCCCATTGGAGGTAAACATGTGTGGTTTTTTCGGTATAGTGTTTAAAGAGCGAAATGATAATTTAGGTAGGATACTAAATAAGGCAGGTGAAAGACTAAGCTATAGAGGATACGACACGGCAGGTATTGCAGTTTTTGATAAAAATGCTAGTTACGATATATTCAAAGACAAGGGAACTATAGAAGAGGTATCTGAAGAGTTTGAATTTGGAGAAAAAGGCGGTTATAAAGGAATTATACAACTCAGATGGGCGACTTTCGGAGCTCCATCGAAAGCGAATGCACAACCCCATGCAGATTGCAAAGGTGAAATTGTAGGCGCTCATAATGGGAATATCGTAAACACACACGGTTTGATAAAGGAACTTCGTTCCCACGGGCATGATTTAAAGGGAACCAATGACGGCGAGATGATAATTCATATTCTCGAAGAGGAGATGGCGAATACGGGTGATTTTAATAAAGCAATAATAAATACCAATACCAGGCTTAACGGAGATTATGCTTTTATTGCCACCCCTGTGAATAGCGATAAAATGTATGCGGTAAAAAAGGGGTCATCTCTTTTCCTCGGGATTGCAGATGGTTATATATGTGCATCCAGTGATTTGATTTCCATTCTCGACCACACAGACAGTATTATACCTATTCTTGATAATGAATATGTGGAGTTTACTTACAATCATTATGAGATAAAATCGTTGTTGGATGGTAACAGAATCGAAAGAAAACCTGAAATAAACAATCTTAATGTCGAAGAAATAAAACTGGACGGATATAGTCATTTCATGGAAAAAGAAATATTCGAATCTCCTCAAAAATTCCGTAATTTATTGGATGTGGTAGAAAAACACGATGCGTATAAAAAGGCTATCGAAGCAATTAAAAATGCGGAGAATATCTATTTAATAGGTTCGGGAACGAGTTATCACGCAGGTAGATTGGGAACATACTATTTTTCAAAAATAAACGGTTTGAATATCAATGCGACATTTGCTGCCGATTTCATTGAAAGGTATGGTTCTTGCATAAAGAATGGAGATGTACTTATTGCTGTTTCGCAGAGCGGAGAGACAAAAGATGTCAAGAATGCCGTAGATTATTTTAAAAATAGAGTAAATGGGACGGTAATAGGTGTCGTAAATGTTCTTGGTTCTACACTTGCCTATAATGCCGATATTGTTTTACCAATAGTATCCGATATTGAGATCAGCGTTCCTGCAACTAAAACATTTATAAATCAATGCGGCGTATTTTTATATCTCGCGATGGCTTATGCAGGAAAGAGTACCGACAGTATGAGGGAGATACCGTCACTTATTGAAGATTTTCTCAAGCAAGAAAAAAAACATCTCGAAAAACTTGCAGAAATATTGAAGAACGAGAAGGATGTACATGTTCTTGGTTACGGTATTATGTATCCCATTGCAATGGAAGGGGCATTAAAGATGAAGGAGGTTATGTATATTCATTCGGAAGGCATGTATTCCTCAGAATTCAAACACGGTCCCCTCGCCATTGTTTACGATAATTATCCCGTTATATTTCTTGCCACCGGAGAAGATAAGGATATGATAATTTCACATATCAATGAGGTGAAAACCAGAATGGGAAGTGTATATACGTTTGCTCCGTACGATAAAGAGATAGAGGAGATTAGCGACTACTTCATTCCGCTTGATAACGCGGAATACTATACATCACCCATACTTGCAGGAATAGGTTTACAGTTACTTTCGTACCTTATCGGAGTCGAAAACGGAAGAAATCCCGATAGACCGAGAAATATATCGAAGACAATTACCGTAGATTAATCATATCTTTTTTGTAAGCCAGTATTTTTTTCTGTAATAAAGAAAAAGGATAATGAACTCGGAAATCACAGAAAGATCGATTGCAATCCAAATAAAAACTATATTGTTTTTGAAAATGATAGAAAAAAGCCATGCTAATCCGAGTTTAATTCCCCAATTGGCAATCAAAGAAGAGATCATGGGTGGTTTTGTATCTCCGGAGCCCTGAAAAGCACTTCTAATCATCATATTCGCAGCTACGATTAAGATTATGGGCGAGATAAAACGGAGATAACTCGTTCCCGTGCGTACTACACCCGGATCACTATTAAAAAGCCTTATGATATGAGAGGCAAATATAAAGAAGATAATAGAGAACAGAACCTGAATCCTCATACCAAGATTTGTAGAATGCCATACAGTGCTTTCAGCCATTTTATGTTGCCCGCTACCGATATGTTGTCCTACCAGAATTGAAGAAGCGCTTGCAAATCCGTTAAGATAGATAAACATCCATCCGAGGATATTAACGCCTATACCGAATCCTGCTATGGCACTTGTTCCGTAAACCGCTATAATGCGGTAGAGAAGGGTTCCCGTTAATGGTCTTGTAATTCCTTGTAGTGAGGAGGGAATACCTATTTTCAAAATTCTCTTAATCCATTGAAATGTGATCTGTGTTCTTCTTATGAGAGAGATAGATATGACCTTTCGATTAATCAAAATTATGACGGATATTATAAGACCTATAAGGTTTGAAATTATACTGGCAAGTGCGGCACCTTTGATTCCCATTTGTCGTGTCCAGAGCAGACCGAAAATCAAAATCGGATCGAGAATAATATTTACAATATTAACAACAATTCCTATGAACATTGCTGTCTTTGTATCTCCAATTGCATAGTATATTGCATTTGTATTTATATACGGGATGAGGAAAAACAATCCTATAAACATTATGCGAAGGTATTGTGATGTATAGGAAATAAGCATATGTTCCGGTTTGAAAAGTGATATTATTTGAGTGGAAAAGGGGAAAAGAAATATGAAAAGCAAGAGTGACAGGATGAAGGAGAGAAGAAGAGAATTTACTATTGTATTTTCTATCCCTACGGGATCTTTATTCCCTTTGAAACGGGCAATTAGAGCTAATGTACCGGAAGATACGGTCATTGCAATAGGGTAAATTATGCCCATAATTGCACCGGCTATTGAAACCGCGGCAATTTCAATTTTCCCCAATTTACCTAACCAAAAGAGGTCAATTGTTATAAATGTTGTATTTAGAAGCGAACTAACCATAACAGGCCATGCGAGTTGTAAAATCCGTTTTTTCATAAATGTATTTTAATGAAAGTGAATAAGGTTGTCAAACTAAAGCACAATTGCAGGGTTGCCGTCCTATCAATTTACTTGTTACAATAGGCAAGTGGCGTAGACATACTTATCACCTGTAGTATAATGATTATGATTGTTTTCATGAACTTATTTCAGCTTTTACTTATTATTTGTCAATATGTAGTGCAGGCAGACCTATATGCCGATTACGATTGATAACTATTGACAGAGAAATATAAATATGCTACTATTCCCTGATTAAAAGGAGTTGTTATGAGAAAAAAGATTGTATGTTCTATAATAATTTTGTTTTTGGCTACAGGCGTTTTTGCCGGTGGAATTGATCTTTCGAATTTGTCCGGTATAGATTTATCTACATTGAAAAATATTACCGGGACAGAAAAGCAGATGAAAACTTATTATGGTGATTCTTTAATTTACCTTGATACGACGAATCTTGATACGACAGGTAGGTTGGGACTGAAAAATTTTACAATAGATACGACAAATCGCTTTGAAACTGTTATAGAAAGCACATACAACAGCAATAATTATAGTTTTCTCCTTCCCGATTCACAAAAGTTAAGGCAGTTCGGATATGATATATTTAAACACATAACGGCTTCGGATATAGTATCACGAAATTATACTGATGTAAATTATGTTTTGGCTCCCGGAGATCAAGTTATTATAAACATTACGGGAGAATTGGTAAAACAGATTAATTTAACCGTTGATAATAACGGTAAAATATTTATACCCGAAATAGGTGATGTTAAGGTATGGGGAAAAACGATTGATAAAGTGAAAGAGGATATACGAGCAGCAATATTTAAGAAATACACGAATGTTGATGTTGATGTTGAATTGGGGAGTTTGCACAATATACAGGTTTATATAATAGGAGAGGTAAAAAGGCCCGGCATTTATAATATTTCAGCGATGATGTCTCCCATACAGCTCATATATCTTGCAGGTGGTGTTAAAAAGACGGGGACATTGAGAGATATAAAGCTGATTTCGAACAAGAAATACAATTTCGATTTTTATAAAATGATCCTGTATGGATACAGATACAAAGGGATATATTTACATTCGGGAGATATAGTTTATGTTCCACCTATTGGAAAAACAGTAGCACTTGCCGGGGCTGTAAAATCACCCGGTATATATGAATTTAAAAAGAATGAAACATTAAAAACCTTGCTAAAATATGCCGGTGGGGAATTACCTTTTGCCGATAAAAAAAGGATTCAGATAGTGTCTGCAAAAGGGAAAGAAAAAGTGACAAAGGATTACATTGCGGATACATATTCCTTGTTGATTAATAAATACGGTAATCTAAAACTGAAGGATGGAGATTTTATTTCTGTTCCTGCGATGGATAATACCATTTACGATTATGTGAAGATCGAAGGGGCAGTAAAATTACCGGGTAGATATGCTTTTAAGGATGGAATGGATTTAAGTACGTTGGTGAATTTAGCCGGTGGCACTAAAAAAGGAGCTTTTCTTGATAATGCTTTTGTTTATAGGTATATTGACGGTACGAGAGATTCAATTATCCCTGTTAATCTTGCGGATGTTATAAAAAATAAAAGCACATTTATTCTTGAAGATTGGGATAGTGTATATGTTTTTAAGAAGGGAGATATAATTCCAAATGATTCGGTTTATATTTACGGTGCTGTCAGATATCCCGGTCTCTATGTTTTGAAACACGGTAAATCATTAAAAAATCTTATAGATATATGCGGGGGATTCAACGAGAATGCTTTTAAAGAAGGTGTAATATTTACAAGAAAGTTGAACACCATGAATCGAGCGAGAACAAACATGCTAATATCAATGAACCAAAAACTTTTGGCTACTGAAGCAATTCTTTCCAACGAGAATAGCAGTTTGGATGAGAAATCAAAAGAGGATCTAATACAGTATAAAAATGATTTAATGAAAACAATAGCCGGGGCAAAGGATAGAAACAGAATAATTCTAAATGTTAATGACAGTAGTGATGTGAATATAAATATAGCAAACGGGGATTCCATATATGTCCCGGAGAAAAGTAACACTGTACAAATTATAGGAGCTGTCTATAATCCTGCAACATTAATGTATAAAGAAGGAAAATCACTGAGATATTATCTGAGTAAAGTCGGGGGTTTTAAGGAAAGTGCAGATAGAAAAGGAATGTATGTTCTTAGAGCTTCAGGGATTGTTGATAAGAATACAAAAGTAATATATCCCGGTGACGCAATCGTTGTACCGGAGCAATTTGTTCAAAGAACGGATTGGGGTCCCATTTTGAGAGATATAGCAACGATAATATCACAGCTTGCCGTGGCAGTTGTAAGCGTTTACAGTATTGTAAAACAGTAGAGAGGAGGTGGCTGTGAATAATAAAGGATCTGCCGAGTGGTTAATGGTCATTAGAAAAAGATGGAAATTTTTACTGATTTCATTTTTTATCCCCGCCATAATAGCATTTGTTATAAGTTTGTTTTTACCTAAAATGTATCAAAGTACTGCAGAGATTCTTTCTCCTGAGATTAGAAATGGAAGTTCGATAATTCAGACTCCATTAGGAGCTATTACAAAAGGGGGAAATTTAGGCGGAACCATATCTTCGTCAATGATAATAACATTATTGAATTCTAATTATGTAATAGATAGATTAAATAAAAAATTTGATATAATGGACAAATTTAATCTTAAAGATAAAACGTCAACGAGAGAATATCTTAAAGATAGGATATTAACTATAGCATATAATGAAAAAAGAGGAGTAATTCAAATAAGTGTCAAATCCAGATATAATAATTTGAATTATAAAATGGCAAACTATTGTATAACACTTATTGATTCAGCTAATAATTACTTAAAACTAACAACACAAAGTGATTTCATAAAAGTTTTAAATTATGCGGAACCAGCAACAATCCCGTGTGGTCCAAGAAAAAAATTAAATGCTTTACTTGGAGGATTCATCGGTATTATTTTTGCCTTAATATATATTTATTTTAAGGATAATTTAACTTTATCAGATGAGTCGTAAATTTGCCACTTTAAAGAGTTTCTCTGTTATTAGCTTTGGAAATATAACATCAAGAATTATATCAGCATTTATATCTATCCTTTTGGCAAGGCAACTTGGACCTTCTGTATTCGGAAATTATTCAATATTATTCGCAGTGATGACAACGATAGGCTTAGGATTCTCAGGATTGGATATAACATATGTACATAGTGCAATAAAATTTAAAAATATTAAATTTAGCAATTATTTCAGTACAAAAATTCTTTTGTTTTTAATTATTGTTATTCCAATAACATTATTTTCTAAGCTGATAATCAATAACTATTTTAGAAATATTTCATTAATTGGATTTTTTATTGCATTAATAGCTTCATTCTTTTTTGCATCTTACACAACCATTTATGCTTATTTCCAAAGGCATGAATTATACAGAAAATATGCTATTGTGCAGGTATCGTATTATTTTATAGTTCTTATAATTATTTTATTAGGGTTAACTTTATTCAGTAAAAATATACCATATTATTATTATCTAATCTCATATATTATTGCAAGTATTTTGATATTTATTGTTTTTATTATTAAAAGAAAGGGCATAGAATTAAAAATTGATCCCGATGTAATTAGTTTTTTTAAGTTTGGAAAATGGATAATTCTTTCTGAGCTTTCTTTAGTGTTGTTTGCAAGACTTGATCTCATAATATTATCTCATTTTATTACCGGAGCTAGTTTAGGTTACTATTCGGCAGCTATTAAAATAGTAAATATCTATTTAGTGTTCACTGCCGCATTTAGTGTAATAATGCTACCTAAAGCAAGTAAGGTAAAAAACAAGGCAGAACAAAAAAAGTTCTATAAATCAGGATTTTTATTAGTCGCATTATTAATTATGATTGCTGTTGTTATTATGTTAAGTAGTAAATTTGTAGTTATTTTATTTTATGGCAAAGAGTATATTCCAGCATTTAAATATGTGATATTACTGTTATTAGCGTATCTTCCTTTTACATTATATCAACCATTCAGATATATAAGTTATACATTCAACAATACGAGATTATTATTTATTATAACACTGATTCAAAATATTATTTTAATATCTTTAGGCTGGTATTCAATTAAAATGTTCGGAATAAATGGTATAATATATATAAAAGGTTTTGCTTACTTAGTGGCTTTAATAATATTTGTTTATATGTCTTATAAGATGGGGAAGAATTTTAAATATGAAAGCAATTCTTTATGATAAATTAAAAACCAACAATATAATATTTATTTCTATTCTTTATATTCTTATTTCATTATCTGTTGTTTTTTTCCCTAAAGGAACGATAATTTTAACATTTGGTATTATTCTCTCCTATTTTTTTGTTTTTCGAACGAGAGCATTTTTCATAATGCTTTTTTTCCTTCTGTTTATTCAACAGTCTCTAATTTCTACTAACACGATATATGCAGGAGGTAAAGCAAGTGGTGGCACTATTATAAGTCGGGCAGATGACTTAATTTGGTTTATTTTAATTGTATTAGTCCTTATTAAAATGATAAAGAGAAAGACTGTTTTATCGATAGATTCCTTTGATTTTAGCGTATTTCTTCTGGTCTTGTTTTCTTTGTTATCTTTAATTGCGAATGGTAGATCATTTATTTGGGGAAACGCAAGCATAATCCTTATGATTAAGGGATATATCATATATTTCATAGCAGATAAATTAAATTTTCATAGAAATCATATCAAATATTTCATCATAACATATTATATCTCTCTGGTTATTATTGCAATTTTTGGATATTTGCAAATTGTAGGTTTGAATCCACCTATGTTTCCTCCTCAAACAAGATTTGGAATAAAAATGATAAATTCCATTTTTAATCAACATACACAATTCGGTTCAATAATGGCAATAGGTACTGCATTATCTTTGTCTTTTGTACTAATCAAGAAAAACAAGTGGCTTTATTTTCTTATAATATTATTTACTATTGCAGTAATTTTATCAACTTCGAGAAGAAGTTTATTAGCAGTATTAGTAGTGTTTTTAGCCTTACCATTTCTTTATAAAGATGTTTCTAACAAAATATACATTCCTATTTTCATAACATTAGCTATTTTTATTTTTATTTTCAGAAATCAGTTGTTACTTTTAATGAAATTTACATCAGCTGATTATATGAATAATTTTATATCTACTCCCAGAGGAGAATTGTATTTAGGAGCAATACAAATACTAAAACACAAATTTTTATTGGGAGAAGGTCCTGGAAGTTATGCTGGATTGGTTTCCAGGGTAACAAATAGTACTATCTATATGAATTATGGAATATCGTTTAACACTGTTAAGTATTCTTCCGATACTTATATTGCGCATATTCTAGGAGAAATAGGTGTCATAGGTTTTATATTGTATACTAACATGATTGTTAATATTTATAAAAAAATAGTTAAATTGCAAAGATACTTTAAAAAACAAAAGGATGAATTATTAATCTCGATAATTTTATTTTTAAAATTCGTTCTAATTATAGGTATTATTGAATCATTTGTTTCATCCTTTTTTGAAGTTGCTATTAAAACAATTGCATTATATGGAATTTTGGGAATGGTGTCATCATATTATAAGATTAAGAAAGATGAATTAAAAGCACTTTAAGAATATAAATAATAAACATTGTTATATATTTTAATTATTCGTTCTGCTATATGTTTTAATTTGTATCTAGATACTTTTTTTCTGAAATTGATATTTTCAAAATAATCCGAATGATCAAGTACATAAGAAACCTGTTCAATAATATTCGAAGGTGAATAATTACTTATAAGATACTCTGAAAATGGTAAAAGAATATCTTTATGATCTCCGACATCTACTGACACAACTGGTGTGTTACAAAATAGAGCTTCTTTAATTGTTGTGTTAGTGCTTTCTGAGAACGAGGTTAACAAAACTAAATCTGTGGCGTTGAGATAGTCTCTAACTCCCTTTCTGGAAAGTCCTTTTAATATTAATTGTCCAATATCATATTTCTTTCTTAGTTCTTCATAAACCTTTTTGAATAAAGCATAATTCTTTACTTTTCTTTTCGGATCACTTGGAAAGAGAATGTATTTTTTGTTTATATCAAGATTCAACCTTTCTCTCACTTTAATTTTATCTTCAGGCTTAAAAAAATCCTGATTAACTCCACAAGGAATAATATATGTATTTTTTGTGTTAAGTATTTGTGCAATTTTCTTCGATACGGCAATGTTTACTACGCAGTGTCTTGCAGTAAAACGTGATATAATACTTTGCCATTTAACATAAAGAACATCACTGCCATGGAATGTGCAAATAACAGGACACTTGTTTTGGAAGAGTGCAATAAATCCTGTAAGTCCGTAATGGGCGTGAATAATGTCGATTTTTTTCTTCTTTATAATTTTATTTATGTGAAATATTGCTTTAATATAATTTAATTTGCTGCTTTTTCCACTAAAAGAATATCTAACAATTTCAATTGATTTATCTAATTTCTTAATAGATTCGACCTGTTCATCAACAAATGGTCCCAAACCGTTGTCAACCACCAATACCTTCATAATTGTTTTGAGTATAAGAGAAATTATCTAATTTGTAAAGTATCATATATGAATAGGATTCAAAGAATAAATTGTAAACTCATGAGAAGTATATTTTGAGTTATAAAGGGATGGATATTAAGACAAGATATATAAACACTTCCTACCTATTATAGAATGTTTTAATTTTATAACTACTAAATAATTCTAAAAAACTTAGTTATGCTAAACTTATATTTATATCCGAACTTCTGAAACGATACAGAGATTAAATCATTACAGGCCCTAAGGGCGAAAAAGATATAAGCATGCCGATTACTTCCCAGACATTCCGAATTTGTTTCGGAATCTCCTATATCTCAAGATAAATTTGGAATTTTAAAGGGTAAATTCGTATTGTTATATCTCTCAATTTTTTACTGGTTAATTTTTTATTCATGCTAATCAAAGTTTTGATGCAGGTAGCTCTCTTTACTCAATAAACTCATTTTAATTGACAATTTAGACAAAATAATTTAAAATAGATGTATGAAGAAGATATTTTTAATTATATTATTTCTTTTGGTTAATTTTATTTTTGCTAAGAATATTCAAAATGGACAAATAATAAAGACTAAAACTTTTTTGTTAGATACTGCCATGGATTCCAATACGGTTTATCATTATGCAATTGGATATCATGATACCATATTTACTGTTATATGGAAGCATGGTAGTGATTCTTTACGTTTGAAGAGGTTTTCAAAAAATTACCAGAACATTGATACTGTTGCTAAAACTTTACCCCCGATTTCCCAAGGACCGGGTATCTGCATGAACCAAGATAGTATATTTATTGTTTATGGGCTTGTGTGGGGATTTCTTGAAGCTGAAGATATAGAATTGGCGACTATGAGTAGAGGCAATTTATCAAATATAACAGTAAAAACAATTGCAGCGGGATATTGGGAGACTCCAAGCGATACTACATGTGATGTTTTAAAGTTTATGGAACCTG